>Ga0302320_10002616_pt1 | contig 42226 bp, 51 predicted proteins | sample Bog_T0_3_FD_202130 | JGI IMG/M metagenome (GOLD analysis project Ga0302320, IMG submission 202130) | Peat permafrost microbial communities from Stordalen Mire near Abisko, Sweden - Bog_T0_3 | ecosystem: Environmental > Terrestrial > Soil > Wetlands > Peat | place: Sweden: Abisko, Stordalen Mire... | reverse complement strand
TATGCCGACGATCTTTATAACACCCTCTTCCGCGTCGATGCCAGCCGCATGGTGCGGGACGGGTTTACCTGGGGCTCGGCAGGCAAAGAACGCTTCACTCACGAGTTTGGCGTGATCGAGACCATCGAGCGCACCAAGATTGAAGATAACGCGTGCTCCAGGAAGAACAAGACGGAAGTGACGATCCGCCGCAAGCCCGGAGCATCACCACTGCTGTTCGGCAAGTACCTGATGGACACCTGCGCTTTCGTCTCGCTGGAGGACATCTCCGATGCTCTTCCGGCGTACCGGGAAGATGTCATTCCGGTTGCCCTGGAGGGCGTGCTGAAAACAGCTTACGAGAAGCTGGAAGACGAGATTACCGCGACGTTGCAGGAGCATCGTGGCAATCGCAGCGTGCTGAGCACCATGCTCAATGCGCTGCTGGTCTATCCCGACCATCCCTACGGACTGGGTACGCTTTACGGCACCCGCTACAACCCCGAAACCCAGCAGCGCGAGAGCTTCATCATCGCGGAACCTGAGGATCTGGATGAGAGCAAGCTTTATCCCAAGGAGCGAGCTCTCATACAGGAAATCCAGTCTCAGCTGGCCCGTGGGCGCAAGTGCCAAGTCTTTGCCGTCTACACCAACAAGTACGACGTGACGGCACGGCTGGAGAAGCTGCTGCGAGCCGAGGGGATTCGCGCCGGCGTGCTTCGGGCCAGCGTCCCCACTCATAAACGCGAAGCCTGGTACCGCGAGCAACTCAAGCGCGGGATCGACGTGGTTATCTGCCACCCCAAGCTGGTTGAGACCGGACTCGATCTGCTCGAGTTTCCGGCCATCTTCTTTCACGAAACCGGCTACTCCCTGCACACTCTGCGGCAGGCCAGCCGGCGTTCGTGGCGCATCGGGCAGAAGCATCCGGTGGAAGTAAAGTTCTTCGCCTATAGCGGCTCCATGCAGGAGGTCTGTCTCCGCCTCATGGGGAAAAAGCTTCTCGTCGCTTTGGCCATGGAAGGTAAGTTCACCTCCGATGGGCTGCAGGCGATCGACGGCGACGACGACATGCTCACGGCCATGGCGCGTGAACTGGTGCAGAACAAGGGAATCGGAGAATCCGCCGACAACCTCTGGCGCCGGGTCGGCGCATTTCTACCCCCTTCCGGACAGCACGAACCGATAAAAGAGCTTCCGGCTGTCAGCGAAGGGAACGGTGCCAACATCCCAGCGTTCCCAATGCCGCCGGGCGCAGACCACGCAACAACTCCCGTGTGTGCCTTCGCAGGAAGCCACACTGATCAATCAACTGACTTCGCGGTGCAGCTGCCCCTGTTCTAGGGACAGCGCACCATCCACATCACTCCTTCTTCATCTCCCATGAAACTCAAATCCATAGGACCTGCCGAAGCCTGGAGAAGTGTGCCCAGTCCGCGCAGGCGCTGGTGCACTCACTGCAGACGCAACGAACATCATCGATGCACGGGTTCGCGGCGCTGCAATCACGGCCTCACCGAGCCGTGCCTCTGTCCCCACACCAACCCTTCGATCAACCAACGCAGCAAGTGACTCCACATCAGTCGCCTGCTGCTTCGTTGTCCTCACCGCCTAACCAAACTTAACCCCAGGAGAAACCATCTCATGCTCGCAACCGTCGAGTCGAAGAACCAAGCTGTCTCCAAACTCGAAGCCCTGATTGAGCGTGGCCGCTCGCGCGCCTCCAACGTTATCGACCACGTCATGCGCAACCAGCCAACTGACCGATTGGCGCGCGGCGAAGCGCTGCAGTTCCGCGCCGCCGACAACCTGCCCGAAATCATCATGACCGTTCCCGATCGGGAGCAAGGAACCGTCGAACAATCCCTGCACCGAAACGCCATTTACCAGATGGCGCAGACCACCGACATGCCGGTGAAGTTCATCGACAGCCTGCAGTCGGTCGCCGAGCCGTGGGGCAGGGAGCTGCTGGCCCACAACCTGCAGACCGTCTTCAATCGCCGGTTTCAGAAGAAACACTATCTGTTGCGTTCTTTGCAGCAGGAGGTGCGCGGCTTCCTTTCCGATTCCTACCGCCGCATCGACTCGCGACCCATCGTGGAAGCTTTCGCCACGGCAGTGCAGGAGAAGGGAGCGTTGCCCTACGAGGGTTACGTCACCGATACCAAGATCGCCATCCAGGCGATCATGCCGGAGGTGTATGAGCCGGTGCCCGGCGAAGTCGTCGCGTTCGGGCTATCGCTGGAGAACTCCGACTTCGGTAACGGCGCACTCTCGCTCCGGGCGTACCTGCTGCGGATCTGGTGCACCAACCTGGCCATCACCCAGGAGGAGATGCGGCAGGTCCATTTGGGCAAGCGTTTGGATGAGTCGATGGTCTACTCCCAGCGGACTTACGAACTCGACGCACAGACCACGGTAAGTGCATTGCGAGACGTGATTCAGAAACAGCTCAACGCCGGCCAGTTGCAGCAGCAAATGAACCTGATTCGTCAGGCCAACGGCAAAAGCGTCGATTCCACCCAGGCACGCGAGCTCTTGCGTAAGGCGCTGCAGAAGAATGAGGCGGATTCGGTGATTGAAGCCTACAACTCGATTGACACCGTGAACATGCCTGCCGGCAACACCATCTGGCGGCTGTCGAACGCCGTCTCCTGGGTCGCGGGTAAGACCGAAGACGCCGAGCGCAGGCTCGAGATCAGCAAGGTCGCCGGCCAGATCCTCACACCGGCATAACGAAATACAGGGCGAGCTGCGTTCGCTCGCCTTTCCGCCTTTTTCTTTGACGCCTCACGCGCTCCATGGTTGTCAATGCTGCGCGAAAGCACTGCATTGAGGCTTTTTCCTGTCGTGGCCCCTCCGCGATCATGTTTGCCTTCGCCGCCATTGAGCAATTGACCCTTGATCCGCAGCTACCCCATGTGAACACCTCCATCGCGATTCGACTAAAACGAGCTCGGCCAGGCAACTGTGCATCTGTTCATCAAGCTTGCTAACTGTGCCAAGGGCCATAATTTTCCTGAACGTCCCATGAACCGCTCATTCCGCTGCTTCATTCAGAACTTTGGAGGTTTTCTCCGCAGGGCAGGCCCTTGCGTTCATTTCTTGCAGCCATGTGTACGTCACTGATTTTTGTATGTAGGTCGCTGATGTGGTGGCGAGGCTCATGACGATTTTGTGACGCAGGCTGATGCCGGCGAAGGAACGAACGGGCAAACTCGTTCACTAACCGCGAACAGTCTTCGGCCCTCAGAACGACGCATGTCTCTAACCACAACGACTCGTCCGCCAGAGGTCTAAAGACCACACCTTCAGTGTGAATTAAGAGGGCGCTGGCCTTGGTAAGGAAGGCTACACCCCTCTGCTCGGATACCAGTTGAATCGCTTCCTGCGCCACCATGATGTGATGAGGGTCCTTGGGATGGATGGCCTCCCGCTGTGCCAGATGCATGATCGCGTCATACGCAAGTGGATTAACCTGCTTGGCAAGCAGGATCCAGTGATCCTTCGCCAGGTCTTGCAGCATCAGTCGTTCTTTGTGAGCAGCCTCGTGCGTCTCGGGAAGAGCCGCATACAAAGGCGCACGCGCAAACGGCGCAGCCGTGATCTGCCCGTCTTTAGGTGGAGCCGTCACGATGGCGAAGTCTAATTCCCCTGCCAGGACGCTGCGGACCAGTTCTGGCGCGAATTGGCTCTTCAGCCGAACCCGAAGCTTTGGAAATAGAAGCAGTCGAGTGTCCAGGACGGCAGAAATCCAGGCCGGGTCGGCGCAGGGTGAGCGGCCGATCGTCAGAAAACTTTCTGAGCCCTCACTGATCGCTCGGGAGAGCTGGACCGCCCGTTCGGTGTGCAACATGGCCGATCGGGCCTCGTGAACGAAAGTACGCCCGGCATCCGTGAGTTCTAAGGTCCGCTTTTTGTCGCGGACAAAGAGGCGGTATCCAAGCTGTTTTTCGAGCTCGGTGATCTGCTTACTGAGCGCGGATTGGGTTATGTGCAACCTGTCGGCGGCACGGGTGAAATTGAGTTCTTCGGCTAGAACGGTGACCGCGTGCAAATGACGCACTTCAACATTGGGGAACAAAACTTAGGGCCTCATCTTGACTGGGGAGATAGTAAAGACGACGAGCGCGCGCATTCGTCACCACGGGGCTCAAATGCGCGCTCAGCGATGCGTTCCATATCGGGAAAATCCAGCAATTTTGCAGTCGTGGCTGGTGTCCTCCGGGCCTGGCTATTTGGTTTGCGCTGTTTAACTGCAGACATGCTCGACCAGGGAGATGTAGCTTTTCAAATCTGCTGCTGGAACCCATGACGTGTCGCGAAAGAGTAAGGCATTTAGCCGCGACGTAATGTGTCGCCATCGGCCTGTATCCGGACTGCATGGGCAGCCTGCGAAAGATCATGAGCGCCGGGAATAACCGCGATCCGAAAAGTCATTGGACAAGAAGCGTAGGACGAAGCAAGGTAGTTAAACACTTACTCCCAAAAGGGTGGGGAACAGGCGCGGGTTGGTCTTCGCCGAATCGGCGCGATGAGTGCCTGAATTAGCGATGAACCGAACGAACACCAACATAAAAGTAATCGGCACTAGCTTGACGGTATGGAAAGAACTTGCCAACAGATCATCCGCACTCAAGGTTGCCAAAGTTACCTGCGTTCGGAGTTACTCCACAACGCACATTTACAACGTCAGACCACCTTCCTTGATGTCGGACAAAGAGGCAACATTCCCCTTGAAAGAATTTCTTCTCACGGCTTCCTACCGAGCACCCCTGAAGCAGAACTCCCCAAGTCAGAGAAAGGAGACGAATCTGATTCGTAAGTTGGGCCCATGGCATTCGACAATTCCCACTCCCGCTCTCCCCGCCAGCACTATGTCTGGTCGGAAAAGGCATTAAGCATTGTCAGGTCAACCAGAATACCCAAGAAGGACGGGGTGTTGGTTGTGCAACAACTCCAGGCATTAACAGGTTACCCAGAGAAGGCATGCTGGCGGCTGGCGGAACGATTTGGCTTCCGCCGACCGAATGCACGCCGAGTCTGGAGTCAAGAGGACATAGACAGAATCATCGAATTGTCCGAGACGAGTAGTATCAGGGACATCGCGAAGCGCTTCAAGACCACTTCGCGCACGATTTACTTAAAGATCTATCACCACCACAAAACGGCCGGACACAACGGGATGATCTACTCCGTAACCGTCATTGCGAACCTGCTAAAGGTGAGCCCGGGTACGGTAAAACAGTGGGGAACGGAGGGCAGGCTGGAAATCCGGCAGGAGCAACGCGGCAGCGTTATCGTCTATGTCGTCGAGGATGACGAGTTTGAACGCTTCTGCAGGGCGAATCTGAACTACCTGATCTTCATGGTGGGGGGGCGCATCGCCCCACGTGAGCGCATCCAGTTCCTAAAGGAGTTTGTCGTTGCAGCCGACATGCCGGACGATCACACGGCACGAAGCCACCGGCGTGAGCGCGAGGCCTATGCTCAGCTCATGGATTCCGAGGAAATGACAAACTGAATACGATCTGCCTGACAGATCTGAAATCTCTGCCATGCCAGACCGTGCAGACAAATTGGCAAACCGACAAGGTTCGCCGGCCGGCGAGAGTGCCATGATGCCACGCACTGAGCCAGGTTTAGCAAGATCAACTACCGCCAAGCGGCCACTATCTAGCGGCCGAATGCAGATATCTTGCACTCGGCCGCTCCATCCACAATCTGACAACTCACCACGACACTTCTTCCAGAGTAGGGGTGGTTTTGACTACGCCAGTCTGGCGGATCGCCCGGTCTCGAATGTTTCGAGTAATGCCCGCATTGCTGCTCCCGCGGTCACAGCTTCCCGGGGTTCGCGTACCGACTTGGCCTCAGCGCGCTTGGGCGCGCCAGGTGTGTGTGTAGCGCTGTGGTGCCTATATTGTCGATGCTTGGCGAAATCAGATTTCGCGGCTGACGCCAGTTTTTTCAGAACGCCACTTTTGAGCACTTACACGATTTACAAGCCGCCCAGGACTGCGTTAGTACCTCTAAAACCTTGTAAAACCGAAAAGCCACAGGTGTGAATCACAGGTGAAAAATGTAATGCTCGTTCCAGATAAACCGGTCACGGCCAGATCCTCCCGTCAGAACTGCTGCCCAAATTGTCTTGGTGGATTGCCCCTAGAACCACCCGCTCTGCCGTTCAGATGCCGAGGGAGGAACGATCGTGGGCGGAGGTGAGCCGTAACCAATGAACCTATGTTCAAACCAAGCTTGCGGCACAAGGCGACATGCTCGCGGCCATCTTGCGGACGCCGATTTCAGGGGCGGTCAATTGAAGGGCGGGTGGAGTGCGGGTGGAGACGATTACGTGATTCGCTCTATGTGGCTGAAGAATATGGAGGCACGAGGAGACTCGAGTTCCCGACGTCGTTCTTCGTTTTTCCACCATCAACATCCAGCACCCATCAAGGCAACCTGGCTCGTCGCATACAGGGTGCTAATCGTCGGCGATCCAGTCTTCCCTTGTGGAACGTGCGCCTAATCTCGTCGGTGATCATCGCGCAGCCGCCAGAGCAATACCAATCCACATAACTACCCCGACCACACCGCACCTTGGGTTATGGATCAGAAGAAATACGTTCTGGGAACATCAGCCGGAAGATCTTGCGGCAGTTCGGCGAGAAGCGTAACGCATTTTTGGGCGTCCAGCAGAGCGTCGGTTACTTCGTCTCGCAAACGGCGTATTTCGTCGTGATAGTCGGCTCTAACTCGGCGAAATTTCATTCGCGGTCCGAGGAGCGCTAGTTGTTTGCATATTCCGTCAGTGTTGTTTCGTCCGTATAACTGCCACAGAAGCTCATGGGTTCCACCGGTTTCATCGCTTTTTGGCCTATATCCGTTGATTTTCGCTTTGGCTAAAGCAAGATTAAATGCACAGTAGTACGCCCGGCTAATAGCGCTGCGTAGAGAGGCTTCGTCACCAGAAGAAAGTGCGAGTTTGTTCGCTAATGTGAGGTACTGGTTCCAATCGAATTGCATGGTTTCAAACGAATTCGTACGTAAATACAATTCTGCCGTTAATCTTCGAAAGGTTTGGGATCAGCCATAAATCGTCAAATCGGCCCAGAGCTGCCCGCGAGTTCGCTGCACTTGCTTGGCAAAGTGCGATGGCATAAATGATGCGTGCGTCAGTTTCTTCGGATAGCAGGTCGAGAGCGAGAGGCGTTTGTGAGCCGAACGAGTTAACGAGATGAGGCAGAGCATCCATCAGGAGAGGCGCAAGGCTTCGGTTCTTTCTGAGAAATTCTTGGACGGCGGTCGAATTTACAAAAATGAAGCGCTTCTTGAGGCTATCCAATGTGTCGGAAAACTCCGCTTCATGAGCGATCATTTGCCATTCAAGGTCGGCAAGAATGTTGTGTTGTTCAGGATGCTGGTGGACCGTGGCAGTCTGTTGAAACGCACGGTATGCCCGTTGGGCGACCTGCGGTTCCCAAATGTTGCCGGACCTTTGCTGGTCTAAATGGTCGGTTAGCATTTAAGTCTCCTCGACGACGCCGAGCATGGAAAATATCGCATTTTCATCCGCCATCAATTTCGTGGCCATGTCTTGATAGCTAACAGTTGCAGCAAACTCATGTTCGTATCGAATGAAAATTCCGTTGGCTATCTGCCCGGAGCCGTCGATGGTGATTTTGAGCTTTGGCCATTTGACCACGGACGCGAGCGTCTGCGGTTCAGATTGTTCCAACGCAATCATTGAATGAGGAGCGACCTTCTTGAGGATGTCCATGAAAGGTCGGTTTTTCGGTTGAATATGAAGGGCGACAATCGTTTTGAATGTTGCGGGCTTAACCTTGCCAGCTTCGATAACAGTTGTTAGCCCAGCATCAAGGATCTGGATCGTTTCCTCGGCAGTCTGCCAGTTCGTATTGTCGCGTGTGAATCTACAGGCGGATGCAGTGAAAAAGAAAGAGGCGAGCTTGGCTGGAATTTTAAACTTAATTCCTTGCTCCGAAGGTTTCCCTGTTGTGATTACCTCCATGTCATCAACCCTGATATTCCATTTTGAGAACGCCTCGAACAAAGATTGCACCACGACAACGCGCTCCAACGAGAGCAGATTGAAATTAGGGCGCTCAAATTCGATCAAGGCTTCGAAGAAGGACATCGGGGTCGTAACGATTTCTGCCATGGGTTCTCCGGAAATAGGAATTCTATCCTGTTGGAAAGCGACCCTGAAAGAAAAGGTTAGCGGCAGGCGAACAAAACACGATGATTTGGGCCGGCTTGGGGGGCTCCATCGCGCGTGAAGTTTTTCGGCCGGAGTCGGTGCAGGACGTCATGGGAGTACTCGAGCGTATCGCCAGGTTTCGCGATCTGCACCACCTGCAGGATTGGGCTCGGAGGCCGATTGAGGCACTCAAGAACGCATCCACAAAGCAAGGGAGAGCGACGCCCTAGCCTCGTGCCAGGTGTGGGGTCGTGCTTGTCTCCAGCCCAATGTTGTTCAGAGTTCAATGCAAGACTCCGTGACAAATGGAACTCGCTGATGCGTTTTGGCGCTATCTCGAAATGGCTGGGGTAGGTGCGACGAATTGAAAGCACCGGAGCTGCCGAGCTTTGGAACTCGCAGGTCGTTCGACGACCATGATATCCCTAAACGAGCCTTGTCAATGAGGGTCGCGAGCCGTCAGGTATCCGGTTTCAGCGAGATTCTACGGCTCTGTCACCGAGTGAAAGTTGGAAAGATCGTGACCAACTCTGCACTGGCCTCGGGATTCTGCAATGCGAATTTTCCCTTGCTGTCAAAAACGACCGCTACGCCGAGCTGTGTCGCCAGCGCAAGCCGTTGCCGATCAAGCTTATGGTCGAGAAACATTATCGGCACTGCTGATCCACCAAAGTGCAGGTGGCGGTACTCGAAGAGCTGTCCAAGAGCCATTCTGAAAGCGTCTTTCGCGTTGGGAGGATTCGTTACCTTGATTTCACCCAGAAACCGATGCGAGTTAACTACAAACGCTACGTCAACATGATTCTGTTCGAAGATCGCTTTGATATGACGATCGATGAGGAAGGAATTCAGTGATTTCTCGTAGCTTTGGTGCCTCTGTCGAACCACAACTTCTTTCTCGGGCCGTAGGTAAGAGGTGGTGTGCCCGCCTTTCGGTGCTCCTCCGCCTCTTTGAGAACCAGCACCGCCCGAACCCAATTTGCTGTCCGCAGGCTTTCCCATGATCATTTTGTAGAAACTCTCGACAGCGGCCGGGTCATGAATCTCATTGAGGCGGCCCCTGATGGTGAGATGCCGGCGCAGCCTCGCCGGAATCTCTTCCAAGGGTAAGGCTAACTTAAGCCGCTTGCATTTGCGTCGCGACCGGAAATCCGGAGCACTTGGATGGTATTCGTAATCCCCTGTCACCTTGACGATGGTTACCAGACCTTGCTCGGGCTGATTTCTATAAAACAGCAGATCGCCTTTCGAGACTCGATCTAGGAAAATGTTGCTTCTCTGCCAGGCCGCACGCTCCTCCTTGTTGAGACCACGGGTGGCACGCTTTCTCTTGAGCTCTCTTAGATCGAGATTAGGGAGCCAAGACCAACCTATTCGTGCAACGCCGTGCATGAGACTCTTGAACACGTTACGATTTGGCTCCTCGCCGGGCCCCGTGGTTAGAATTGCGAATCCATTCATCTCTGCCTCCTACCAATGCGCCAAAAGCGTTGCCGTCCGGCTTTTCGGTGCCTTTTGGTTGGCTGTAATTTGAGCTTGACCGAAATGCTTGTTCTAGCTCCCGACAGCCCCACACTATATACCCCACCACGGATTCCATCGGGCCTTTTTCTTTTGGTTGGGCGCAGGCTTGCGACAGCGGTCCTACACCCTCACGAAAAGCTGTCGAGATGACCGTTCGCATTCCGTATATGTGCTCCTCTTCGGATGCCATACAGCGATTCTGGACCGCGTAATCGTAAGAGCGAGTTCTTCAAGGGATAAGCGGCAGGTTTTGTGGTCACGCGAACCTGTGATCCTCAGCACTGCGTTTTACTTTGGGAGGGCGCACTGTTGAGAGATTTCGATGACCCGTGGAACTATTCTTGTCCCTACGCGCCCTTCTGCTTTCAGGGACGGAAACAGAAAATCCGTGCCCTTGGCGTAGGCCGTTTGGTCATGCCATTCCCTGAGGCATTCCGCAACAGCGGGGTGCAGGGGAACATGCCCCTCGGATTTGCGGGTTTTGGTAGGCCCCTCCTTCCCGCGCGACCAGCGTTTGGCGACTGCTATCTTCTCCTGATTCCAAAGCACATCTGCCCACCCCGCGTTCGCAAGGCTGTTTATCGCGCACTTGATTTCTCGCATTGTTCGAATTGAAGACGACTTCGTCGATCAACTTTTCAATTCGAGCGAGAAGCGACTGGCGCGAACTCTCCTGCTGCTGGCGAGATTTGGAAGACGGTCCAAGCCCCATTCCGCCGTCCTGAAGGTGAGCCAGGGGACCTTGGCCGAGATGATTGGCACCACCCGTTCGAGAGTCAGCTTCTTTATGAACCGGTTTCGCAAGTTGGGCCTCATCGACTACAACGGCAGCTTGCAGGTACACAGAGAACTACTTACGTTCTTGCTCCACGAATAGGATCGACGACCGACACCGAATCTCGCAGATTTGCTGAACACTCGGAAACGACTGAATGGCCGTGAGTCGCTACTTGCCTCGTTTCAAGGAACAATCACTGCTGATCCATGCGCAGTCTCTTCTTTCACCGACATGAGTGCCTCGTTTGCATGTTCGAGTGAAAATGCCTGGACTTGCGGGCGGATGTGGAGGTCATGAGCGACCTGTAAAAAGTCGCGTGCGTCTTGCCGAGTCATATTAGCCACGCTGCGTATCTGCCGCTCACCCCAGAGCAGTGTGTCGTAGTCAAACTCCGGCATGTGGTCAAGGTGAATTGCATTGACTGCTACCACGCCACCCTTACGCAAACTGGCAAGCGCGCTTACTACGACTTTTCCGCTGGGAGCAAATGTGACCGCACGATCAAGCGCCACGGGTGGCTTATCGTTTTCCGTGCCCACCCATGTGGCGCCCAGTGAGACAGCCAACTGTCGATGGGATTCACCTCTGGTCGCAACATAGACGTCGCATTTCCAGGATTGCAGTACGGCAATCGCCAGACTTGCGGAGCTCCCAAAGCCAAAAAGACCAACTCGTTCGCCATGCTCAACGCCGGCGACACGCAAGCTGCGAAATCCGATAATGCCGGCACACAGCAAGGGAGCGACATGGATGTCATCCAAGCCGGCGGGCAACGGGAAAGTAAAGTCGGCGCGCGCAAGGGCATACTCCGCGTATCCACCGTCCACCGTATATCCAGTAAATGTCGGGTGATCACACAGGTTTTCCATGCCGTGGTGGCAGTACCAGCAATCACCATCGACACCGCCCATCCAGGAGACACCGACGCGTGTTCCCAGCGGCAAGTCTGGGGTTGCGCCTTCGACCACCTCCCCCACGATTTGGTGGCCAGGAATGAGTAGCGGTCGAAGCGACGGTAAGTCCCTTTCGACGATGTGCAGATCGGTGCGACAAACTCCGCAGGCCACAACCCTAAGCAAGAGATGTCCAGCCTCAAGCTGTGGACGGGGAACGTCCTCAATTTGAAGGAACGATCCGGGTTTGCTGCCCGCCGCTGTGAAAATGGCTGCTTTCATCCGCTGTTCTCCCCAAGTCCTGTAGGCGAAAGTCATGGTCAAGCAAAAGCAAAACGGGGATTCACCATTGAATCTAGCGGTCAGACAACTGCCGTTGATGAGCAAAACGGAACAGATTGCCGATTACGTTGATGTAATGCTGTGGTCGGGGCCGCTAATTAAATCGATTCTTTGGCCCGCCGATTGTTCGGAGTTGTCAGTCAGCACTTACGAGAGAGCACGATCGACTCTAGTTTTTCAGGAGATGTTCGCATGCTTGTGAGAGAGATGAACCAACAGGAGTGTGAGAGTTTGCTGGCGCGAGTCGGGCGCGGGCGACTGGCTTGCGTTCGCAATAATCAGCCTTATATTGTGCCGATCTACTTCGCGTTCGAGCCCGGCCGGCTCTACGGGTTTGCCACCATGGGGCAGAAGATCGAATGGTTGCGATTGAATCCTCTGGTGTGCGTGGAGGCCGATGAGATCCTGAGTCATACCGAATGGCAGAGCGTGGTTGTTCTAGGACGTTACGAGGAATTTCGTGACGTACCTGAGCAACTCGCGGAGAGACTACAGGTGCAAGCTAGGCTGGAGCAAGTGAACCACCTGTGGTGGGATACTGGATTTGCCGCAGCGCAGGCTCGCGGGCGTTTTGATCGGGACATGACCCTCTTCTATTGCATTCACATCCAGGAGATCACCGGCCGTCGCGCTTCGTCCGATCCGGTCGAACAGGGGTAGGTCACCTGGACGATGGCGCCCTGCCGATTTGCGACAGTATTCATACTGGCCGATCTGGTCGCCGGAGATCACAGCATCGTCACAGTTGACGGTGGTCCGATTCTCAACCGCGCCGCTGCCACTAAGAGACTCTCATTTAGTCCCGATGTTGAGGAGTCAACTTTTGGCTCCCCCCCCTAAATTCAAGTTGCAGCGTCTGGGAATGGAGATGGAGCCGGAGCCGGGTAATCTGCAGGAGATCCAAGGCGTCCTGAATCCGGCGGCAGCTCGTGGCCCTGATGGTGGGTGAGACCCAAAAACAGCCATTTCAGCTCTCCTTCAACTCCTCGTTAAGAGTGGATGGCGGCGGCTTACGTTGCCCAAGCGAATCGAGAACTGGTTGCTGACCAGCTTGCAGCAGCGGCTGGAAAGGACCGGCGGAAGGCTGGTAAAACATGCTCGCTACTACGGGCTTTTCTGGCGGAAGGACATCCGACGAGGCGGCGGTTTGGGGCGATGCTGGGCCGGATCGCGCTGCTACCGATACCGACGGGATAGGTGGATCGTGGTCCAGTCGGCAGCGGAATCCGTCTATAAACAGGCTGGAGTAAGGAGAGGTGTTGGAAAAGGAGGCCACAAATGGCGCAACTTTGGGCTGTACTGGCGCCGGTGGCAGGCCGTCGGGAGTGCTGCCGATGAAAAGTCGTTTTGCAGTGCCGCGAACAGGCGAGACGGGTGTAATATGGTGCCGTTCTTGAGGCCAAGAAAGGAAATTCCGGATGGTATGGTTCGCCGCAACTGGTTCTTGCATTATGGCGAACGGGCTTTACTGGCTGGGCGCCGAGCCGCGCCTGTCAGCGGAGTCGCAGCCTTCAGCCCGCTGCACCGAATGTCCAAAGTGCGGTGAGTGTCTTGGTGGACATCCAATCATGGCACAAAGAGAAGGCTCTGGCTTTGTTGAGCTATCCGCACCGGCATCTTCTTCGGCTTAGCGCTCGTGCTCTCTTGGCGGATTAGTCGCGCATGGACCAGCGCCACCAGGCGAGACTGACACGGGGTCTCGTGACCACGGTCACTGACCCGAGGCGGATGCAAATCTAGTGTACTGGTCAGATGGAAAACCGGCAGGGGTCGCCGGGCGTGAGTTGCGCGAGAGGTGCAACTATGCTGCAAGGTTCGCTTACTAAGGCTTTGAAATCGCGCGGAGTTTCCCGCCGCGATTTCGTGAAATTTTGCAGCTCGATGGTCGCGATGCTTGCGCTCCCACCGCGATATGTCTCCGCGGTTACAAAAGCGCTGAGCGAGACAACGAAGCCGATCCTGGTTTGGCTTGAATTTCAGGACTGCGCCGGAAATTCCGAATCCATGCTTCGAAGCGGCGATCCGACAGTCACGGACTTCGTCCTGAACCTGCTGTCATGGGAGTATCACGAACTGATCATGGCCGGAGCAGGGCGCCAGGCCGAGGATGCGCTGGAGCGGGTCGTTCAAGAGCACAAGGGCGAGTTCATCGCTGTGGTAGAAGGTGCAATCCCCACCGCCGACGACGGCGTCTACTGCACCATTGCTGGCAAAACAGCTCTTGCAATCGCCGATCATGTTTGCCGTAATTCGGCCTTCAACATCGCCGTGGGCGCCTGCGCCTGGGACGGTGGTCTGGTACGTTCCAATCCGAACCCGACCGGCGCCATTGGCCTGCAAGAAGCGGTTCCAGGCGTCAAGGTATTGAATTTGGGCGGATGCCCACATAATCCCGCCAACACGGCGGCTGTGCTTGTTCACTATCTGACCTTCCACGAACTCCCCGCCCTGGACCAATACAACCGGCCGCTGTTTGCTTACGGCAACGTCATCCACGACCAATGCGAACGCCGCGCCCACTATGATGCAGGACGCTTTGTAGAGGAATGGGGCGACGAAGGTCACAGGAAGGGCTATTGCCTCTACAAAATGGGATGCAAGGGACCAGAAGCTACCTATAACTGCCCAACTGTCCGCTGGAATGGAGGGACGAGTTGGCCGGTAAAGTCAGGCCATGGATGCATTGCCTGCGCCTCCTATCGTTTCTGGGACACGAAGTCACCGTTTTACAAGCGATTGCCGTCGGTGCCTGGCTTCCCTGCAGACGTGGATGCGGGAACGATCGGCCTTGTGCTGACGGGCGGCATGGCGGCCGGCGTGACCTTGCATGGAATTGCCAGCATGGCGCGGGCGCAGATTCGCCCGCGCGGCGAAGAGCCAGCAGGTGGCCCTACTGAGATCGCGAAACCAAGTGGACTTATCGAGCGCGAGGGACCACCAGAAAAATCATGATATCGGACGCATCACTCCGAGATTCGGCGAGATTGGGTGTTTCGCCGTCGCAGTAAACTCAAGGATCTCTTGTGCGGAATCCTATTTCGCCTAAATCGGCCCTGGGTCGCTTCCCCAAAAGCGAACTGGTGCGGACATACGTCTGGGAAAAGCCAGTCCGCATTGCGCACTGGCTGATGTTTTTTGCCTTCGTATCGCTTTCGTTCACGGGCCTCTACCTGCACCGCCCGTTCTTGCTCGCCTCCGGCCATGCGTCCTTCCTCATGGCCAAGATGCGATTCATTCACGTGGTCTCGGGATTTGTGCTGATCGCAGCGTTCACGTTACGGGTCTATTGGTTTTTTAGAGGTAATTTTTGGTCAAGGTGGTACGCCTACATCCCCATCCATCGCGAGCAGTGGGAGGGCATCGGAGAGATGCTGAAGTTCTATCTCTTCATGCGCTTCGATCCCGGCCGCCGCACCGGTCACAATCCGCTGGCCGCATTATCGTATGCCATTATCTACTCGCTAATCCTGGTCGAGATTCTGACTGGCTTGGCGCTGTTTGACCAGGTATTACATAATCCCGTCCTGCACCAATTCATAAGCTGGCTGCCCCAGTTCATCGGGCTCCCGTATCTTCGCCTGATTCATTTCTTCCTCATGTACGTGTTTTTTGCGTTCATCATCTTCCACGTCTACGCTTCGGTTCTAGTGTCCGCCGAGGAAGAAAACGGGCTGCTGGACAGCATCTTCTCCGGGTGGAAGTTCATGCCTGCCGGTGCTTTGCGCCGTGAGATCGCAAATATCCCGGAAGCCCGGCACTTTGCCAAGCGCTACCAATTGCTGCCCGCGGGCACGCCTGAGGAGGTGCGCGCAGGAAATGCGCCGCGGCCTCGCCTCGGTCCTACTCCGGTGATCCTCTATCGCAACTTAATCAGCTACATCGGAACCGGAATTGCTGCCATCGGCGTTCTGGTCTTCGCCGTACTAATGGCTTATCACACCATCGGCGGCGGCGCGATGGCCCAGCCCTACGGCGACCTGGTTATCTTCCTCGTCCCTCCCGTTTTCGTAATCTTTGGTGTCGTTGTCGTGCTCTTCGGGATGTATGTCGAGTGGATCCGCTGGCGGATGAATAAGCCCCGATCGTTCAAGCGTTATCCCACCTGGGATCTGAACATTGCAAGCGAAAGAAATGCCCTGTTGGCGACGGGCTTGGGCGCAGCCATCCTCTTCATTCCCGCGATCTATGGCAGCTTTCAAGCCTATCGCTACACCGACGCGGTGTCATTTTGCGGCACGGTTTGTCACTCCATGACGCCGGAGTACGTTACCTATCAACGATCGCCGCACGCTCACGTGGATTGTGCGCAATGCCACATTGGAGCAGGCGCCGTAGGATATGCTCAAGCCAAGGCTCATGGCATCGTCGAGCTGGTCGAGACCATACAAAACGACTATCCGCGGCCTATTCCAGTACCAGTGACGGATTTGAGGCCTATTCGGGGAAACTGCGAGCGGTGTCACTGGCCGGCCAATTTCTTCGGCTCTCGCGAGGTGGCGCGTGTGCATTTCCTGGCCGATCAGCAGAACACGCGCTGGGAGATCGATATGCTGGTGCACGTCGGTGGCGGCGATCCTTCGGACAAGTCCCGACTGGGCATTCACTGGCACGTCGCGAGCAAGGTCGAGTATTCCGCGAGCGATGCCGAGCACCAGAACATTACCTGGGTACGGGCCATCGATCCGACAACCGGCGTCTCAAAGGTGTACACCTCACCATCGCACGCTTCCAAAGCGCCTCTTGAAATCCGAACCATGGACTGCGTTGACTGCCATAACCGTCCAAGCCACATCTTTCAATCGCCGAATCGGAGTGTTGACCTGGCGCTCGCCACGGGACGTATCGACCCCTCAATTCCATTTATCAAGCAGCAGAGTGTAGCCGCGTTGGCTGCGACTTACACCACTCGCGAGCAGGCGATGCAGGGGATCGAAAGCTCAGTGCGTGCTTACTACCAGAAGCATTACCCTCAGATCTACGAAGGCAGGCAGGAAGCGCTCGGGGCTGCCATCACTTACTTGCAGAACACTTATAGCGATTACTATTTCCCATCGATGAAAGTCAGGTGGGATACATACTTCACCAACGACGGCCACTTCCATTCCGTCGGATGCTTCCGCTGCCATGACGGTCAGCACAAGAGTGTCGACGGTAGCGTCATTCCCAACGAGTGCGGTGAGTGCCACACCATCATACGGCAGGGCAAACCTGGCAGCATGGAGGTGGCAAAAGGGCCGGAGGGGCTGAAGTTCCAACATCCCGTAGATATCGGGGGTATTTGGGCGACTCAGCCGTGCAGTTCTTGCCACACCGGAGGACCGATGTGAGAGATTCACGTCCTCACCTTTGCCGGATTGCGAGCTTGCCGGCGCTGGTTGCGGTATTAGCAGGCGGTGGAACGGAACGATTTCTATAGGGATAGGTTGACCTTCGCAAGAGGGCCAGGAAGAGAGTATTCAGTAAGAAGTGCAGTTTGAGAGGTGCACATGGACGGGATAAGAGCTCTTAGAATCATTGCTTACATGTCGATCTCGGTCGGCGTTGGTATCCTCAGCCGTGCGGCTTGGGGATTTGTCATTTTCGGGATTCTGGTCTTGGTCGACAACTTTGTCTTCAAGAGCAGCCCGCCTCCCGCGACGCCGGTTATATACGAAGACGAGTCGGAGCCGGTTGTACCGGTGGGGCACTTGAAGTGAGTTGGTCAGAGCCGCGGCCCGTCTCCACCCAAGTCCGAGCTGGCGAGGGATAAAGCCGCGCACGCGCCAACGGCTGTTGATGGGCGCTTTGGCCCATTACTCGGTTAGCGGGAAGTACCAAGCAGCTAAGACCAGGCGGAGCCACGCCAGTCGAAAAAAGCAACTCGCTAGAAAGTAGCGAACGTAGGAGGACGGAATGGCACGGATTGTAGTGGATCCGGTAACCCGAATTGAGGGGCACCTCCGCATCGAGGCTCAGGTCGATGGCGGCGTGGTGTCGGATGCATGGAGTTCCGGGACGATGTTCCGCGGCATTGAACTGATTCTGCGCGGACGCGATCCGCGAGAGGCTTGGATCTGGGCGCAGCGGATCTGCGGAGTTTGCACGATGGTGCACGCCCTGGCGTCGGTGAATGCAGTAGAAGACGCCCTCAGCATTGAGGTGCCTGACAACGCTCGTCTCATCCGCAACATTATCGCTGCAACCCAGACCATCCAGGACCACGTCATCCACTTTTACCACCTTCACGCACTGGATTGGGTGGATGTTGTTTCATCACTCAAGGCGGACCCGGCAGCAACTTCGAAGCTCGCGCAATCGATCTCCGATTGGCCTCTTTCGAGCACCCAGTACTTCAAGGGCGTTCAGGACCGCATCCGCACGCTTGCCGAGAGCAAGCAGCTGAGTCTATTCGGCTCTGGATATTGGGGCCATCCCGCTTACCATCTCCCGCCAGAAGCGAATCTGATGGCGGTCGCGCACTACCTTGAAGCGTTGACTTTCCAAAGGGAGTTCATCCGCATTCACGCGGTGCTCGGCGGCAAGAACCCGCACCTGCAGACTTTTCTCGTCGGCGGTATGGCCACTGCAATGGACCCGAACGAGCCTGGCGCTACCATAAATCCGGAGCGGATGGATTTCCTGGTGCAGGTGGCGAAGTCTGCCCAGCCATTTGTAAGTCAGGTGTACATTCCCGATGTCCTGGCTATCGCCGGCTTTTATCGCGATTGGTTCGGACGCGGCGAGGGACTCGGGAATTTCATGTCATACGGCGGCTATCCGCAGGGCTCGATTCACGACTACGCAGCATATTTTCTGCCACGCGGCATCATCTTGAACCGCGATCTCTCCAAAGTCTATCCCGTCGACCCAGGGAACATCACTGAGTATGTCGCTCATTCCTGGTATCAGTATTCGCGAGGAAACCAAGTTGGCCTGAATCCATATGAAGGCGAAACCAACCCGAAATATACGGGACCGAAGCCTCCTTACGAATTTCTTGAGGTAGACCAGAAATATTCGTGGTTGAAAGCTCCCCGCTATGACAACAAGGCTATCGAGGTCGGTCCGTTAGCCAGGTTGTTGGTCGCCTATGCCGCCGGCCAGCCCGACGTCAAGGCGCTGATAGACACAACGCTGGCGAAGCTTAATGCTCCACCGGCGGCTCTGTTTTCGACCCTTGGCCGGGTCGCGGCGCGGGCGCTCGAAACGCAACTCCTCGCGGACCGGCTCGTAGGCTGGCTCGAACAGCTTCGCAACAATATGGCGACGGGAAACCTAAGCATCTTCAACGGCGAGAAATGGGACCCAAGTTCCTGGCCCCAAACCGCACGGGGATTTGGCTTCTTTGAAGCTCCACGCGGGTCGCTGGGGCATTGGGTGGAGATCGAGAATCAGACGATCAAGAATTATCAGGCCGTGGTGCCTTCTACCTGGAATGCTGGCCCTCGAGATCCTTCCGGCCAGCGCGGGGCGTACGAAGCTGCGCTCATCAAGACTCCAATCGCTGAACCTGAACGCCCCCTTGAGATTCTGCGCACTGTGCACTCTTTCGATCCGTGTCTGGCCTGCGCCGTACACGTGGTCGACGCTCGCGGGCGGCCTATACCGGTACTGAAACAGGAAGATGAAGCGGTCCGTTTCCTTGGCGGATCTGAGCGAAGCGAGACCACGAAATGATCGACTCGCTTTCTTCGGATACTATGGTCGTAGGAGTGGGTAATACAATCCTGTCCGACGACGGCGTCGGTGTGCATGCTGCACGACTGCTGCAGTCCGATCCGCGAGTGCCTGCGGGCGTAGAGATTCTGGATGGTGGCACACTCGGTCTTGAACTGGTGCCCTATGTTTCGGATGCGTACCGCATACTGTTCCTGGATGCGGTGAATTCGGGATCAGCTCCGGGAACACGTGTGCGGATGACAGGAAAAGATCTGCTCGGCTTATCGGCCGGGTTGAGTGTTCATCAGTTGGGCGTCGCCAATCTGATCGCGGCTCTGGCATTCGCTTCAACCAAGCCTCAAGACATCGTTGTACTTGGGGTGCAGCCCGCTAATACCGACTGGGGGATATCGTTATCTCCTGCGGTGGAGGCTACACTCACCCAGTTAGTCGATGCAGCCGTAGCACAGTTGCGACAGTGGCAGGAGTCGGCGCACGACGGGTTGCCACTTGCGAAATCCTCGTGTACGCCCTAGCGCCTTGGTTCGAACAGAGATGGTTGGATTGATGCATGCGCACCGGACGGAGAGCCTTGTCGCTACAACGTTTTGTCTCCACGGGAGCAATCAATGGTGAAAACAAGAATTGGATTTGCAGCCATGCCTATCAGAAGACGCCGAAACATTTCTTTATCCTTTTCTAGGATTTGATCGTAGAGACGGGGAGGAAGCTCTTCTGTGCAATAAAGAATACCGGTTAGGTTTGTCCAGGTCAGCTCTGCTGTGCTCAGCGCTGGGGCTCCAAGTAAATCACGGGCTTTGGAATTGATAGCGTGCCAGGACTAGACCCTACTGGTGCAGGCGGACTAAGCCGAATTCTTCTTGCTTAGTACGTCCATTGCCAGCGGAATCGTAGTAAGGCCTCCGACCAGAGCGAGGGCCCATCCGGCGGCTTTGCGTTGGTCGTTGTTTAGCCGACTGGAAAGCAGAAGACCGATCCCGGCGCCTAGGGCGATGCGGGTCCCGGCGAGAAGTATGATCTCGGCGATAGTAAGCTTCCGTTCTATCATCTTTTCAACCTACTCCCTGTACCGCATTTCATGTGCGTTTAGTAGATTTAGCGTCGTAGTGTTCGTATGTTCGTATAGCTTTCGATTGAACACGGAAGCCCCTCATTAAGCGTTCTACTGACAACCCATGCCTGGCGAAACGATCACAACGGTTTCAGCCATCAGGCGGCTGATTTGTCGACAATGCACTGGCGCGCCGCAGTGAAAACGTCCGAGTGTACTATCCGCCAGACAGCAATTCTCTGTTGAGCGTCTTCGACCACTGCCTAGCTTGCGTTTCAACGGGCATATAGGCGTTCCTTTCCACCTGTTCGCTTCGGGTTTCCGCCGGATTGCCGGACAGCCTTGTTCAACCCGTCGTTTTCGTCCCCGCAGATGCTAAGCTGCTAAGCTGCAGACCTTGACTTCGACGGCACAGCGTGAACCAAAGGCATCTCGACCAGATGTTCGCTGAGAAACCACGCCTGTAATTCGTTTCCGCGAAGAACGTCGCTCACCACAAGATCGTTGGTCCCATCGTCCTCCAACTTGGAGGCGAGGCGAGCCAGAATTCTTGCTTCTCCTATGATGATTTGGTGCGCATCCAGCAGCCGCGAGAGTTGCACCGGAACCTCTTCTCGCCCGCGCGGAGCGCGCTCGATCTTTGTGGTCTCGGCAACGTCAGGAGCCATCGCAATGGAGATGCCCCCAAGCAGTTGAATGCGTTCCGCAATAGCGTCGACGAGTGTTGCCTGCTCTCCGTAGTGTTTGTCGAAGAGCAAGTGCAGCTGATAAAACGTCGGACCCGAGGTCTGCCAGTGCGACTTCTTGTAGAGGTCGCGGAGGGTCATCGTATCCGCGAGGAGTTGGTTGAGTTGTTCGGTCATCTCCAGGCGAATGGGCTCTTCGAGCTCCAACGGCAACATATGACTGACCGTACCGTAAGCCTGTATTTCAGGGGATTTCTGATGGAAACGAGGTTGCGCGTTGAAATCGCTGTGACCTGGATTGCTCTGGGTTCTTTTTGAGGACATTACGCTCTCCCTTATCGTGTGACGCGGGATTATCTGGCTGTTAGCAGGCTCCGCGCGTACCTTCTTCGGAGACACTTGTTTGATTGCCGAAAAATTACTTGCTTCGGATAGGTTGAGATTACTGCTCCGGACCAAACTCTTCTGAGCAGAACTGCTCAGAGGGATGAAGCCACCACTTTGGAGCTTCTTCTTGATGATCGAGGTCCGGGGCTGACGAGCAGAGGGCGCGACACACTGAGACAGGGAAGACGCCGCACTCGGGAAGGCAAGCAGTTCGCTCACCGGATGCGTGCGGGAACGCGACAAGACCTCTGCGTGCTTCTAGCCCTGGGATTGCAAGTGCCCGTTCGTGAGGTCTAGCGATTACCCAATCCCAGGCTTGCTGGGTATTGCGGCTTTCTTCGCGAGCTCCTCAGACAGCGTATGGGCGTTCACGGAGTGCTGATGCGCCTGCTTGCTAAGTTCGCGGGCCGTGAGATGATCTCCTTTGCCGTGGGCGATGGCGGCGGCCGCGTGGGCGTGGGCCGCAAGATTGTGAAGCTCCGCGGCGCGCTCGTGCATACGCTGTGGCATAGTGTCCTCCTCGCAGTGAAAGGTCGTGGATTGGTCGGTCTTAAAGCACGGGTTTTATGAGATTCCTACCCGGACGATTGCTTTAACCGGCTGTCAGCGTACTCGGCATAGAGTTTCGCGGCCTCGGCGTCGTGGTGAATTGCATGTTCATTGTGTCCGTGCGCCAAGTAGGCGTGATGCATGGCCTTTTCGTGTTCTTCGGCCTGGTCGTATTTCGCTGCTTCTTTGTAATGGCAGGCTGCCTGCTCATGATGACGAGCCGCACCATGGTAGTGTTCCCAAGTCTTTGACATACGCTCTCCTTTGCTATCGTCTGCCTCCGGCTAAGACTTCTTGGCGCTGAAGGTGGCCGTTGCCAGTTTTCGAAAATCTCTTGCTCCGATTGATACCGAAAAGCGGGGCTAACGATCGTTCAGATCACACCAGAGAAGGATCTCCTCCGCGTCCTTTTCATGTAGCGTCAAGAAAGCCTTGAGCAACACACGAAGGTCATTCTGTCCTCTGTAGACAGCAGGCGGAGTTCGATTCAATCCAGGCAATAAGTAGACCGCCGTCTGAGCCTAGCGGGCCCTCCTAACTAACGACCTCATCATTCTTTAGCAGCACCTTGAGTGCACCGTCGTCCGCCGCGTTTCCGAACGTATCATAGGCTTGCATCACTTCTTTCAGCGCGAAACGATGTGTCGCCAGTTTCTGTGGCTGCAACTTGCCCGCCTGCACCATCTTCAGCAGCATGGGATGGTACTGGTGTCGACTACTCGAGTAGTTAGCGATATGTTGCGATCGCAAATCCTTTCCATGTGGCGTCCGGTGCGCCTGAAGGCCAGTGCCTTCATGGTCAATTTGGTTTGCACATCCAGATCGTTAACAGGGTTCAGTGACACTTCAGCCGTGGCCATAAACGTTTGTTTCTCACTCGCACTACACAGGTTAGCTTGGCATTTGGGCTGGCATTCTTCTGAGCAAGACTGCTCAATTGAATGGCAGAGCCTCAATCGCTGATGACAGATGCTCTGAAGATAATGAGTGAGTTGATGTGAGATTCGTGGGTACCTTTCCTCCAGAATCGCTCGGTGCAAGACGTTCAGGCGCTCATGAGTCGGCCATTGACGTTCAGGGCGGTAATTGTGAGTGGGAACGCCTCGCGAACCGGTTGCCGGTGACCCGCGCCGGCACGTACGAAGGATTGCATGTAAGACTGTGCGACTTGATCCCAGATCATGTGTCGTGCATAGAGGTAGGCACGTTTGCGCATCGCCTGGAGGGCACTCTCGTTGTCCATAAGCTCAGTTGCAGTATCTGCAATGGCGGCCGAGTCATCGAAGGGAACGAGGGCTCCGCGACCATCCGCCAGGACTTCGGTGGCGTACCAGTACGGCGTCGAGATGATCGCTTTACCCTTGCCCATGGCATACGCGAGCGTGCCTGACACGGCCTGTGCCTCGTATCGGTATGGGGTGATATAGATATCAGCCGAACCAACCAGCGATGCCATTTCTTGAGGGCTGACGAACCGATTGACGAAGACAACGTGCTCATTGACGCCAAGGCTCTCAGCTAAAGCCTGCAACTCGATCCGATATCGATCGCCCTCGCGGCGCCTGACATGGGGATGGGTGGCACCAGCGATTACGTAGACGACCTTCTTGTGCCGGGACAAAATGCGCGGCAACGCACGAATTACACTTTCGAACCCCTTGTTCGGGGATAACAAGCCAAACGTGAGTAATACCGTCTTTCCCTCCGTTGAGGAATCTTTGTGAGAAGCCGCATCGACAAAGGGCATGTCGGGAATGCCATGGGGAATCAGATCAATCTTGTCGTGCGGAACTCTGAACACATTCTGCAAGAATCGAGAAGAGTGCTCGCTCATGACAATAAGACGATCAGAGCGCGCGGCGATTTCTTGCATCACCATGAGTTGATCGACGTCGGGCTCGCGAAGAACTGTATGGAGAGTCGTCACCAGCGGTGTTTTCAGGTGCTGCAGCAGGCGCAAGATATGCCCACCGGCCTTTCCTCCGAAAATCCCGTACTCGTGCTCCAAACAAACGATGTCGATGTTGCTGGAATTCAGAAAATCAGCGGCTGCTTTGTAGGATGAAAGATCGTTCTGTGTTATCTCGAATTGCACGCGCGCAGGATAGCTGTATGACGATTGTGGGTCATTCACCGCTGCCACCACCAGCCCAGCTGCTCCGTAGGCAGCCGTGAAAGCATCACACAGATCTGTCGTAAAGGTCGCAATTCCACACTGTCTGGGGAGGTGGTTTCCAATAAAGGCCACTCGGACCGGATCCGCTCGGCTGAGCGTGGCCAGCAGGGCAGGGGGGGCCATCTTTTGGAACATCAGGGGACCGGTCTGGTAGCGCATTAGAGCGTCAGGTTTCACAATCACGGATAGGGAACGTGCAGACATTGCAACCTCCTGAAGGTTATGTATCGCGTTGCGGGGCAGTGGATGCGGGGTAAAGAAGGAGTGTGAAAGCTAAACCAGGGCTCCCTGTTGCTCACACCACCTCCCGCAGAAGATACACAGCGTGCCTAGACTCCACATTGCAAATAAGAACGTTACTTCAGCAATGCGAGATCCTCCAGTTGTCCTCCGCTTGACTCTGTGGGCTTCCGATTCGGGATGTGTTTTCATACACGCAGCTTGCCAGACGAGGCCGCCGAATCATGTGAATCTTGACCTTAGCAAATCAGGATTGAAGAGGTCTGAGCAATAATGCTCATGGTTGCCGCCGTCGTAAGGCGCCCCGGTGGTTTCTTCCCGGTGCGAGTGTTGATATAACGAGGGTCGGGCGCTTGCACTAAATGAGCAGGCGCCCAAACCATTTCAATCGTGCAGACCTCTTTATGGAAAGCCTGCAAGGTGTTTTGTCATGTCGTCCTGAAATTCGCTGCACCACCCATCGTGAGACAGGGGCAACCTTTGGTCTCCTGGCATGGAGCCGCTATTCAGCTCTAGCTACATGGGGGTATCCACCAATCTCGTTCAGCAGTAGTTCCGCCGACGCAGGCACAGCAACTTTGCCGTCAAGAATGTCATGACGATTTACATTCTGGCCATACATGGCTTCGTCCCCGCTTTTGTCAGCTTGCACCACCGCACCGTTCAGGCTCACGCCGGCGAAAACGCCCTTGGCGCGCGAGTAAGACAAAATCTCCGCATTCAGTTTAAGGTCGGTGCCAGCGGAGGCGTTCCGGCCCACCGGTCCGGCGGCCACAGAGGCATCAGCTCCCAGCTTGAATTTGTCGCTGAGCAGGCTTTGCAAGGCGCGATCATTCATAAAGAGCATCACGATGTCAGTGGAAGAGCCACCGATTTGATAGCCCACGCTGCCACCGTCAATAGCCAAGAACGTGGGGGCGCTCCAGCCATGTCCGGTGCGACAAGTTGCCAATCCCCTGCCGTAGTTGCCGCCGAAGATAAAGGCAAACTTTAAGTCCCCTGGAATGACGGCAATACATTTCGCCTTTTCCAACAGATCCTGAGGGATCCCCTGATCCGGGGCGTTCATGATCTCCTTGAAGACCTGGGCAGCTTTGTTGGTGCGATTAACATCATTCTCGCGGTCCGAGGCGACAGCAGTTAGAGTCACAAGCAGAATTAGCGCTGTGAAGCTCAGAGTACGTTTCAACATTTTTCTTGTCCTCCACCAGCCTTTAATCTTAGAGATCGGGAGAAAGCATTGCTGTGCAATAGGGACCACTGCCTGAGTTAGCGGCATATCGGCACGCGGAGATGAGGTGGCGAACCGTCGGTTTCCGTGACAAGTTCAACCCCTTTTACGAGCGAATGGTGGTGACCTGATCGTGAGGATGGCTCAAGAAAAGCAGCAGAATGTGAATCTCATCCAACGTTCAGAAGAGAACCACTTCTTGGGAACGGAAATAACTACATCGTTGCCCTTTTGCGGATACGTCCGATTGGCCCGCACAGCCTGAGCGCTTTTGCTCAGAACAGTCAGCTGCTCAATTGTTAAGGTTTGAATTTCAGTAACAAAAAGGGTAAGACGCGTCAACGACAACCGCTCAGCTGAGAGTGACAGGTACAGCGCCGGCAACTGAGGCGCTGGTGATCCGACGATAGCGCCCGTTGTAGGCGAATCGTGCTAGGCAACATGCAGTCAACAACTGCCCGGGAGGGCAAGATAATGCTAACTAATACTACGAATTTGAAAGGTCTTGTGATCCATGCCACGGACGGCGAGATTGGATCTGTGGATCACTTCTATTTCGACGATGACACATGGGCTATCCGCTACCTCACTGTGGAAACTGGAGGCTGGCTTGACGACCGGCGGATATTGATCTCGCCTATGTCGGTAACCCATACGGAGTGGCGAGCCAAGCGAATAGATGTGGCGCTGACCAAGAAGCAAGTGGAGAACAGTCCCAATATCGATACGCACAAGCCTGTCTCCCGGCAACACGAGACCGCATATCTCGGATATTATGGCTACCCCAATTATTGGGGAGGGCCTTTTATGTGGGGACAAGTGCCCTACCCAACGGGGTTGGCTACTTCATCAGGCGGCTCTAAGAGGGCCCTGGAGGACCGCATCCGCAAGGAGTCGACCGACTCGCACTTGCGCAGTAGCGAAGCCGTCACTGGCTATCACATTGAGGCGGCCGATGGCGAGATTGGCCATGTGGATGGATTCGTCATGGACGATGAAGCCTGGGCCATCCGCTACATTGAGGTGGCGACGCGAAACTGGTGGCCGGGCAAGAAGGTACTTATCTCGCCTTCGTGGATTGAACGGGTGAGCTGGGCAGATTCAAAGGTCTGTGTTGGCCTTTCCCGGGACGCGATCAAGAGCGGACCTGAGTTCGTAGAGTCCACGCCGATCACTCGTGCCTATGAAGGCCGACTCTACCTTCACTACGGCCGACCTCCATATTGGGTGAAAGAGACTAAACCCGAGCCTTCATTTTCTCTGACCGGCGCTTAGATTAGAGTGCGGGCATCCCACAAAGGGGATGCCCATGATGATTTACTCAATCGCTCTCGGCCCAAATGGTATTGCCAGAAGCTGGAGACACGCATGACATCTACCGAACACGTCCATCACACGGATCCTAGCCATCATGGCCATCGTCCTAACTGGAAACGTGCGCATCGCGATTGGCGGTTCTGGGCAGGTTTCGTTCTCATGCTTCTGGCCCTCTGTATCTACGTAGGCACCAATAACCTGTCCTCGGTGCCCTCTGGCCGACAGAAGCAACTGCCGCCATCAGCCAGCAGAGTTCCGTAGGCCGGTATCGGTGAACCGCGATGAAGGAACGAACGGACTTAGCTCTATGGGACAGGCGCGAATGAACAGCGACAAAGGCCTGCCAACGGTCGATGAAAATAAGCTAATCACTTGTGAAGTGCCTCTGTATCCTCTGCGATTCGAACCCATTTATCAGTATCGCCTCTGGGGTGGCCGACGTTTGGCCGACTTGCTGACCACGCCTTTGCCAAGCGGTCCTATTGGCGAAGCGTGGTTACTCAGTGACCGCGACGAGCATCAGAGCCACGTTGCCGAGGGACCGCTCGAAGGGTGGACCATCAGTGAATTGCTGAAACAGTTTCCGGAGCAAATGCTGGGACGGTTGTCTGGGCGCTTTCGCCGATTCCCACTGTTGCTGAAATTCCTCGATGTACGTGAAATGCTTTCGGTCCAGGTGCATCCGACCGAGGCGAATACGAACCTGCTGCCAGCGGGCGAGACCGCGAAGACCGAAGCATGGGTCGTGCTGGAAGCCGCGACACGCAGCCGTATCTATGCGGGCCTGAGGCCAGATACTACTGAAGCCGATCTGCGACGAGCGCTTACGAACGGCGCGGTATCCGACGACCTCTCATGGTTCACTCCGAAGCCCGGCGACGCCGTTTTCTTGCAGGCTGGCACGGTTCACTCTTTGGGCGGCGATATTGTTGTGTTCGAGATTCAACAGAACAGCGACGTGACGTTTCGCCTGTATGACTGGGACCATGTTGACCCAAAGACCGGACAGCCACGGGCACTCCAAGTCGATAAGGCGATGGCCTGCATTGATTTTTTGGAAGGCCCGGTTGGTTGGGTGACGCCCGTGGTGGAGACGAAGACCCCGGTGGAACGCGAGAGACTGTTTGATTGTGAACACTTCCGGTTGTGGCGACTGCGCGGACAATCGCCCTTTACCGTCGGCACCGCCGACTTGCCGCGTGTACTAGTGTGCGTCGAGGGAGCGGGGCAGGTCGAACACGGCAGTGGCACTTACGCCGTCGGAAAGGGCGACGTATTCGTCTTGCCTGCAGCGATCGGAACGTGTGTTTTTCGGCCTCGCGGGGCAGTGAACGTGTTGGAGATTGCACTGCCGGATTGAAATCGCCGGAATTCAGAGGATGGAAGCATAGTGAAAAAGCTCATCGTTTTTGATTTGGACGGGACCCTCGCCGAAAGTAAGTCGGCTCTTGATCCCGAAATGTCGGGGCTGCTGCATGACCTTCTCGGTATTGTCAAAGTGGCCGTAATTTCCGGAGGCGACTGGCCGCAGTTTGAAAAGCAGGTGGTTTCCAAGCTTCCTCATGACAAACGCCTACTGAATCTATCCATCCTCGCAACATGTGGAACAAAGTTCTACCAATATTCAGGGGCTTGGAAAAAGCTTTATGAAGAAGATTTCACCCCGGAGGAGCGAGAGAAAATACCCGGCTCTCTCAAGAAGGCGATCGGAATTGCAGATTTCAAGATCGAAAAGCTGTGGGGAAAGCAAATCGAAGATCGCGGAAGCCAGATAACATTTTCTGCCCTGGGTCAGCAGGCTCCCTTGGAAGAAAAGGAGAAATGGGATCCCGATTATGCCAAACGGAAAAGGATCAAAGCGATTCTTGACACATCGATTCCTGAGTTCTCTGTCCGAATCGGGGGCTCGACATCCATTGATATCACCAAACCCGGCATTGACAAGGCATACGGAATCGGAAAACTGCGAGACCTGCTGCACGTTTCATTGCAAGAGATGATTTACATCGGCGATGCCCTATTCGTGGGAGGGAATGACTATCCCGCGGAAAGAGCGGGTGTGGATTCCATTCCAGTCAAGGGTCCCGATGAGACGAAGCGGGTTATACAAGCGATCATCGCCTGTTTAGCAGATTGCGATCAGCCGGCGCGACTTATTGAGGGACATGGATGAGTGGATTTAAGTTACAGCGTCTGGGAATCTTGATGGAGCCGGAGCCGGGGAACCCGCATGAGGTTGAAGGGGTCCTAAACCCGGCAGCAGCTCGTGGGCCAGACGGCGAACTCTACCTGTTTCCGCGGCTGGTTGCGCGGGGTAATTACTCGCGCATCGGCATAGCACGAGTGCGCTTTAATGACGTCGGCGACCCGATAGGTGTTGTTAGGCTGGGCATTGCACTGGAGCCGGAAGCCGATTATGAGCGGCGACCTGGCGGCGGTGGTGGCTGCGAGGATCCGCGAATCACATTCGTGGAACCACTGCAGCGTTACATCATGACCTACACGGCATTCTCGACACGCGGCCCCCGAATCGCACTCGCGATATCCAAGGATCTATTCCACTGGGATCGGCTCGGTCTGGCAACGTTTGGCCCGTACCAGGGCATCGAATTCGCTGGCGTGGACGACAAAGATGCCAGCCTTTTCCCCGTCGCCATTCATAACCCTTCCGGGCACCCGGAACTGGCCATCCTTCATCGGCCGCTTTTTCCTGGTACTCGCCCGGAGGAAACCGCTTGTCAGCCCTCGTCTCGCAAGGTAGATCTCGATCGGGAAAGCATATGGATTTCCTACTGCCCGATGTCCTTCGAGACTCGTGAACTGCGTCGCCTAGGAAAGTTCTCCTCTCATCACCGGCTAGCGGCTCCGGTGTCGCCGTGGGAGCGGCTCAAAATCGGCGGCGGCACTCCGCCTGTGCTCACCCGGTACGGCTGGCTGATCATTTATCACGGTGTCAAGGAAATGGAGCAGCCAAGGAGAAACGAACACCAGTTGTGCTACTCCGCGGGAGCAATGATTCTCTCGCAGGAGCATCCCCAAGTGATCCACTATCGTTCGGTCGAGCCGGTGTTGACGCCAGAGCTGCCGCAGGAATGCAGTGGGACCGTCGCCAACGTCGTGTTCCCCACCGGTATCGACCGGCGCGACGATCTCGGCTCACCGGACCGCTTCGATGTCTATTATGGAATGGCCGACAAGCGCATTGGCGTTGCGCGCCTCAACCTGCCGGATTTCCTTCCGTCTGAAGGAGTGTCCGACCCCCCAGAAGCAAAGGTGTAACGCCTTCGATTACGCAGCGTGCGCATGCTGCGCCCGTTCTATCCGGTCTGCCCCTCTGCATGGACTAATGCGGAACATCTCATTACTGATAAATCCCAAATCACGAAACGATGTGCAATCTGTTCATAATTGACCAGATTCTGCGTCGTATTTCACGAAATAGTGAGATGGGACATCAGCACTGCCTAATTAGCTGGCGCCCGCCCCGTTCCTTAGATCAAGCGACACAGCTACTTTGTTCGGCTGGCGTCCCGGACGGAAAACAGCTAAATCTAACCATCAGCCCAGTCGCTTTTAAATGAAGAGGAGATCCCATATGGCAAACGAAAAGAAGTGTGCAAACGCGAAATGCCATTGCACGGTTCCGGAACATGAGCAGCACTGCAGCGATCACTGCAAGGATGCAGCGGCCGGAAAAGAAATCAAGAGCCAGTGCGACTGTGAGCACGAGTCCTGCGCCCTCAACTACGAACTGGCACAAGGATCCATGCCGACGTAGGTCGGGACTTGGGACGCGGAAGGCGACCGTGCGCTCACAATCGTTGCATCTCCTCCGGGCATTGACCCGTGCAGCCCGAGTTGCGACTTCAGCAAGTGTCGGTTGGCCAGCTCATCGCGAACCAGAAATGGCCGCTGGCTTCTTAGTCATGTCGGGCAATTGATTCTAATGAGGAAAAACTGCGCTTGTTACCAGGAGCAGCGACGGGATTAAGCCAAATCGTGCGTCGCGACTCAGAGATGATAAGAACATTCAGGCTAAGACTCTGGTTGCCGATTCTGGTTTTGCTAGCCAGGGTCACGGTGTCGGCACAGGAAATTTCGTCCGCGGCGGAAATTACATCTCCCGATCTAACAGTGATCCTGCAACGCGTTGAAGATGTTCAGAACCAGAACCCTGCTCAATCTCAACCGTATGAAGTGACGCGAGAATACAAAGTATTCCACGGCGATGAAAAATCTCCCATCTCCGAGGTCATGGCGCAGATTAGTTTTGTACCTCCCATTACAAAAACATACAGAATCACGGAGGCGAGCGGAAAGCTGCGGGGAGAGAAAATGGTCCGCGAGCTTTTGGACCAGGAAGTCGAAGCGGCGAAGAGAAACCGCGAAAGCGAGGTCAGTCGGGCGAACTACGACTTCGTTTTTCTCAGACAAGAAACACTCGGCATTCTTGACGAGTATGTCTTACGGATCATCCCGAAAAGGAAGGAGCGCTACCTTTTTCGAGGTCAGGTTTGGTTAGATACAACCTTCTTCCGTATCCGCAGATTGGAAGGCGTTCCCGCCGAGAGCCCTTCCTTCTGGATCACTAATATCCACATCACCATGCAATTCGGGGAAGTGGAAAGTATGTGGATACCAATTTCCGTTGACGCGATTGCTACAGTGCGTTTCTCGGGGCGATACACGATAGCCGGCCACAATATCGCGGTTGGCAACTCGCAATCCACTGTGCCCAAAGAGTGATCCTTGTAGTACGGCCTGTGACTACGCAGGACTGGTTTGGTGCGAGTGGCAGATACGTAGCGTGGCTAATATGGCGCGACGGGATGCGCGTGACTTTCTGAAGATCGCCGATGATTCTCCACATCCCGTAGCAAGCCACTGTATTTGCGATTGAAGAGCCCAACAAACAAAACTCTTCGAGCGGTCAAGTAGGAGACCGGGCATGGATGAGCAGGGATTGTTCCCTGAAGCTCAGCAACGGAATCGGCTTTCTGGGACTGAGTCAGCGATTGAGCCACTTTGGAGCTCACGGAATGCGCGAGATTAAACGGAAGGTGGACATGGAATCGACTGAAAGTGGTCAGCCCGACCCGGCGCAGCAGCAACTGATGATCGAGCGGCAATTAGCGTTCGATTTCTACAATCCCTCCCTCGAGTGGCGACGCCTCTTCGCGGAGACCTGGGGCACTTTCCTGCTGGTGCTGGTAGCTGCCGGCGGCGGCGTGGTCGCGGCGATGAGCGGCGGCAAGGTGACCCTGGGCATGATGGTGGTAGCGCCTGGAATCATGGTGATGGCGATCATCTACTTTATGGGTGCGGTGAGCGGGGCGCATTTGAATCCGGCCGTCACTCTGGCATTCGCACTGCGCCAAGACTTCCCTTGGAAGAGAGTCCCGGGCTACATGCTGGCGCAAGTGATCGGAGGCATCAGTGCGGCTGTGTTTCTTCGGGCCATGTTTGGGACGGTTGGCGCACTCGGCGCGACGCTGCCAGGCGGTGGTGTGACCGGCGGGAAAGCGCTGGCGATGGAAGTGGTTCTGACGGCCGGGCTGGTGAACACTATTTTGGGCACGGCGTCTGGTGCGCGGAACACCGGCACGAACGGCGCCATCGCCGTGGGCGGGTACATTGCTCTGGCAGGGCTTTGGGCAACGCCCGTGAGCGGAGCCTCTATGAATCCGGTGCGTTCGCTGGCGCCGGATGTGGTGCGTGGCAACTTCCACACGACTTGGATCTACCTCGTCGGGCCCTTAGTGGGTGCCCTGATCGGAGTGGCGTTCGAGCGGATTCTCAAAGGCCAAGGCCTCGGCGGCCGGCAAGATCGCGGCGCGTGGCACACTTGGCGTCGACAACCCGGCCCGGCCCGGTGTGGATGCCGGGCCTCCACAGAAATAATCGCACGCACTGGTCGATTGTGGCTCTCGACATGACTCGTGCTGACCTGCTGGTGATCAGAATTGCCGCTCACAAAGAGCGGAAAATTGTTTTCAGAAGTCGTGAGACGGGACAGACCAGTTCCGGAATGGAATTAATCGAGATAGCCGAGCTGGAAATGGTCAATTTTGAACAGTTTCGGGAGGCTCCCTCTAAGATAATTTTGCCGTTGGTAGATCGTTTCCCGAGTTCCGGTCCTCGCATCTTTACGCCGCTCATAGAACCGACGGGACCGGAGTTCGCGTATGGGGTTGGTTACGGCAAGTCGAGCGACTAAGGAGACTGACCATGGTAGCCAAGTGTGCAAACCCCACATGCAATCGCCAGTTCCACGACCTGAGTAAAGGCCGACTGTTCGTACTCCCACCGCTCAATGAGTATGTTGTACGACTGTCCGATTACTGCTATTGGCTTTGCCCGGAGTGCGATGCGACATACACGATCACACGATACGGGTCGGAAGTTATTGTCATTGCACGAGAGCGCGGCATCCAAAGCCCGCCCCCGCCGCCCTACGTCGAAGCGAAACGTCGTGAGCAGCCTAACATGCAGCATCGTATGCAACAAACGGCATGACCCCCTGCAACACTAAACCGCGAAACCGATGATGCCGGCGCACCACAAGGGAGCGACGTGTACATCGTCCAAACCAGCAGGCACTGGAAAACGAGAAGTCTCTGCCCACCGGGCATGCTCGGCAGAGCCCCTGTCATTTCTCCAGAAGCGTCTGCGGTGAGACCTATGGTCAAACAATAGCGAGACGTCTACGGCCCATCGAATCTAGCTCGTCGATGACTGCAGGTAATGAGCAAACACGCCACAGTGAGCACTTTTGACCAGAAACGACCCCTCCCACGATGTTGCAATCGCTGTGGGTATTTGAAAATGAAGCCCTGTCTGCACAGGCAGTCACATCCCGACACACAATGGACATTCTGACTCGCTACGATCCGGGTTCCGTTAGCTGGGGAAGAATTCATGTCGACACTTGCTGCATCCGTCTACGACCATTCCGTCGACATCTCTGCTCAGTTGCTGGATGCCGTAACCGCCGATTATCGCCACTGCGAGTTCGCCGTGCGTTTCTGGAACGGCGACGTCTGGGGCAGTACTAAACATCCGTCCTTCACCCTGGTATTGAAGCATCCGGGGGCGTTGCGGCGGATGTTGTCGGGAGCCAATGAACTCAATCTTGGCGAGGCGTATATATACGATGATTTTGACGTTGAGGGAAACCTGGAGGCGGCCTTCGAATTCGGCGACTATCTGGTGGCGCACGAATTGGGGTTCAGCAAGAAGCTTCGGCTCGCCAGCCTCTTCCTGCGACTCCCGCACGACGGTCATTATGGCGACCACCTGGCTCCCCATCTCGTGGGTAGCCCACACTCGAAGCCGCGCGACCACCAGGCCGTGACTTACCACTACGATCTCTCCAACGATTTCTATTCTCTCTGGCTGGATCGCCAAATGGTGTATTCATGTGCGTATTTCGAATCCGGCGATGAAGATATTCACAGCGCACAGACGAAGAAACTCGACCACATCTGTCGCAAACTGAGGTTGCGCCCCGGAGAGAGGCTGCTCGATGTGGGCTGCGGTTGGGGAGGGCTTATCCTCCATGCTGCCAAACATTTCGGCGTCATCGCTCGCGGCATCACGCTCAGCGAACCGCAAGCAGAACTGGCTCGGGAACGGATTGAGGAAGCGGGTTTAAGCGATCGTTGCGAGGTTCAAGTCTGCGACTATCGCGATCTCGAAGAGTCGACGGATTACGACAAAATAGTCAGCGTGGGAATGTTTGAACATGTGGGCGAGTCCCGCCTGCCGGAATACTTCCAAAAAATCTGGAAACTACTTCGGGCTGGCGGCGTTTTTCTGAATCACGGTATTGCAGTTTCCGCCACATATCGCCGCAAAGGGCCGTCATTCATCGACACTTATGTTTTCCCTGACAACGGCTTGGTGCCCCTGGGCACCGCGGTTCAAACTGCCGAGAGTTGTGGTTTCGAAGTCCGCCATGTGGAAAGCCTTCGCGAACATTACGTATGCACCTTGCGGCATTGGGTGCGGCGGCTCGAGGCTCGCTGCGGAGATGCCAAACGCATTACTGGCGAGACCTTGTATCGCGTCTGGCGGATCTATATGGCCGGCAGTGCGCACTCCTTTGCCACGGGCCGGGTCAGCGTCTACCAAGTGCTGCTCAGCAAACCGGAAAAAAGGAGTGCCAATAAGGAAAATATCGCGCTGCTAAATTACGGGCATCCTTAATGCAAGGAGGCGGCGCTCAAATAAATCACGATCCGCATCACAGGGTTTCTATGGCGAAAAACGCTTGGATTAATTTCCGTACGATCTGACGGTCCGGGTATCTTGATTCGTTAGGTTGGTTCAGCAGTCAGCTTCAGTGCTGGGTGTTCATCGGCGACAAGGCAGCATGCGCCGCGATTGGAAGACAAAAAGGAGATTCGATTATGTACTACTTTGGTGGAATGCATTTGTATTGGTGGTTTTTGTGGTTCTTCATCTGGATCTTGTTCTTTTCCTTCATGGTCCCCGTGAGGAGGACTGCCTACCGACAAATGCAATCGCCTCTGCAGCTTTTGCAAAGGAGATATGCGGCCGGGGAGATCACAAGCGACGAATACGAAGAACGACGGACCAAGCTTCTGCGGGACTCCAATATGAAATGAGGTCTTCTGGGTCAGGTTGTTGACGATTCGCCAAGGTTTTCGCGCAGAGCGGCGAGAACCGTTGCCAACTCTGGCATAGGAGTAGAGGGTCGGGGGGGCTTGGGCCACCAGGTTCACTCCGGGTCGATATTCACGGCTTAACTTTGCCGGAAGGTCCTTGCGGATCGCGCGAAGAGTGTGGTGATGAGGTGACTCGGAATGTGGATAAGTTCTTCCGCATGAAGCGGGTTGAGAAATGAGATCTGTAGTTGGCGTCGTAGGACAGTTCCTTGGCGTGTCCTTGTTGGGAATGATGTCAATCGCGACCCTTCCGTCATATCCGTGCGAGAACCTTGGTAAACTGCCTGTGGCTGCACTGCAGCTTAGCTCGTCCATTCGGGAGCAAGACAATACAGAAGACCTTTTTCGCAGGTTGAACGCGCGCCACCGTTGGCAAGAAGCTCGTCTAATTCGGCTCTCTGGAGTTCGCACCTACAAACTAGAAAACGGCAAAGATGAAATAGTGGCCGAAGAAGCGGTAGTCGTAGAATACAAGGCGCCGGCAACAGAAACATTCACAACCACCTCAGGAAAAGGCTCGGGATTTGTGGCCACCGTGTATTCCAGCGCCTGATGAAGGTTGAAGAGAAGAGGATACGAGTCAACAAAGACTCAGACAGCTTGATCACTCCGAAAAACTATGCCTTGGATGTAGTTGGCACGGATCGAATCGGCAACTCTGACTGCTCAGTGGTCCACGCTGTTCCGAAGCGCATGGAGATGGATCTCTTCGAAGGAAAGATCTGGATCGACAACGAGGACTTTGCGATCGTGAAGATCACCGGCCATCTCGCCAAAAGCCCGTCGTTTTGGATCAAGCAAGTAGATTTTGTGCGAGACTATCAGAAGTTTGACGGGTTCTGGCTTCTCTCGAGAGAAGAGGCGGTTTCAGCCATCGAAATATTCGGCAAGGAGACACTGACGGTCGATTACCGGAACTATACCGTCAACGGATTAGGTGCAAGTCAGGCTGTGAAACCGTGAAACCGTAAGACTGTAGCGTTGCCGCCGTTATCCTGTCCAAGTTGAACGGATCCGCCAGAGGAGCGGGGCGATTCCCTTTTCGTGTGGTAATTAAGAAAGACGACCTTGTGCGCGCCAAGCTTTGCTATCGAGCCGTTTGGTTGCCTTAACGGAGTCGGAGATTGCGGTGGTAGAAAAGTGCGCTAATCCTACCTGCTCCATGTCATGCCACAGCCTTCGCGATGGCAGGTTGTTCGTCAATGACGTCGATGTCGACTCCCGCAGCGGAGGCAGGCGGGGTCCACGCCGTCTAAGATACCTTTGGCTGTGCAACTCTTGCTGCCGCAAAATGACGGTGGTCTTCGAAAACGGGGAAAGCAAAATCGTACCGCTGGCTGGATCTTAGGGTGCGCATAATTACTGTCCAAAGCGCTTCGGTTTTGGACCTTTACAGGCGCGCATGACATCTCAAGTAGCCGGATTGAGTCGACGTGGTCCACATTGATCCCAGCCGAGCAGGGTAGTGGTTCAGAGTTTAGAGATAACTTTCGGTGTACTAAGGACCCCGTCGGCAGGTACAGGCGGAGCCGCAGGCGCAATAACCGCAGAATATTTCTGCCAACGTACCCAGACAATGCGGATGGCAGCCACGACCGGGATCGAAAGATACACGCCCACCACTCCGCCGAGTTCGCCTCCCATCAACACAGCCGCGATTGCCGCCAGCGGATGCAATTCTAGCGTCCCACTCATCACTCGCGGGGATACGAAATAATCCTGCACCACCCCCCACACGGCAAAGAACAGGATCAGCGCCCACAAATGAGGATACGTCGTCAGAAATCTGACGAGGACGATTACCAGCGCAGCCACCAGCGGACCAATGACGGGAATGAACTCCATAGCCCCGGCAGCGAATCCCAGTGCCAGCGCATACGGAAAGCGCAGCGCCGTCAACACCACGCTGTATATCACCAGCGATATGCCGGCCAGTATAAGTTGCGCGCGAATGAAATGAGCCAGCATCACGTCAAGATCGGTCATGATCAAGCGCAGAAAGCGCCGCTGGTTGCTCTTGCCAAAGATGTGCAGCAGGGTTGCGGAGAACCGCCGTGCGTCGCGCAAGAAAAAAATAGCGAGGATGGGGATCAGGACAACCCAGATCATATTCTGCAACATTTTGGCGACTGCTGTACCTGCCTCCTCACTCCAAGCGAGAATCTCTGCCTGATGGGCCGCAATAAACTGCTCGATTTTGAGCTGAGTGTCATAGCTCCAGCCGTACCGATTGCCAAATTGCCAAACAATCTTTCCGCTTGTAACTTTCTCCAGCAATCCGGGCAGCGACTGGCTCAGCAGCCGAGTGTCCTCCACCAGTTTCGGTCCGAACAGAATGCCGATCACCGCGAGAATCACGCCAATCGCCAAATAGGTTTCGAGGATTGCGAGCCATCTCGAACCCCTCGCAAGCCTCGACCGTTCGATTCGGTAGACAACCGGTTCTAACAAGTAAGCGAAGAGCACCGCGAAGAGGATGACGACAAGGGTGTGGCGCACCTCGTAGAGAAAGACGCCGATGGCGACAAAGGCGCAGATTGTAGCCAGCACCTTGGCCGTACGCTGATCAAAGACAGACATTCAATAGCTTTCGTGTTCGGAATCTGAGTAGCCGGGATTACCCACTTCTCGACTCGTCTCGAAGCCTTCCTGATCCCTCGCGGCTCCCGAAAAAGCCACGCCGCCAGTCTTGCCAGCCTCCTTTGTTAGTTATCAGCAAAGATTCTCGATTCATCCACGACGTTCGGATACGCCGCAGCAGCCTGGGACGGCGGAAGGCCAGACAGTATTGTTTCGTTCCGGCACCAGACTGGACTGGTCAAAAGTGAACAGAGGCACGGAGCCCGTTTTGGGAACGGAAGAGCCTGTGTTCTTTTGTGAACAGACTGCTGAAGCTTCGGCCGGTCAGACTTTGATTCGGAGGACTTCAATATGAGCCTCGAAACGATCCTGATTATCGTCGTGATTGTGTTCTTGCTTGGTGGAGGCGGTTGGTACTGGCAGCGCGGGCGCGGCTAACGTGACCGGTTCTCAAACTGCCGGGTTCAATCGAGGAGGACTAATGAGTCTTTTCGATCTGGTCTTCGGTTGTTGGCACAAACGTTGCACCTTCCCCATCACCGTGCGCGGCAAACTGCGCCACAGCATTGCAGCAGCATCCGTTACAGGGACGTACGTGGTTTGCCTAGATTGCGGTCGTGAGTTCCCGTACGACTGGTCGCAGATGAAGATGCTCGTCTCCAAACCCCATACCCCGTGGACGGCAGAGCCCGGCACCGTCGTTCCCGGCCTCAAGGCGGCTTGAGCGTGTGCTGGGCCCATTAGCGAAGATCTAGTTGGTCCGGCTAACCATCTGGTGTTTCCTTGGGTGCGTAACCGAAGTCTCACTCGTTAGTTAAGCAATTCGCAACAGTAAGGAGAAAACCGATGAGTACGAGTACGAAAGATGAAGTTAAAGGCACTTTTCATGAAGTGAAGGGCAAAGTCAAAGAGACGGTAGGCCAGGTCACCAACAATCCCGACTTAGAGGCTGAAGGCAAAGCCGAACACAGGGCCGGCAAAGTTGAAAAAAAGGTCGGGCAGATCAAAGAAGTGTTCGAGAAATAGGTCCGGTGGGCTCTGTCCGGAACATTGTTTTGCATTTCCGAGCAAGTGACGCACGCCGTTTCCCGCTCAGTATTGCAGCGATTCGGCGGGCGTCAGCTTGGCGCTCGGAGTTCTGTATTGAATGAAAGGGATGGCGGAGGGTAAGAATCAATGCGACGTAAACTCATCCTGTGGTTTGTGTTAGTGATTGCTGGATTTCTTGCGGGGTTCATCCTGCCTTACGCCAGACTCAAGCGGACACAGCAGGAACTGTCTGCCTCGACAGAACAATTAGGATCCTGTCAGGCCAGCGAACAATTGTCGCAGCTTCGCGACACAGCCACGATGATGTATCTGGAAGCCGTGCAAAAGAACTACGGAGAGGCCGGAGTGTACTCGAACCAGTTGTTTGATCAAGCTCAGCGAATTGTGAGCAGCACGGCAGATCCCGCACTGCGCAACTTGCTTGGTGACGCCCTGGCGACCCGCGATCAGATCACATCGGATCTGGCAAAGGGAGATGCCGCCGCCCTTTCAGAAATACAGGCAGTATTGTCCAAGATCGAGCAGACTGCGAAGCATTGACGAAAGCAGCACTGCTGGATCACTGCATGAATGAAGCGATTCAAGAGTCGGTTCGAGTGACATAGAGGCCGGGCTGATAAACGTCGAAATGATTTGGTCCTCTAGCAATCTGATGTTTCGGCGGGTTTCGCCCTCAAAAGTTCGTCCACAGAATAGCGTGGAATGGAAAGGGAATGCTTTATGAAGAAATACGCAATTGCTTTGTTAACGTTGTCTTTGTCCACCTTCGCCTTCGCTGGTCCGGGTGAGCAAGATACTACTGCGCGGTTACGAGCGGCCGGCCAGGTGATGAACGAAATCATGGCCGCACCCGATAAAGGCATTCCGGAAGAGGTGCTGAATGGCGCCAAGTGCATCGCTGTAGTACCTGACATGGCGAAGGGCGGTTTCATCGTTGGCGGCGAGCACGGACGCGGCGTAGTTACCTGTCGGACTGCCCATGGATGGAGCGCGCCTGCGTTCATTTCGATTGGTGGAGGCAATTTTGGCTTCCAGGCCGGCGCCCAGTCGGTCGATCTTGTCATGTTGTTTATGAATGACAAGGGTGTGCAGGGGCTGCTGTCGAGTAAATTCGAACTCACAGGTGAGGCCTCAGCTACGGCGGGTCCGGTTGGAAGGCATGCCTCGGCCGGCACCGACTGGAAGATGAACACGGAGGCCTTGAGCTACTCGCGCACCAAAGGCCTTTTTGCTGGAATAGCAGTGGATGGTGCCGTAATCCAGCAGGACAATGACTCCACGGTTGCGTTCTACGGTAAGAATGTTTCCTTCCGTAAAACACTATCCGGCGACGTACACGCCCCGGCGGGCAGCGACTCGTTTCTCGCGGCGGTAAGGGCTGCTGTCAACGAGGCGAACGTTCACGAAAATGCTGAAGCGAAGTAGTTGGCATTTGCCGGTGTGCATGCAAGAACTGCCGGATACCGACAAGTGAAGGTCGCGGCGCTGTCAGGCAGGGTGCTCTCAGGGGGAGCCGAGCTGGACAGCGCTGCGATTCTTCACAATATCCCGATACGGTGAGCAGATTGGGAAACCAGGTGTCGTTGCCGAAGATGTGGCCCTTTAGGGGGCCGGTGGGAATTGCGGGCTTACTAACAACAAGTGCCCCGGATACTGGAGGCCTATTCTGCCTCAGGAAGAATTCACTTTTCCGGGCGGATGGTCGGCGGACGAGGCGATCAAACCTTTTCAGGAGCGTCGCGATGATTATTAGATGTGACTGTTGTTGGCTGTTACATAGAGTCCGGCGTTATCACTCTATCTGGTGATTTCCATCACTGACCTATTCAAGCGCTCGATGTACGTCTAAACAGAGGGAACGTGTTTCTCTTAGAGAGCACACCGAGGTGTGCCATGGCATCTCGAGCAAAACTCTCCCGCATAGCCATCAACAAAATCCAGCCTGTGCCCGACTTTTCTCTTGCGCAGAACGCGCAGCATTGTCCCGTTTCTCTCGCCGAAGCGGGGGGTTAGGTCGCGCCCAGAAACTTGCCAGAATCTAGCAAAGGAGAATCGCATGTCAAAGACTTGGGTACTGGCTTACCTTTGCGCGGCTGGTCACCTTGAGCGGGCGGCCTACCATTACCAACAGGCGGCGAAATACGAGGAAGCCGGGGATCACGAGAAGGCCACACACCACGCCTACCTCGCTCACGGATACACTCAACACGCGATTCGTGACGATGCTGAAGCGGCGAAACAACATGCCGAGCACTTCTTGCATGTCCAGTACTGCCACAGCTCTGTGACAGTCGCTTCCGAGCAAGGAGCCAAGGTGTCCGTGGCGAATAGAGCCGACGCGGGCTAAGATACAGGTGTCAGGCACATCGCCAGTAGAGCGATCACCTATTTTGGAAAAACATAATAGAAAACAGGCATCGCCGAACAACTCGCTTAGATTAGATTGGGAGGTCCTTAGGAGCGGCACTCTCCAAGGGCGGTAAACTCGGTAGTTCTTATCATGTTGCGGCTACCTAGGCGCCGCTAGCCCGCAATACAACTCGCGGTTTTCGCAACGCAAGGGCTGGCTTGCTTCCAGTCCTGAAAGCCGCAGAGTGAGGCTGTGCTCTACAAGAGCCTCTGCAGTTAGTAAAGGGCCGGCTCAGGGTGTAAAGTCAACTTTGATTTTTCCGTGGATACTCTATCGCTTCTTGAGGCTGAGAAGGAGTCATGAAAATCCTAATGGGAATCGACGATTCGAAGTTTTCGGGGATGTACTACAGGCTGTTATCACGCAGTTTCGGCCTGAGCATATAGAGGTTCGGGTCTTGCATGTGTTGCAGTCGACTGTGCCCGCTCCCCCGCAAATGGCTCCAGGCTACGCTCCTGAATTG
>Ga0302320_10002615_pt1 | contig 42235 bp, 34 predicted proteins | sample Bog_T0_3_FD_202130 | JGI IMG/M metagenome (GOLD analysis project Ga0302320, IMG submission 202130) | Peat permafrost microbial communities from Stordalen Mire near Abisko, Sweden - Bog_T0_3 | ecosystem: Environmental > Terrestrial > Soil > Wetlands > Peat | place: Sweden: Abisko, Stordalen Mire... | reverse complement strand
CTTCGGGGCTACGCTCCGGCCCTGCCAGCAACAACGCCATCTCAGCAAGGAAAGGAGAGAACCAAGTTACAACAACTATCGGGAATTATGGTTGTCGTTGACCGGAAAGAGTAGTTGACGCCAGACATCCATGTTCGAGCCGCCACAATTCAAGCTGCCCAAGCAGCAATGACGCCGATTTCTTTCGGCGATCATCGGATTTCGACATCTCAAACAATCGAGCTCTCAATTCATTTGCACTCCGTGGAACCAGCCTGTAGGAATTCGAGTTGTCTCCGTCAGATACATGCTCGATGAAGATTTCTTCGATCAGCTGCCCGATCTCGTAAGGGATCGCGGGAATCAGGTGGTCATCGATCAGGCTCAATCCCGCCAGCGCTGCCTGTTGAGTACCCATGAATCGTAAGATTCCAGCCAGGCGAGCGCGTTTCACTGGATCAAGCTGCCCAGAACAGAAATCGAAGAGGCGCTGCTGAATCTCCGGGTGTTTGTCAGCACACTCCCGAAGTCTCGCAGCAAGGATGTCCTCCCTCTCCAACCTCGATCCAAACGGAAAGCCAGTCGCAGAGGGATTCACAAAATTCACCAGAACTTCCCGGGCGCCCGGATGATCAAGTTGCGCGACAGCTCTAATCCATGACGCTTCTATTGCATGTAAATGCGACTGATCGACTGCGAGTTCAACGAGCAACGATAGCGCGTCCGGAAACCGGCAATGACCCAGTGCGGTTGCGATTCCCCCTGTTTGATATGGTCTGATCCGCAGCCTCCCCAGCACTTCTCGTATCTTCTCAATACCCGCGGAGGGTTCGTCGATGAACGGGAGCAAACGAAGCAGATTGAACAAAGGTCCGAATTCGTCGTCCGCGGAGCCATGCGGGCTGAGACCGGCTACTATTTCATCGAGAAGCTGAAACATCCAGGCCTTAGACAGGATGATTCCGTCGAGCACGAGCATCTCAAGCGCATCAGCTGTACGCCAGCTATGAGATCGGCCAGGCTGAACAATGATCCCCAGAACGATATCCTGACTGTGAAGGCCGTCGATGACTGCGAGACCCTTCGCGAGTTCTCGTAACTGCATCTCGTAAGACTGGCCGATACGCTGCCCCTCTTCGGTTAACGCCTCGATTGCGTCCTTGATTGCTGCCGCGTACCGGCTCCGGCGTGTCTCATTGAGTTCACAGAGCCGGCCCCCGTTTCTTGCGTTCCATATCCCTTCAAAGCCTCTCTTCCCGCCAAACCCGATTCTGATCTCCAGCTTGCAAGCCAGGCTGACAAGGGTCCCAACGGCATCGACGGCATACTCCGGCTCCTTCAACAGCTCGGCCAAGAGGAGATCCGCCCCCTCCGGATCAAGAGAAGCAATAGCGCGAACATTCCAGTTCGAATAGCTCATCATTCCGCAATCCTCGTTCCGGCTGCGCGGCGTCTTGAAGCGGGAAAAGACGCACGCTGCGCCTTCATCCGCTCGATGTCCCGACTGATCAACTTCTTGAGGAGAGCGATGTCATCCGGTTCGCCAACGCGAGACAGGGCAGATGCAAGTTGTGCCATATGTGTTCCTGAATCGTCGGGCCATTCGAGAACCACAAAGACTGCCCTAGTGAGATAGGCTCGCAACAATTGTCGAGTATCCTCTTTCAAACTGCCGCGCAGATCATCTGGACCATGCTGCCCAACCCGGCTGAGCCGCCGGATGACGACAGCGATCTCATTGGAGTTGATCTCTCCAACGAGATGCGGCGAAATCCCTCTTATGATCAATTCCATAGGCAATTGAGAGAAGACCCCCTCGAGCTGCCGCTCAACTGCGAATTCCTGCTCATGCCCAAAGAAAGGGGTGTTCGCGAGAGCGTCGCGCAAATGGCAGAGCTTTTTGAATAAGCGCTCAACCAGAGCAGGATCTGCAAATTTCACCAGCATCGGTACGCTGCCAGGCGAATGAGCCGATCCTCGATTCGTCGTCTGCAGGCTGTCGAAGAACTCTTCATTGAGGCTGCTTGGCGCGTCGCAGACATAATCCAGCCAGTTTTCAGCGCTCAAGCGTTGATCGAAGATATGACGTGCAATCCATTCGCTGACCCAGGCCGCGTCCGTTTTGCGAATCACCTCCACGACCGGCTTGATCACGAAATGGCCAAGATCACGAAGCTTGTCAGGTTCGATCTGGTTTAGCGCCGCTTTCAATTCGTCTATCGGAGCGGCGCCAAGCTCGGTAACCTCCATCAGAAGTTTCAGCATTCGGACCGGGTCAGAGGACTTTCTGTATGACCTCCAATAGGCTTTGAGGGCTCGAGCCCGAATGGAAGCGTGTACCCATTCAGCCGGAAAGTCAGACATCACCGCGTCAAAGGTCTGGTCATCGACTTCGGCTAATTTTGAGGCGACTTCTTCAGGCGGAGCGACCCAGGCAAACGCCGAGAAGGCCGCCACCCGCACTTCGATCGAATCGTCCGCCAGCGCAAAAGGAATTAGCGATCGAGCCGCTTTCCCGAAATGAATGAGTTCGGACATGAATTCTGCCCTGGCTGCAACCGTCCAGCGCCGCACGACTTCCCGCCAGTCTTCTCCGAGCGAGGAGAGATGAAACTCCCGCCAACCTCGGTAAGAGGTCAGCCTGACCTGTTGATCCTGACTGGTCAATGCGGCGAGAACGATTTCCCTGAAATCCGCAGAGCCGCTCGCGAGCATCCCGGCGAATGCACGTTCGCGATCATGTTTCTCGGGAGAGCTGTAAAGAAGACGAAGCTGATCCGCAACTGCCCGCCCGACTTGCTTCCACACTTCCGGACCGCAAAGATACGCGAGCTCGGCTGCGAAGACCAGATCGCAGCGAAGAGCCATTTCGACCAGAGCTGTACCGGATTGAATGAGGTGGGGAACCTGGTTCCGGTTTTTGCCAATAAATGCCGCCAACATTCGGAGCGGTTCATCCCAGCGCAGATCGTTAACATAGCGCTTCGTGAACAAAAGGATTCGCTGCGAGTCTTCCGACTCAGCCAGTGCGAGGAGCCGTTGCTTCAGAGTCGCGGCAACGTAAAATTCCTGGAATTGTTGGTGGACAAACCGGTAGGAAACGGGCTTGTCGTCGCCGGGGACGAGAAGGTGATGTCCGCTGAGCGTATGCAAAATGGTCGACGGTTCGGTATCCGCACGGACCTGCTTCGCCGACTTGAGATCGTCGAGCGTAGTGCCGGCAACCTCACGGGCATCGTCGTCCGAAAGCGATGTTCCGCCCTTCCATGTCATGGCTTCCGCAAGCGCCGCCAGATAAACCGATGCACGGCCTGAGAGGGGAGGTGCTTCGAGGAAGCTGGCATGTTGCTCGGTTTTCTCGTGAAGGCTGACCGCCGCGTCCAGAACCCCCATTTTAGTGTCCGGGATTGCGATCCCGGCATCGAACAAAGCCGTCACCTCGGAAAGAATCAAGGGCGTCTTTGTCAGTTCATCCAAGACTCCGTTGTTGTCCAACATCGACCGGAGCAAGGGCCCGCGCTCTCCGAGACGCTCTGCGAGGTAGCGCGCTCGCGCGTCTCCGCTCACGCCCAGGATCTCGAGCCGGATCGCGTCTCTCAGAGGAGGGAACAGGTAATGAGCCCTGGTCGCAACGGCGATTCCCGCTTTCGGGAAGTTGTGATCGAGATCTCTCACCAAGCGCACCGCTTTGGCAGCGTCACCATCACCGATTTCATTCCATCCATTCAATAGAAACTGAAATTCAAGATCGTTGTGGAGCCGGGCGATCTTGTCTGCGCTCAGTTCGCGGGCCTGAAACGCTTGCCTGGAAGCGATGTAATCGAGTAGCTCAAGGCCGGAGCCGATCCAGGAAGGCAGGTCGATCAGAAATGGTATGCAGCCCGCGGCGCCAAGCGATCTGGCAACCTGGATCAGCGTCGTAGTCTTGCCTCCGCCAGGAGGGGCCTCAAGAGTGACTCGTTTGCCCCGGCGTAGCAAATCGGATATGCCCGCTAGTCCGAATATCTCCCGTTCCCGGTTTTCTTTGCCGATCCTCGTCGAGCGTAGTTCGATCAGCGGCATACCGGGAAGGGGAGCCGACCATCCTTCCGCCAAATCGCACGCTGCCCGGTGAATCGCGCTCGTCAGCTCATTTACTGGCGTCTCATCTCGACCAAGCAAACCGAGGTAAGTGTGACAGAGTGCAAGGTTGGAAGGGTCGGTCAATGACGCTACAATGTCCTCTCTTCCCAATAGCTCCAGTTCATAACCGAATTCTTCTCTGACTGCATTTGTCCACTCGCGCATCAGACGGTTGGAAACCGCTCGAGGAGTCGCAAATATCAGTCTCGCAATCCCTTCGAATGACTGCTGGATCTTTGCCGCATCGCTTCGCAATTTCGGCAATGCGGCTGTCAAGGAGCAAATAAGAACTTTTCCGGAGCCCACGGCGTCGGCGCCAAGATCCTGCATCGGCTCGCTTGCGACCAGATCGGGAAACCGCTGCTTTGCGAGCATCACAGCGAGACGTTGAAACCGGATCCCCTCGAAGTTGGAGGTGAACTCGTCCAGTGCTTTTTCGATGTCTGATCGGCGGATGCTCATGATGCGGCCATTCCCAAAGAGTGACTGTAGCGATTCTAGTGGGGTTTTCCATGAAGCGTCAGGCAGTACTCTGCGCCTGATGGTAGTAAATCTCTAAACCGGGTTTCTGAGCTAAGGCCTAATTGCTGGCGGAATCGACGATGCCCGGGATGAAAAGGACCGGGACTCAGTAGCTCTGCCCCTCGATCCAATTCTCTGGCGACAGCATCGATGGAATCTCGGTCAGCGGGTCCGCGAGACGGTTGGTGGCGCCCTTTCTTATGTAGATGAGATTCTCTCGAGTCGAGCAAATGCGCGAAAGCTTGCTGACTTCGGCGACAATGACCGGATTGCCACGGACCTTCGCGATGCGATAAACCACATTCGGAACCGGCTTCGTGTTGTCGGCAATCAATTTCCTGACCCAGGCCAGTTGCGCCTCAACCGGCGAATCATTCTGTCTGAATACTCTTTGCGCTGCCGGCAGACCAAGCGGCGTGCCCTCATCATTGACTCCAATAAACAATCGGCCGCCTGCGGTGTTGGCGAACGCAACGACGGATCTGACCAGTTCTAACTGTTTCTCGTGATTCGGCGCAATGAATGGCTTGAACTCCCGGGTCTCATTTTCGCCGTTGCTCAAATCGCCGGCAAAATCTGCTTCTTCGACTTGTTGCCCGGAATGCCCAAAGGAGCGGTAGACGGCATAGAGCGGCTTGTGACAGATCAGATCGCCGTCCTGGTGGACTAGATGGAGGATTAGCTGTTGCGCGTCCTCGGGTACGTCAATGGTCATAGTCCCTTCTACGACGGGATGAATCGCACATCTCTTTAACGCGCCGACATGGATAATCTGTAGCTCAAGTTCCCGGGGTGCGATGTTCAGCGATAACTGAAGGGTGAGTCGCCCTGGCTCCCACCTGCCGCTATCAAAGCAGGCGCGCGTGTCCGGGACAACCGTGAGAAACCGTTCCTGGTTCGGAATTTCGCCGATCGAGTTGATTGACCCTGGCGAATTGAAGATCCAGCTGCGAATCGCATCCGAAGGAGAACAGAATGGTTCGAGACCTTTATTGACGGTAGGTTCGGGCGGCAGAAACAGGCGCTGATGATCGGCCGCAAAATCTACGCTGCTGGCAAAGACCCAGCACGGCCATCCCGAGGCCAGCTCTCCTTCTGCGGAGTGTTGGAGAATTGCGTGACCGAAGGTATTCGAGATCTTGTGACCTTGCAGTGTTTCCTGCCCGAGGAAAATTCTTGCAATCGAGTCCACGGCAGCGTCCTGTCCGCCGATCCATGTTTCAACGAGGTGCAGGCTTTGATAGGCCGCCTCATTCCGGCTGGCAAGTTCGCTTTCCGCGAATACAGCGGTCCCCGTAAGGAATGACAGACCATCGGGGCTCTCAACAGATGCCAGGCGGAACTGGGCGCCTGCAAATGGACGATGGCTCGACCGAAGCTTGGCAGAAATCGCGTCAAGCGCGTCTTTCGAAGTGGAATATTGCTGTATAGGCATTTCGTCGATTTACGCCGTCCCTTCTTATGGGCGTGAGGCTTTTAGCTATTATCTGCTTCCCATTCGGCCGAGAGTGCACAAATCGCGGCCGAGGAGTCGTCGCTGCCGGCAGTGGTTTTCATGGACAAGCAGGCGATTATCAAAATCTACGAAGACAAGCACTTTCATATGCCGCTGCATTTGCCATTCCTTGGTCAGAAGGATCTTCCGGATCGGATGCACCGGAGAGAGCTCTCACTCCGCCGGCAGATAAGGTCGCGGCCAAGAAGGGACCTGAAAAACCTGCGAAGAAAGCTGCGAAGAAGGGAGCTAATAAGCCGGTGAAGAGGGCTTCCAAAAAGGCAGCGAGAAAAACGGCAATGAAAGCAGTACCAGCCAGAACTCGCCAGCAACTCAAGGAGTGCCTGTGACGTTGTCTAGTGCACCGCGTTCGCGTCTTTGTTCAGGAATTTCTTGGGGGCGGGAAGCGAGGGCCGGAATAGATGAGGGTCCACGGCAAATGTCGGGTCGCTGCATGGGTGTCCACCACGCAGGAGAGCCAGATGCTTGAGGCGGCTCTTCGGGCGAAGATGGTTCCAAGAATCTCGGAAATCGCCCGAGCCGAAATTGTCGGGATAGAATTTGAGCTGAAAACAAGAATACGCGCTTAAGAATCCAGATCGATTGAGGGAACCCGATACGTCGAAAGGCGCGGACAGTCCGGAGAGATATACATGCGGTACGCAGGCGAGCAAATGTTCAGGAACTTTACTCTGAACGGCAGTTGGTGGCTGCCTTCTCATTCGGACGGCGCTGCCTATGGCACGCTCTCATACTCTGTCGATCGAATCAAGCTGCAACTGGACCGCGCGCTCACTCCAGCGCTCAGTACGGCCTATCGCGTAGGCGGCGTCAAGATTCCTGTGATTCACGGTTGCGCCAATGATTCCTCACCCGTTACCGTTCTCAAAGCGTATTACCTGGATTCAAGTGGAAGGGAAATAGACTTACTGGCAAATGAAGTCATCGTAGGAGCACATCTGGACCCAGCAGGCGCCGTTGTCCGGCAAGCCGTGGTCGGATTCACGAACCTGGAAGAGTGGGCGGCCTGCCGGTTGGTTCGACAGTCGGCCGGCAGCGAAGATTCAATTGCCGGTTTTCTGGTCGCCAAGGACCGGGGTCCAAACCTTGAGGTCACGGAGTTGCCGTATCTGAAGAGGCTTGGCCTTTCCACCGATCTCGAAGTCTCACACAGTCCTGTTGAAACGAAGCTGACGAATCATAACCGGTTCACGCTGGTGTTCCATAATCCAGCCACGCTCCAGACTGTCATTGAATCGGTGCGATCCCTGGCAAACCTTCTCTCCCTGCTGATCGACGACCCTGTCCAGCCGACGAGTATCCGTCTATCGATACAAACTGAGCCGGCCGGGGCTGATGTATACGCAAACTACGCCATTCCTCCCCGCGCTGCGCCGCCGAAGAAAAAGCACGAATTTGAGATGCTCATACCCCTTGACGACTTGCAACAATCAAATACCGCTGAAACTCTGTTCAAGAACTGGTTTCAGAACGAACCAGCCTTGCGTCCTATCTACGACCTGCTTCTGAGCACGGTATATAACCCCGGCCGCTACGTCCAGAGCACCTACCTATCGCTCGCGCAGGCGCTTGAGAGCTTTCATCGGAAGGTCTATGAAGGCAAGTATCTCCCCGAGCAGGAATATTCCGAAATTCGAAAGACTCTGGTCGATGCCATTCCGGCTGATATAGACAAGAAACTTTCTGTCAAGCTGGAATCGATGCTCAAATATGGGAACGAACTGTCGCTGAAGAGCCGTCTCGACGAACTCCTGGAAGGCATTCGGCGCGAACACTTCAATAATCTCTCCGGTACCGACGGTCCTCAGAATTTTATCCGAAAGCTAGTGAACATCAGGAACTACCTGACCCATTACGAGGGGAAAAAGCCGTCGATCCTCGAAGATCAGGTCGAAATGTACAACCTGAATCGACGCATCAAAGCACTCTTGTTGCTTGTTCTGTTCAAGCATTTGGGTTTGCCGGAAGATTTCCTATACCTTCCGATTGTCGGGCGTTTAGGACTATTTTGAAGGGCGGCCCCCAGTCCATACCACCGGTTCTTCGAAGACAGGGATTCGGCACAAACTGCCTGCTCCGACTGTCTATAAATCATTCTTGAGGGGAGCAGACAAGGGGCTCTCGAGTGCATTCCAGCGGGTGGGAATAGTTCGCTCGACATTTTTGGGGTCTTTCATTCTTTGAGGGAGGAAGCCTCCTCCCTCGCTGTAGTCGCCCGAAAAGCACGCGTCGTCCGCTCCCACCTCTGCGGGGTCTGTTCCGGCCCTGCAATGCACTGGAGAGCAGTGGCTACTGATTGGTGACTAGTGGCTCGAGCGCCAGGATGGCATTCGTCTTCTCTAATATGGAACGAAGCCCAGGATAGAATCTGTGCTTTGTTCCAAGGTCTGTTGGGACGGGGGAGCAGGGTTGCAGAGTTTTGGAGGTCGTTTTTAATTTCCCATCTATAAGGGGTGGATGCCATGACAAGGACCTTTCCGATGACTTGTAATCTGCGTTGGCGGGAACTGCTCTCTCCGGAGGTTCTCTTGAATTGGGTGAACAGTCGGCAGGTTCCTCGGGGTCTGTTAGCTGAACTTGCATACCCGGGCGTGTATCGGTTTATATTCCGTGAGGCCCGCGATGGCGATAGTGCGCATACCCCGTGCTATGTCGGAGAAGCGGGTAACATTGGCAAGCGTCTCCTTCATCATTTTCGAGCTGAGCGCCAGACTTCAGTTCGTGTGAGACCGCTTGGATCCCGCAAGCTCCGCGCCGGGTGGCCAGTGAGAGGGTCGATCCGGAATTCCAGCGGCGATTTCAAGCTGCAGGTGCTTACAATCGAAGGCCCAGTCGATTTCTGCGGCTTGACCTTCGGTCCGGACTCGATTCCCAAACCGCTTGAAGACTCTTTCCTTCGCAGAATGCTGGAGAATTGGGCGATCTTGGCCTCAGAATATGTTGACCATTTGCATCCACTGAACGTCCGCGGCACTCCTCACATCCTCAGGGACATTCTGAAAGTTGCACGTAAAAAGTCATCGAAGCAGAGCAATGCGAAACCTGCGGTTGGGTGACGATCCGCGGCTTCGGTGGCGTTGGTCAATGTGACGAAGAGGTTCGAGGTATTCGAAAAGGCTCGATCCCGCCCCAATCACATGCCGAGCAGATTGACTGTAGCAAGGGGGTCGTTCTCGGGAACAAGAAGGATTGCGGATTTCGATCGAGCAGCCAGTTCGATCGGACGGACGTTTTTGACGTACCAGGCATGTGTGATCCGGTCCATCCCGGCGCCAACCAGTTTCGACGCCGTGCGAAGGCTTCCTCCCAGGGCTACGCTATTGGTTTTCCCTCCGTGGAGGATGAGGTTGCGCTGTCGGTAAATGCGATAGAACGCATCGGCCAAATGAGTTTGAATATCGGAGAGCACTTTAGAGGGGGAGCGGAGGAGTTTCTGCATTCGCAGTAAGGCGGCTTGATCGCTGTGACGCCGAAGATTCAGCGTGTGGCCACCCACAATGGCGCGCGCGATCACTCCTGCCCGTTCTCGATTCTCATTACATCCCTGCAGTGCTACCTGAAGATCGGGACAGGTCCGTTGTGCAATATAGGAAAGAGCAGTCAGCTCCGCTCGGGGAAATGAGCACGCCACGATGGAAGCCAGGCTGTCGGCTGCACCTGATCGATCATGGGGTTCTGCCAGAAGCGCTTCGATGGCTGCCCAACCGCCTGCAATGGCGGCGCTCGCCGAACTGCTTTCGAGATGAGCCAGCAACTCGATGGCTGCGTCGACTGTGGTATCCGATTCAGTGAACAACTGGTCTTCTCGGTAGAGAGCCTTGACTCGCACGCCTCGCGGACGAGGGCCGAAAGGAAAGGTGACGGCTTCTCCACGCACCCAGATCACCGGCCAGGGTTCGAGCGGCTCGTTGGTTGCGACCGAAGATCGGGCGACGAAATGATCGATCCGTGAGGCCGCCAGTTGGGCGGCGCCGTTGGCATCGCGTGCTCGAATCGTGAGAATCAACCCGCCACTCACTCGAACATTCTGAACCGCAAAGTGATTCTCCCTCAGCCAACGCGAAAACTCGTTCGATCTTAGCCAGCCCTTGGGGAATCCCGATGCCGATTTCGGCGAGTTCTTGAACGCGACCAGGACTTCGAATTCGACCAGAGGACGTGCAACCAGCTCCTGTTGCGCCAGCTGAAGGATTTCGACCAGGGTTAACTCCGTCGCGCCTTGATACAGCCATTTGGTCCACCAGGAATGAAGCAACTCTCCGGACAAGCCCCGGTCCAGGAGATAGGCTGCGATACTCCTTGCGGTCCGCTCCGGTTCGGGAGGTGGATTGGCGGACAGGGCCGTAGCCCATCGCAGAACGTACTCAGAATCGATCCGCTCCACCAATTGAGCAATGGTATGGTAGGCCAGACCGTCGTATCGCGGAGAGGTGCGAAGGGCGTCGTTTAGAACCCGCTTTTCCTCGTCGAGGACCCCCGGGTCCTTCCCGACCAGCCGTATCGCAAGAGAACCGAGTCTTTTGAGAGAATCCTCGCCAAGGATCCCGGCGCGGTTGGCTTCAGCCGCCTCCAAGACCTCTCCCAGCGTCAGGACGGCGTTGAGGCTCCAGAGAGACCGATTCCATGGGGTGGTCGGGCCGAGAAGCTCGACTAGCCGGGCGGCGGTGATGGGGTCGTGTGGGTTGACGGCCTTGAGCATAACGGCTAATATCGTAGCAGGACGAAAGTCCGAGATCTAAAGGGGTACGTCCCACTCTGAGGGCTTTGGCCCAATATGTTTGGCACAACACCCCTTCCCAATTGGGCCTCCCGCATGCGGGAGGCCCTTTTTCTTTGAGCTCAAGGCCTTCAGTTCGCAGCCTGTTTCAGGCGACCGCATCGAACTGTCTTCGGAGAGTACCGCCCGAAGAGCTTGGCCATGGTAGGGACAAGGCCAAGGGGAAAAACCCCGATTCCGGCGGAATGCCCAGTCCGCCAATCTGATTGTTCGCGCCCAGGTTCAGCCGAGGCAAGAGACGAAATTGCAGAACAATTTCGACTATGGAAACTAGGGTAGAGGCCCAACATCGAACGGAAAATCGATAATGAACGAGTTTTCTCGACTTCGAGGGCCTCTTGTAGAGACCCTTGAAGGGGGCCCTAAGGGGAAAAACCAAATGGATTTTGACCTCTATCGCATCAACCGCCAGCTCGATTTGCTCTGCGTTCGCGCAGACCGCATCGGGCCGGGAGCGTGCCGGAATTCGCTTATCCGGCGCATTGCACACCTGAACGTCGAGCACCATCTGCGTCTTGCTACGTTGTCCGCAGTTGGCGCTCTCGAGCGGGTCTAACACTGACGGGAACGGCGTCGCACTATGGCAGCGTTCCCATCGGGCCAGAACCCGCGAAAACACCGTATCCAGTCAAGCCTTGTTCCGCAATAGAATGGAATAGGCAGAGAGCAGGGCTGGCGTGCAATGGATCCAGAGGAATTTCAACTAAAGCGAGCCGAGTACCTCGACAGGTTGATCCTGAAGAATCCTGTCGTCAATCTGCTTCAAGACCATCCGAAGGACAAATATCCATACTTCATCCAGCTTTTCGAATCTCTGCTGCAGCAGAGGGACGAGCAGGGCAAGCTCATTTTGCCCGACCTGAACGCATTTGCGAATAACTCGCTCGGGATATTCTCCGACTATTCCGGAGAGGGCGCGGGTTCGAGCAACTACCTCACTTATTCTATCCTCGTGTGCGGCTACGGCTATACCAGCGTGTTTCACGACAAAATGGCCCGAATTCGTACAAAGTATCAGCTTGGGGAGACGGAAATCGCATTCAAGGAGTTCCGCAGAGGAAAGCTTCGCGCAGCGCTGCCCGACTATCTCGCTGCCGCAAACGAACTTCCAGGATTTCTATGCACGATTGCCGTTGACCGCAGAATCGCGACGCTCTTCGGCCCACACAACGACCGAACCGTGTTTCGCCGTTTGAAGGACGGGCTTCTTTCGGAGGGATTGGGAGATTGGGATTTGGCGGCGGTGGAAAAGCTCATGCGGGTCGTCCACATGGCCGCGTATCTCGCCGCTCTCCTCGCCGCTGACGGCCAGAAGATCTTCTGGATGAGCGACCATGATTCGATCTGCCCCAACGAGGGGAAGCATGGCTCGATGATGGCGATCTTTGATCGAGTTCTCAGGATATACACCCGCCCCGGTGTTGATTATCCGCTGATCGGAAGCGCGCGCCCGTTTGATCCGCCAAGCGTTGAGATGAATGATTTGCTCGGTCTCGCAGATGTCGTTGCCGGGTCGGTCGCCCAATACCTGACGAAGAGTGACACCGAGAACCCCGATGAAATTGTATTGAAGAGTGGGGCTGAGAAGGTGTTTCGATTCCTTGGGACTGAAGGGATCGGGCTGCGAAAGGCCACCTTTGTTATCGGCCTTAATAACAACGATGAAGTTGTCGCAGGGCCTATGGAGATCGCCGCTCGAATACCAGCGAGCCATTAAGTGTTCGAGAGACAACGATGAATCCGATTTCGCCACCCCAGCAAGATAACCAAATCCCATCAAGCAAAATCCGCACGGCAGAACGAAGTGCCGGCGCGGCAACTCTTCCTCTCGAGGAACTCAAACGAGAACTCGATGCCCTTGAGCACGGCTCCTTTGCGGCGCTTTGTGACGACGAACTCCGCGAAAGGGTCAAACAAATCCATGAAGGCTTAATCATTCAAGCTTTCATTGTTCCCGCCGAAAAGCTTATCTTTCGTGCTGTCAAAGTGACTCAACGTCCGGTCAGCAAACAGAGAATCAGCTATCCTCCGCCTGAAGCTGTCAGGACCCTCGGTCGCTGCAACCGGGCGGGCGAAGTGATGTTTTACGGTGCGTTCAACCAATTCGTTTCCTGCATACATGAGCTCTCCTGGCAACCGGGCGATCTTTTTGCGCTTTCAGCATGGCTGACAAAAGCGCAAATGACGTTTAATCACCTGGGATACAGCGCCGAGACGTTGACCAGATTCAATGCGCTCCGACAGCTACCGTTTTTCTCGAATCCCGAGACCGGCTCCGATCGCAATTGGCTAATTCGGCAGTGGCAGGCGAGAGTTTTTACTCAGCGCGTGCCGGACGGGCAGGAACACCTCTACAGGCTCCCCATCGCGCTTAAGGAAGCTGCGTTGTGGCCGATTGGCCAGCCTAATCTCGAAGGTCTCAAAATGTTCTCCGGAATCATCTATCCATCGATTGCCACTTCGGCACTGGCTGACGACGTCGCTATCCTTCCCTCAGAGGTCGATGCGAAAATGGCACTATTGGAAGTCAATTTCCTTACTGTGGATTCGGCGCACATGATCACCGGAATTGCAACTAACACAGCCGCCCAAATGCGTGTAATAGTGTACGACTGCGCCGGGCCGACTGACACAGGCAATCTGGTGTGGGGCCAACAGAGTCGAATACTGCCAAAAGGTGTAGAGGGCATGAAGGCGTCCGACCTTGGAATTCTCCCGCCAGATGGCGGGTGGTCCGAACCATCGCACTGAGAGAATGCACTTTTGGGTATGCATGACGAATTGAGGCGCCTTCAAGGCCTACTTGGCGATGACAATGAAGACGGTGCGGCGGATTAAGACTCCTGGACTTCGGTCTACCTCGGATCCGGCGCTTGGATTGCGACGATTCCCGCACGAGCAAGAGTGCAGATACTGCGCGAGCTCGACCACGCGTCGATCAATACCAGCGCCGTCTATCCAAGCCTGGCGAGTTTGGCCCGGCACATTGCAAAGCCATTTCCCGCCGACTAGATAGCGAGGGGAATTGCCGGCGTCAAAGGTCGAGATGAATGCTGGATTGCGCGACCCTTGACGCCGGCACTCCTTATAAGAGATCCCATCGCGATGTGTTTTCTATCCTTTCTTCGGTCGTTCGCGGACTTTTAGGATCACTACCGTCGCGCCATTTATTTTCATTCGCCGGATGAGCGCCGCCTTGAAAATGCGGCCGTTTGGTCCGGTGAGCCTCCACCCCTTTCCCCGATACATCTTCTTTCCGCGTTTCGGTTTAGGTTTCGTAATTGTGTTATTCGTGTTCATGCGATCCTCCAGTCCCGGGATACACCGCCGGGCGTTGGGATTATACGAAAGGTCGCATTTCTTAAATCACATACCCTCGAACGATTTGATAACTGATTGATCCTCCAAATGTTCGACGCAAGAAAAGCGCCTTGCCACTATCAGTCATCACCCGGTTCTTCAATGCTGAAACGAAACACAGGAATTAACGCAAGTGCCTCGTTTCCACATCCATTTTGAACGGGCAATGGCCGACGTCAAGGGTCGAGATGAACACCGGAAGTACGGCGATCTTGACACCGGCCATTATCGGTACCTCTGCTGGCCATTGTCATCCTTATGAAGGTCAAATCTGAATTTGTGGCGTATGCGAGCGTTCTTCCATCTCATTAGCCTCCGAGCCGTCTGCGGCAGGAACGTCGTGGGACGTAAGATAGTCTCAATTACATCGGGGTGATGCATGGGGTTTGCGACTGGAAAGCTCGAAAAACTCTGTCAAGGCAAAAAGAGAAACTTCAGCGGCTACGCCATCGCCGGTGATTGGTTTTCAGACATAAACGGGAAGCGCGGCTGGGTCGTCCAGATCGTCGGGTTCACCGCCTATAGTGTCGTGGATGGCGAGATCCACGAATCAGAGATTCGGACTCCGGGCGAAATCGAAGACACTACCGACATCGTGACTGCACCCCAAAAAGCTTCGCTCGACAAAATTATGGAACAAGCGATCTCAGATGCGATAACCCAATGGGAGAAGGAGGAAGGCGCATAGTATGAGCGTCGTCGCCGGCGTGTCGCTGCTCGATGGGGTGCTGATCGGCGCCGATTGCCGAATTACTTATGACGACACGGTAACAACATATCGTGATGAGCTTCAGAAGTTGATTCCTATCGGCAGCTACACCGCGGTCGGATTGACTGGCGACGTCCGAACAGCCGGCGAACTCCTCCTGAAAGTAAAGGAAGCACAGCATGGGCGATTCGAAACAGTTGAACTCGAACAGTGGCTGCCCCGGTTTCTTGAGCACGAGTTCCCGAAGCTCAAAAAGCCTGAACCGGTAACCTTCCTAGTCGCGTCCGTTATTCCGAGCCGTCTGAATATTGTTCCGAAGGCAGACATCACGAAGGCGGTTTTCGATGCCTTTGCATTGCAAGAGCGCGGGCAGGTGAAATATCTCTCTTCCACTCTTAGCGATGTGGAAAACGCTCCTCACGATCTGATCGCCGTTGAAGGTTCGGGGGAAGGGCATCTCTTCGCAATACAGTCCCCGAAATTTACCCCTGTTCGCGTGAAACCGATGAGATCGATCGCGATTGGGTCCGGGGGAAAGATGCAACAGCAACTTGTTGAATTAGGCGACAAGATCCACTTTGACAGCTTCGGAGAGAACAAGGACGTCTTCTGGTTTCGCCGATCGCTCGATCACTACTTGCGAGTGAGCGAGGAACGATCGGTCGGTGGAATGTTTTTGATTATAAAGATTGACGCGCGGCATGGAATGCGCTGGTTCCCTCACACGCGCGTCGACACAACCAATAACGATTCGTTTGAGCTCGTGCAGCAAGGCACCGAGCACCGCTGGGTCCAGAGGAAGCTGAGCACAGGCGAGGCTATTGAACTATTACTTCCCTGGGAAGTTGACGACAAAGACAAAAGCGACAATCGCTTCGACCATATCCGCCCGCTCCCGATGCGTCCAAAGGCTTAACCTTTACATTCCATGATGGAGGCTGAGATCGAAGTAGAGCTTGGTGCAGGCCACGATGGAATGTTTGGCCACACTTCTTTTGTAATCGCTTTCTTATTCATTCGTGGCGTCGGCATCACTGACACCGTCCGCCGAGATTCCTCCTGGGCTGACAGCGGTTAATATCAAGGTGGTGACACGTTCTCGCATTCTGCAGAAACCGCAGATACTGCTTCGGAAATACGAACGCGATTGCGGCGTCTGGGTGTGCGCAAAACCGGCTGGAATCTCGGAAGAGGAACTGCTCGCCGAGCTTCCTATGCCGATCTCAGGATGTTGATTGAAAATGGCTGGCCGCGGTGGCATGAAAGCAGGGGCTTCGTTGTGAGGCCCACCAGTTCGGCGGCCTGCAGCCGTGCGGCAGAGATTCGGAATTCTAAGCCGTTCAGCTGAATTTCAATATGGCGAACAGGCGTTCGCTTGCCTCCGTGCTGGCTCTGTCATTGTCGACGGGATGTTGAGCCGTTTGTAAGGAGAGAAACGATCATGAGCGACGTTGCTCCAGAAGACCCGCTTTGCCTGTGCGGAAGCGGGCTCAAACATAGACGATGCCACGGATCGATTGTTGATCCCGTTAACGCTGCCGGCAATCTCCCTTTGAACGCCACCGCCTTCCGAACTGGTCTTGCCGGCTTTCCCGGCCAACTTCAACAGATGCACGTGGTGAACCAGTTTCCTGACGACGATCCGCGAAGCTCCGTACCTGCGCAGGGAGCCCGAGGCCTCTATGAGGTCGTTTTCGTTCTGAAGAGACCGGGGTTTCCCCTTGTCGGCGAAAGGCAGGTGTCGTTCTCAAATGGCTTGCTTGGGGATTCTCATGTCGGTATCCGCCCGCCCGCGTTCACGCCGCCAAGCGGCCACGATCTCGATCGCATTTTGCTGCAATCGGATGGCGATGATGGTCGATTTGAGTTTATCGGCACAGCAAATCAGAAGGGCTTTTTAGGCAAGATCACGTCGCGCCCGATACAGGCACGCGATCGCTTCCACGCTGAAGAAATCGCTTATCGAGCTTTGGCGCCCTCGCTGAGCGAGTTCAGTCTCCAGCTGGATATCCCGCTAGAGATCTCACAAATCGAAACCAAGGATCTTTCGACCGAGAGTTGCCACCTCACGATCACAGTTCCGTACTTTGATGTGCCCCTGATCGTTGCGCCGCAGTCGCGGACCGGGCCGGATTTCCGGGGGATCGCATCGTTGTACCGCGAGGCCCTCAACTCGAACAGTCCAGTCTACCAATTTCTTTGCCTTTTCAAAATCATCGAAGCGTTGAAAGCCCGACGCAAAAAACTCCAGCGATCGGCCAAAGCGGCTGATGCCAGACATACACCTGCTGCGCCCGAGATTCTTCCAACTACGCATCAGGACATTCGCAAGTGGCTTGAAACGCTGTTCTGTGTGCGGCCAGAATGGAGCCTCGTCGCGTTGGATAGTGCAGTCCCGCCTGAGGTACGAGGCAAATCGTTTGATGAGGTGACTACTGATCTCTTGAATCCGCTCCGAGTCAATATCGCCCATGCACTCTTTCAAGACACCGGACGGGAACTTACGATCTCCTATGACGATTTACTCGACACGCGAAAAATCGCTAAGTTTGTGCCTCTTGTTAAATGCATCGTGCGGCGGATGATGAAAACAGATTTTCGCGCCGAATTTCTAGCTTACGTTCCGGACTGAGTGTTGGTTGATCTGATGTGCGGATTGCATACTGATCCGGCATCAGTGACCCAGTACCGCGGGATTACGCTATGCGCGATGTCATGAGTCAGGCAGTGCGCGATAAGTGTGCTGGAAGAGTGAAGGTCTCATAGCTGGGAAAAGGCTCACATGCCCCGTCGTAATCCTTGGATTTCGCATTAGGAGACACGGCCGTCGTTATGTCTTTCGCGCTTTCGGGCGTCCTGGCACCCATCCTGGTCCTGCTTCGACACTCTCCACCTTCGTGCGAAGGTAGAGACGGGAACCCATTCTAAGCTTACGTTGGAATGGCAAGAGATAAGGATTCTCAGTGTCCAGAGCATCCGGCGTTCCCAGCAGTGTCTTCATTTGGCTATCCGTCCAGCCGCGGCGATCCCGCAAAGCCATACCGTCATAGTATTGACCGTCCCAGAAGCGGATTTGTTCAATGTTCTTAGGGGCCGGCGGAGAAGGAGGAAGACTCACAGGCCCGGCTTCGACATTGTTCCGACCCTGGCTGATCGATGCATTTCGGTGGCGCTCATTTCGCGCTTGCTCCACTGTCGCGCCTGGATAGATCTGCAGGCTTTTATTGGTTGAGCGGAGGAACTTTCTTTCCAAGCCGGAGCGAAAAGTGACTATGACCCACTTCTCAAATACGCGAACCGTCGCGCCTTCTTCCCAAACGTCAGCGCCCAACCCGCCCTCATCTTGCTGGTGATAGCGGATTGCGCAGTTTTCGTAAACGCCCAATGCCAGATTTCGTGCTTGTCGATTCTGTGCCATCTGTTCTTATCCCCTTGCAGTCAAGTCCGCATTTGTTACTCGACACGTTGGCACGGATTCGACTTTGCCTTCCTTGAACACAGGGATCCCCAAGCAATCCTATCGACACAAAAACACAAAGTCTTAATCAGATTGGGCGTTGTCACAGACGCGTTCACTTGCAGTCGGCGACCTCATCAATTCGAGATACATTTGTGTGATGAATGGGTCTGGAGGTCATAACTTAGAATTCCGCGCACTGAAAATCCTGATCGAAGTATTGAAACAATGGGTCTGAAAGTCTGCCCCGCCTTCGTATACGTCGTCGTGGAACATCCCGCTAATCCCATCTGAGAGATCCGCCGATATTCTCATCAGCAATACAAGACAGGTGCACGCGTGCAGTCGACGCAGGGAGCATCGCAGGCATTTGTTACGTGAGGTACAGGGGCAGCATGGAAACCATAAAAACTTCAGCAATCGGACGAAACCTCAAAGAAGCGTATGACCATCTGTTGAACGACCAGGAATGTTATTCCGACGACATCAATCGATTTGAAGTGCTCTCCGCGCGGCGCATCTCGACCGAATTCCAAGTCGCGGACGAGTTGGCAAGAGAGTCTTTCGACGGCCAAAAGACGGTCGAGGTCTGGGAGTTTGAAGTTTTTGGACATCTCGATCTGCCCGAGACGCAACGCTAATCCGCGTCGGAGAAAAGGGCTGTGCGAAAACCGCGACGCAGATGACCCTCGGCGATGGCGCCTGGATCATGCGGTTTTCAGTCCTGCAAGACCCTCGATGCGGCGAATGGATCGAAGGCTGGGCCGGACCGTAGAGCCCCGAAGTTGCTGTGACGCGTTAAAGGTCGGGCCTCGCAGATGCATTATTGCACTTGATGTCACCGACGCGGATAAGGCGCCGCACCATCGACGACCGATGGAACATTGTCCGCTGAATGTTTTTCTCTTCAGCTCCCGATTAATGCTATCCGGGTACACATACCTGGGCGGGCACCTGCAGAGATCCGAAACTTGATAGCTGTTGGTTGTTGGTTGGTGCAGCTTGTCTCTGGTCTAGTCCGCGCAGACGTACCATTCGGCCCCAAGGCGACCCTTTCGATCGATTTCAAGGATCGTGTCTTCTGTCGCATCTCGCAGCGCATGGAAAAGTCCGCGAAAATTCTCGATCGACTCAGCGATTTGTGGTCGCAGCAGGTATCCTTCGTCCAATCGCTCCGCGGCCCTACCACTGTCCCGTTCGGTCGCACTCGCGACATTTGATTCAACGCTTGCCGGGAGAACCGAATTTGGCGTAATCAATGCAAACGCTGCTCTCGAGCGTAGCCTGGGATCATCGTCGGTGCGGACGCGATCAGCCTTCACGCGTCCGTTCCTTAGCAGTGTCAGAAGAAAGAATCTGAGTTCAGCTCCATCATGATGCTTCGGCAATTTTGCCATCGAGTGTGTCGGTCCTTTCCGGTTATTCCACAATTGGTCGAGAACATGAATTTGCGGCTCTCTTCAACCGCCCAGATTTATCCGAACTTGATCCATTTCTTCGGGTCGAAACGCGGCTCGAAGTCCAGATCGCCTTCGGGAACGTCCCACGTGATGTTTTCTGGCCAGTCCCGTTTCCTGAGATCCAGCGGGATCTGTTCCAGATTTCCGCCCTTTGCGCGGTGATCCCCAATTCCATAGACTCCGAGGTTGATCGCTAGTTTTGTGCCCAGCTGCTTGAAGTGAAGTTTGCACCCCGCACGCTCGCTCGATGAAAACAAATATTGAGCATCCTCGAGCGACATGAGCCGTGATTCCTTCTTCGAGCCGGACTCGCCGCCGATCACACTCCACGCGATTCCGCTATCGCCAAGCAGGCCGGCAAGATTCGGGCACGCCGCCTCCAGCGCCATCTCCGGATCTGAGATCCAAGGCTCAAAGGACACCCATTTGATCCGTGCCTGTGTATCCCCGAGCGCCGCAATCTTGTTCAGTTCACCCTTCCCTTGCGTGCAGGCCGACACACCCATCCACACGTTCTGCGGCCATTCGCCAAACTCCTTGATCAATGCATCATTCAATTCCTTGAGCCGGCTGGCACGCTTCGTGAGAACCTGGAATTGCAACCAGGGAACACGACGAAAGACCCGAAAATGCTCGAACACAACATCCATGGGAACTGCCTCGTGCAACAGGTCCGAGAACTCGTCCACGAAAACGAAGTTACCGAAGGCCTTATTCCCCTCGAGCGCGTACAACTTTGCGGGGTCGAACAGAATTCGGCCTGTGAAGCGCAGGTGTTCCTCTTCAGCCTCGGCGCCGCTCTGCACGGCTGGCTTTCGAACCTTCTCGACCAGGCCGCTATAGCGGTTATCGCTGTTCGTGACGCTGCACTTTGAGAAGCGATATATCCGCATTCGCGCATAGCATTGGTCGCAACCCAGAGAACACTCCTTGCAACCCACAAGACTGTTCATCGCCTGGTTTGTCCACGAAATACCAATATTGCCTTTTGCCACGCAGTCCTCCTGCCTCTTCGTTACACAAATCTCCCGTGTCGGGAGCATTTCTGTTGTCGGCCAGCCGTTGCTTTATGTCGGCAAGGAGGTTTCGTTTTTCGATTCGCGCACCGCGTGTCGGGCTTGATTACCGGCATCAACGATGTTTCCGATCAGGACCGGGGCAATACAAAAACAGAACGCCTGACTCTTATATCGGCAAAGCAAGGGCATTTCCTTAGAGGGCTTTAAAGGAATAGCCACGCTATTGATGCTTATCGTTGGGGATTTTCAGCCGAGCGTCAGGAGAAGCTTGACCGGCCGGTTTTGTCCATCGAGGTGTGTGTCAAGGTTGACTTGTCACGAGAGCGGTCGAAAACGCTCGGCTCACACTTGCAGGGAACTGATTCAAATACGGCAAATTGACTATAGATATTCATGCTTCCTCGGAGACGAACTCGCTTATTAAGGAAAGCCCGAAGTCGCGTCCTGGAAGGATTTGAAGCTCAGTCCCTTACCCCCGGGGAATGATTACAGGAACGCACGGCCGTTGCTGGCAGAAGCGGAGAAATCCGAGACGTTAACGAGTAGACTCTCGACTCCAAAGAATGCCCCAAGCCGCCTATAGCGATTCGCTCGCGAAGCGATCGCTAATCTTGCAAGCTGCCAGCACAGTAGACCCCATTGACGAACACAAGTACGGCAAGGGCCACTTCGGAGAGGCGAACATATGGGGCAAAGGTCATGACAAGTTCGAGGCAAATCATCGCCCCAACAGCCTCGATCCTGCTGCGGTAGGCCGCCAGAAACCACTTGTAGACTTTCAGAGCACTACATACTTGGCCGCCGAGGACCACGACCCACATGAGGCCGTCTAACATGCCCAGATAGGTAAAGCTGAGTACGTGGTATAAGGGCAACACCCGATGTGCAACGCAGAAAGTGATTGCGGGGATACTTCCTCCTGTCAGCATTCCGAGACAAGCAGCGATGCGGCCACCAGGTTTGAACATCCGTATCACCTGTTGGACAGTTGTAAGCCGCTTGGCTTTCTTAACGGAAATGCCGGCAGTTCCCGTGGAGTGGTTTGTCGGCGGTATTTGCAAATTCAAGATGCTTGACATGATGTTCTCCTTTGAGCGCCAGATGAAACTTCCAATTCCGAGTTACTGACTTCCAATCCAGGCTTCTTGCGTAGTCGTGGTTCCCAGAAGGTCGTCAAATTGGACCGCTGTGCCGCACCGATCAGTCAATTTCGGGCAGAGTCGGAAACGACGGATCGAGCCCGGCACCGTAAGAACTAACGAGAGCTATTACTTCTTATCCATTCCGCTGCGGCGAAGCCATTCGGCAGTGCCGTGCGGGTCCAGCCGGATTGTGCCTCCGAAGCGAATCACAACGTCGGTTCCCATTCGACCTTGACGCGCACGGTTATAGAGATTTGTCGAGGAGCAGTCCAGCCACTTCGCTAGATCAGTGACCTTAAGCGCGTGATCCATCGAATCGATCCAGTCAGCAATCGACATCCCCGGCGGCCTAGTGGAGGCTGACATTGTCGCCTCCACAATGGGCCTCGCCGCCGATGATGAGAAGATCGTCTGCGTGTGGACTCCTCGGAATAGCATCTCGTCCCAGAATTTTGGCGTGCAGGGCCACGGCTGCGGATCCAATGCCCTGCCCCGCGCCATTCCAGACTGGAACGCAATCGATCATAGTCACCATCAGACCAGTGAGGTGACGACGGGGCAAGAAGCGATGGAGAGCGAGGTAAAGAATCTTTTAGTTCGCTGAAAACATTTGATTTACGCGCATAACGCGTAGAGTCCAATAGAGACCGTGGAGTCCACCTTTCGATGGGCAATCGGGGATGCGCCGAATCAGTTGCACCCGACTGTACGCGCGACGCTAAACACTCGGATGTGTATTGCCGATATTTGTCGGTTGGAACTCTCGAAGGCATCGAGGAGTAATGCTCGTGTATTGGCGAACACAGAAAGCGGAAGAAGATCTGTACGACGAGCAATTACTCGACAGAATGGATGGGTTGGTCAAGGAAGCAGATTGCGTCAAAAGCTACGAAGACGGAGAGATGCGGCTTCAGGCCACGGAAGCCCAAGTACGATATGCTCCAACCGTAAAGAACTACTTCCGGAACCTGTGGGGGATCGCGCGGGAAGCTCTTCAACTGACAATCATCGACGATCTAAAGGCAGTTCTGGCTGCCGAACGAAAGGAAATTCTCAAGTCCTGGTGGGAAGAGACGAATGAAAAGTCGCTTAATTACAGAAAGGTGCGCTGGTTCATCCTTCAGCAATCGGCGGAAGAAGCAAAAGAAGAAATCGATCGATATCGCTCACTGATTGCTCCCAAGCTCACGGAGATAGTTGGCGGCCTATCGGCGTTCAATTTCGGTACGGGATTCGAGTTCTGGCCATTTCAAGTAGCCGATGGTCAGGATATGAAGCCAATTGCAGTTACGAGCGTTGACGTCGTCGATGAGCATGGCCGCTCAGAAGGAATCGGCTTGGTTGCGGGGGGCGCACAGCCAATTCAAAAGAAAACTGGAAGTGATTTCGTAACCTTGCTCGCTGGCGTCATTTACAGTCTTGTCGCCGAAAACTTGAGACCCACATGGGATAACGTATCTAGACGTATACAGGTTGGGCAGGCTGGAGAGGCAAAAGAGGATAAAACCCATCTTCTCCCTCCTGACTTTCTGGAGCGTGTAGCCGAGAGGCAATTCGCGGGAAATCTCTACGATTTTTTGGCGGGCGAAAAGAAACGACTTAAAGATAAAGACAAATCGCAAAGCGATAAGCAACTGGCCACCGATACGGACTTGGAGCCCATCAATTTCATTCTGCGCTTCCAGAGGAACTTGTCAAAGGCGCTAGCTATCACCGGCCACGGCAAGAAGCGGCCCCGCAAACCAAAGAACTGATGGACCACGTCTTCATGCACGACGGTCAAATATCGACCAGTTCGATATGGCTTGTCTGCCAGGATCAGGGAGTTGGCCAACTCTACGGACTCCATGGACTCCACCGCACTCTGCGGGAGAGCGCATTCCAATTTGAAAATTGAGCTTTTATAGCTATCACTCCATCGTCTTCCATACGCGCTGGAAAGTTGCCACAGAATACATCGTAATGGCCTGGAATGTGCACGGAGCACAACCCGGACCAGATGGCCATCATTGGTGGCGAGGCTGCCCGTGCGACGGATTCCGGCGAACCAGCGCCAGAGGTCCGCGGAAATTGCAATGTTCCAGCGGCCGCAGACGAACTCGTTGAGACCGAATTCCACCGCGGAGATCCCTCCTATGAATCGACTGCGCAGTCCAAGCCGCGGAAGACAGAGGCTGATCGCGATGCGCTACCGGTCTGGAGGAATATCGACCTCGATACCGTAGTGCCATCGCCGGCCATTGAGGCAGTCCTGCGGGCTGAAGGAATTGTCCAGGTCCATCGGCCATCGACCGGCATCGCGGAAATAGAAGGCTTGCGAAGATTGGCCCTTCTCGAGCCGATCCACGTGATCCGTGATGATGGTCGCTGGGTCTGCATCGCCCACTGGGAACTCGTCGAAGAAGCGAAATCAAAACTTCATTCAAAAACGCTGTTCCCGGTCTGTGTTTCTGCCGATATGAGTACCGAGGAGATGCGTCACTACATACTCACCGAGCAAATCACCAAGGCCGTCCGCCACCAAATGTCGGCGCGACAGCTCGCCTCGGCAGCTCCAATGATGCTTTCCATCGCACGGAAGCATACCGATCTGTTCGTCCAGCGAAGTCGCAGAGAGTGGGCGAAGACCATCGGCAGATCGTTGAGCTGGCTAAAGCACCTGATGGCCGCCAAGAATAGAAATCGATGACAAAGAAGATCGATTGCACGTTCCCCACTCTGCTTCGAGGCCCACTTCTTGAAAAGGCCTCAAGCGAAGGTCTGGACTCCTACCAATTACGTCGTATTCTTTGGGCAATCGTTGCGCCGCCAACACTAAGCGACCTGCCCGAGGTCTTGAGCAAGCTCGACCGTTTGCTACGTGCTGCCGAAAGCCAGTGGCCGGGCACGCTCGCTACGTTTGATCTGGTAGCGTGGCCATCGACCGTCTCCCAGCTCAAGCTAATCGCCGAGAGATTTAGCTATCCCAAAACGCCGCTCGCTCGAAGACATCTGGGCAAGCGCGGCGGCGACGACACCGGCCACAGGCAACGTAACGCTCTTTATGCCGCGCTGCTCGCCCTTCCCGACGAGGAATCAGAATACGCCAGACGTTGCGATCTCCTGATGGCGCACGTCTTCCTGGCTCATCTCCGAGTATTACTTATTCCGGAAGGGACCGAACTTCGAGGCGGCCTCGTGAAAGGCGATACTACGATTGAGGCCTACGAGAAGTATTCGGCCAGGAAACCTTGGCCTGCGCTGACGATCGCCCCCAAAAACTGCTGTCTCGCGTTGCGGGGACTCTTCTCGGGAGAACAGTGGGCATGTGCCGTAGTGGCCGCGTACCCGGTGGGTCTTCGGCCAACAAGTTTCGCGGCCTTCGGCGGCCTCTTCTTTGATGGCTCCTTGCTTGAGAATGGCAAGCCCAAAGACTGGCTCGATGAGCGACAGGATTACTTGCTCATTTATTTGGCTCAGGCATATGGGATAAAGCCGCGGTACCGTGGTCATGGTCAATCGTCCGGAGTCCAATCCGGCGCCGGCTCGGAGACTCCTGCTGAGGTAGAGGCGTTCCGGCACGATGATTGTCCAGGTGAAGACGACGACGGCGATGATGACGACGACGACGATGGCGTTGATACGGAGAGTTCGGCGCATCGTGGGAAAGCAGGAAAACCGCGGACGTCTGGCGGTAAGGGTAAGAAGGGGACCGGACGGCGCGGCAAGAAATCGGGAAGTGCATCTGGTGCCGGGAGTGATCAAGCGATCCGCGCGAGCAAGTTCTTCCCATTTGCACTCGGCCGCCTGAGCCCTTCCGATCTAGCCATGATTGAAATCGACGCCCGCCACCGCCTAGAAGAGCTTCTCGCCGAATTGATGGCAGTCGGCTATGCCTCTGAAAATGGAGGCAATTCCGATCCGTCCGAAAATGAACCAATAGCACAGGTTGAACTGCTTCTCTTCATGTTGATAATGCTATGGACCGGCAGTGACATAGATCGGACCAGGGGACTGCGCGTTTGTCTGGCGAAGGCATGCTACGACCAGGTTCCATTCGCCTTCCTGATCTCGCCGGAATCGGAGGGAGCTGAAGCCTGGATCAGGATTCAGGCGGAGTTTCCGCCGGATGCACCGCGACGCGAGCCGCTTCCGCCGTATGACCGGAGCCGAACTGAGTTCGTGTTGTTACCAGATGTAGTAGGTCTCGGGACCTTACTTTGGAAGTTTCTCGAGATGAATGATCGTGATTCTCTAAATGCCAGTAACCGCTCGGGCGCTTTCGAAGTTTTCCGCCGCCCCTATGAATACTACTGTGAGCATATTCCACTTGCTTTGGGACAATTGACCGAAGACCGCGTCGCGGTCAGGCAGCTGGCCTCGGCACTTTTTTACGAGATTCTGAATTGGACAAATAAGGACAGCAGCGCCGCCACGATGATAACCGGAGACCTGCGGAAAATGGCACATGTGCAAATGTTTTACGCAGTGCGCCGCATGAAGTGCCTGCAGGAGATCTACGCTGGAACGATACGCTTCATGCGTGCTGCCATCCATCTGGTAAGGCCACGAGCTGTTGAAAGCGCACGTGAGGCAGGCGATTTTCCCAGTCTCCTTGGTCAAGTTCGGCAAGTTCGACCCCAGATCCCCTTTATTCCTGCTCACAAAGATGAGACATATGTCGGTGTCAACGCTTGTCCGACCGACACGGCTATGCAAAAAAGGGTGCAGTTTTTGATCGATCGGGTCGAGAGCCTTTGGGCCAAGCCATCAGATGAGAATTGGAGTGAGGCTCACAACATTTACACATATTACGTTGTCTGGTTTTTCGGTTTTGTGACTGGAGCGAGGCCGATAACTAGCCCCATCCTTCGCACGAACGACTTCGACAAGTTGAACAGTGCACGCCTACAGGACAAAGGGGCGGACAAGGCAAGATTGATTTGGATTACTCGCGACCTCAGCGAGCAGCTGACAAACTACGAGAACTATGTGCTCACGACCCGGTTGGCGACTTTGACCACGCGTCCTTGCTGGTTCCTGGACAAGGGGACGCCAGTACCCGTGAGCAAGGAGACATGTGAGCCGCTGCTCCATACGGTATTGCCCGGTTTTCCCACCAATATCCACCGGCGCTGGATGTTCAACGCGTTGCTTGATTCCGGCTGTCCATATGTCGCGGAGTGGGCCGGGCATTTCCGGACGGGCAATCGCCTGGTTGGCCGGTGCGCCACCGCCTCCCCAACTGCCATAGGGGAAACAATTCTTCAGTTCGTCCAGCCGATCATCAGTTATCTCGGATTCCGTCCTATCGAAGTGGAACTTTGATTATGGCTACGGTAGATGTGGATCAATCAAGCGCTTCGCAAAAATGTCTTTGGGACACCGGTTTCTTTAAGCTCTCTATTCGACAGCAGGCTACCGCGTCTGAAATGCGGAAGACATTGCGCTCGTGCGCAAACCTACTCGGACCGTTCCTCGCTGATGTTCGAGACGACGGAGTGCGGGTTAAGTTCAGCAAGACCGATGTCGCCGCTGTCGAATCCCATCTAATAGAGTCCCTGAAGGGGAAAGATCCCCATCCGACTCTGCGGCTCCTAAAATCTGCCGTGCTCCGCTTGGTCCAGAAGTCACAGCGAGACATTCCGACTCCGACCCGAATCGATCGCCTGACGGCAGACCCCAACCTCCTTCCCAAGAATCTTTCTGAAGTCCAGCGCCGTGTTGCGGTGTGGACTGAGGCTGAAAAGCTTTGGCTCGACCATAACAGCGGTTTTCTTCCGCCTGAGAACGGCGGATTCACAGTCACGTGGGAAATGGTGATCGCTTCCGCAGCACTTCGAGGTGGCCTGCTCAGCGTTCGGCGTGCAGTCGCTCTCGCTCGCGCTTTGGCGGATCCGCATAAGCATTTTGGGCGTTCACCGATTCGGGGTTACGCCGATCTCGTGATACCCGCTGGCAGTGAAGACGAAGAGGTTGTCCGTTGGTATCCGGATGGCCGATTGCTCCTTCTCATTTCGCGTGTGTCGCCAGAGAAGGTTCAGCAAGCTCTGGCGCAATGCTTGAGACCAAAGGTGCCAGCTAGCACGCGAGACCGCGGAATTGCTCAGCTGATCCTTAAAGGCATAGTCGCGGAGCTCAATCGCCAAGGAGTTGATCCCGGCCTGCTGCCACGGTCGCTGAGCGATTTCGTTGGAACCGTCGCCCAAACCCTGCGCAAAGAACTCCCGAGCCTTTTAGTGGACTATGCGACCGGGCAAGTGCGCGGCCCGTCGCTGCTTCCCGGATCTATTGGCCGGATCAACAACGATCCCGCTGTCTATGTTCCTTCCAATTCTGGAAAAACGAAATCGCCGGAAGTCGAAGGACCCGACCGGAAGAAAGCCTACGCTAAAGATGCCCGCTCAAAGGAACCGGAGTGGATGCGCCGATTGAGATCTGCATTCCATCTATCCGACGACAAAAAGACTGTGAAAGCACTTAACGGAGTAAAACGATCCAAGGATTCAACGCCGTGTGCCATACAACTATGCACGTTAGCGAAAAAGCTTCTCACGGGGCTGCCCTATGGCGGTTCCGGAAGGCAATGGGCTTATGGAAGTGTACGATGCTGCATTTTGACGGTTGCCCGTCGCTTTGCGATTCAAATGAAAGACAAGGACCCTGCTGGGTCGGACAAAGTCGTTTTGGAGGGTCTTTATAGCCAAACAGTGGACGAAGCCGCAGAAGACTCGCACGGCGTGCAAGAGACTGTTGCTTGGGCGTTGCGCCAGTACCATCGGCACATTTGGAATGTGTATGAGGCACCGGCCATAGATGAAGCTGAGGTGCTGCGCGTTGCACCAGGATCCGATTGCGCAGACGCACATGTGGTTTCAATTGACGAGATTATCAAGTCGCTTGAGTACATTGAGATTTCTCGAAATAGGAAGTGGAAGAAGCTCTATCGCACCGTGGCACGAGGGCTGATTGTAATGGATTTCTTCGGTGGCCTCCGCCGCGCCGAAGGGTTGGGACTGATGCCAACCGACCTGTCACCTGGACCATTCGGTCATCTACTTGTGCGCGACAATGAGATACGCACTCTCAAAACTGAAAACGCCAACCGCTGCATTCCGCTGGGCGTGTTGGCGCATCCTTTTTCAGAACTCTTGGAACCGGTGGCTGACTTGTTCCGGGAGGCCAAAAGAATTGGTACCGACCTCTCATGCGGTATGAGCGATGACGTGATTGTGCCAATAGTTCACAAAGCTCTTCAGACCGTTACCGGTCTCAAGAATTGCCACGGACACACGCTCCGGCACAGCGCTGCCCATTATGCTTTTATTCGGCTGATGCTTGCGGATCTGAACCAGAAAGATCTCTTCCCGCATTTGCCCATCACCACGGCGTGGCTGAGGTGCTCCCCGGATCTACGAGCCCTTTTGCTTCACAATGGCCAATCGATGAACAACGATTGCGCCTGGGTTGTCGCCACGATCATGGGACACTCAAATCCCGGTCGTGTAACTTTTCGGCATTACGCTCACTGTCTCGACATTTTGCTAGCGAAGTTTCTCAGCGAGCATACGAACTTAGGAGCCCCAGCTACGCGAGAGGAACTGCGTGCCCTTAGCTATCTCCCACGCGCGACTGCGTATGAACACTTATCCGCCACTGCAGATCAGGACAAAGGGCAGAACACGAATCCGGCTTCCTTCGATCGGCAGGTTGACAATGGGCGGCATCTCGAGCCGGGATATGAGTTTGCGTTAAGGGTCTATTCCGATCGGCTGAAGTTGAAAAGTAACTCCCGGGTTGAACCCGTTGAATTGCCGGATAAATGCTTCTGGCCAAAGGATACTTATGACCTCCTGTGGATGTCATGGGAACTCAGCTTAAAGGAGAGCAAATTAGCAACTATCTTTGGACTGGAGGAACTTGAGGTCGGTGAAATACTCTCCCGGGCTCGCTCAGTCATGCGAATCCGAAACTATCAAGCCTCTCCCGGCTCGCCTGCGATCAACGAAACGGTTGCGGAAGATACTGAGGTCGAGCTTGCCAGAGCTCTGAGGCAGCCGAAGATGAACTGGACTTCGAAATGTTTGCAAGTCTGGGCTGACGGCATTCAAAACTATTGCGTCAGCTCCAAAACTGCAGCCAACACCATTGATTACATATTGCGAAATATGTTGCAGGGAAACATTCAGATTGTTTTCGCCGGCATTCCCAAGCCAGAAATGATGAAGGCGTGCCTGCATGTGTTCGAGGCCATCGGGTTTCGACGCGATGATCTCTTTGCGACTTCCTGTGATGGGACCAAACGAGCGGTCCCCACGCGCGGATGGCTGCAGGACCGCGGAATCTCGTGGCGGATTGCCGCTAAAAATGAGCATAGTCCGGGTCGCCTATTACAAACGCCGGCACCTTGGGTGGTCATTGGCCCGAAAACTCCTGAGGATGGCGGTTTATCCCTGCGACATCAGTCCGAGGCAATTTCGTTCCTCTTCCGAATGGCAGCGATTCGATTCAATTAGTCGTTCTGAGTTCGGCTGGATGCGCCAGCCTCTTTGGCTGGCGGAGACTCAATGTGCTTGGGATTCGCTGTTGCGAAGTGCAAATTTGCACCCCCGCTCGTCCATGAATGATGGTACTTGGCTGTCTTCCGTGCATATTCCCCATTTGGATGTCCAATTAAGTCCAATATAATCAAAGGATTGCAGTTGCTCCAAGGCGAGATGAGAAGCCTGGGTCTGTCGTGAAAGTGATCCGGCGATCTGGAATGGGGACCGGGTGATTGAACCCTCGTCAGTCTCCCTTTCGCCAATCAACTAAGAAAACCAGCCGTCAGCAGCGGCCACGTGTGCCACGCGTGCGCCGCATCTTCCCTTTTTGGGGAGTCGACCCATCCAACCCGTGATGTCACCTGCTTTGTGTTTCTGAAATATCACCAGTGAGGCGACTCATTGCAAAACCTTCCGCACTCGGCCAGTCCGGACTAACGTACAGACTCTTGGTAAGACCGCTGCCCGATTCGTTCACAACGAAGAATGAAAGCACATTGCCATCCTCGTGAGCAGCTTCAAGCAACTCGTCCCACATAAAGTCTGCGCCGTCCTGGGTTTGAATCTGCGGAAGATCAGCGGGTTCGTAGTTCTCATGTAATTCCAGTGAGTTCCAGAGGCGCCTACGCGCAGTTTCATCCATGTTGTCGAATGCATCGCGCGCGTAGCTCTGGTCGTAGGTTTTTAGAACCTGGATGCGCCGGTCGCCTAGACTCTGTTCGTAAAATACCTCTTGCTGCGGCATCTTAGGAGGCCCTCCCCAGATCTGAATCATCGTTAAGCAACAAAAGCCTTATCATCTGTGCGCTCACTCCAATCGACAACGCCCACAGCATGCTGGTCTGTGCCTTAGTTTGGCGAAAAGCCCTCGAGCTCCACCTTTGCCCTGATTTGCAAAAGTCTCGCAGACTGCTTCTCCGAGGGAAGCCTTCGCGGCATGCCCGACGCCAGCGCGACAAACGACTCCTCTTCATGGCTTAGAAGTGATCTTGCGTTGGCCCAAGTTTGCAACCGCTTCCAATATTCAGGTCCGAGGTTGACGACGGTCATTTGAACCTGGATTCCTGTCATAATGGCCTGTTGTGCTTCAGCTGTCCGCTTGACAGCTCGATCATCCTCGCGACCGACTAGCTCTTTGGCCAATTCTTTCTGTAGCGGTATGCGAAGGCCCTGTACACGGCTCCAGCAAACTTCCTTTTTCGCCCATTCAGTGACGTTTTGCAACCCGCCGTCCGGAGAGACAATGACCTCAAAGACCTCGTACGCAATTGATGATAACTGGCTCTCGATAGCCGGCGAAAGGCTCTGGCGTGTCCAGCACGCTTTGAAATCGAATGCGTCTCCGGTTCCCTCGAATTGGATCAAGTGAGCAAACTTCGCAATGGTATAAGCTACGATGTTCGCTCGATAGCCGCCCTGATACCACGACTGATCCGATACCAATTCTTCAGTCCTTCTGAAAAGCATTGCCTTGACGACAACGCGCTTGTAGTATTCCTCGTTAAATTGTTCGGGACTCTTCTCCCACTCGGCCTGAGCATAGGAGCTGAAATTGACGAAGTTCTTCTGGGCACCCAGGCTCACAACGTTTGGCAGATAGCGCCAGGCATTTTCGAACTTGGCAAGATCCACTTTCGTGATGAGCTGCTTACGCGGATTCTGTAGCTGAAACAGTGTCCGCTGAGCTGGAGTGAGCTTTGCTTGCTCATTGAGGTAGGTTCCTCGAGCTCGTTCATAGAGCCAGTGTGTACCATATTGCGCCCCGCCAACGGCGGGGGCACGGAGCACACGAGAAATCTGTTCAATTCTCCTATGAAACTCCCGATTTGAGTAGAAATCAGCGTCGCTGACTTTATTCTGAGTGTTGGCACAGAGCGCGATTTGGGGTGTGTACTCGCCGATCGTTTCTGGTGGAATGACCGACAGCTTCATCTGAACGAATGTCTTCTCAAGCCCAGGGTCCTTTTCTGAGAGGGCATTCGCAAGAATTGCAGTAGTCTGGCCACCATTCACAATTTGAAGATCCGTCACCTCAGTAATGCGAAGGCAATCAGTAGTATGCGTGACAGTGGAGGTGGCAGTCGCAGAAATTCCATTGTTGTAAGCGAAGAACATCGTTGGCTCAGACATCACTGTCTTGCGAATCTTCTTGTTGATAAGTTTGCTGACACCAAGAAATGAGCGAACGTTTCCTTCAAGCAAGCGGCTTCCGTATTGTTGATAGATGCTGGCCAAGACTGAACCTGGGATGACGCAAAGGTAGGCACGGTAGTTGTCGGCATCCACGCTTGCTGCGAGACACGGAAGGCCACCCGGAACAACCTGCGTAAAATCCACAGTGAGCTCATCTCTTCCGGTCTTGGACTCATACACTTGATGGAACCTGTTGATATCCCAGATGTGGAATTCAGTCGGGATACCACCAGCCTGTCCCTCGGGCCAATCTTTGACACGAGTGCTGAGTGCGCCGTCGCTGATCAGATAAAACCGAAGTCTGGCTATCTGCTTTCGCTGCTGCTGAAGGAGAAGCGCCAAAGAATGTTCAGGAGTCGACTCGTCGACCTCATCGAGAAGGCGTCCTGTAAAGGCATCTTCACAAAAAGCAACGAGCTTGCCAAATAATGCCCTTGCCTGGGTCTGGATCAATGTCGGAATCTCTGGCGATCCGGAGAAGTCTGCTATCACGAGGCGCAGCGATCCGTCTACGCTATCTTGAGCGTACCCATCGACGGCGAGCGATCTGTTTTTCGACCCGCTGCCTCGAAAATAGCACGACTCGAAATCGCAGATTTCTTCGGCATCACTAAGCAGGTCGGCGCAGACATCCACGAACGATGCGTGCGTAAAGTCCGCCGACGCACTGGCTCGAGCCTTGATGTCTTCAAGGAACTCGTTTCTGTACTCATTCAGTTGCATGGGTGTATTCGCTCCTTGGTATTCCACATTTCAGGAGATCGAGATCATAAGTGACGCGTGAAATCCCTGGGGGGAGGAGAGAAGTTGTAATCCGCGGAAAGTCTGGCCCTACCAGGTAGTAGCGAATCTCGTGCGCCGTGAAGCGCAGGCTCGCGTATTCGTCTCTGTTGGTGTATCCAGCCTCTTCAAGTCGCAACTCAAACTCAGAAACTGCTGTTGGTGTACTTTCGATTCCCCGACGGATAGTCTCTACCAGCTCTGGTACTGACACACCTCTTGATATATCGGTTACGACGACCGCAAGTTGAAGAGGAATCGAGCCACATTCAAGCTGATCGGCAGAGGCAATCGACACGCTGTGTGCTCCGGGGAGTATTGTTTTCACTTCGACAAGCCCGTCGCCCAATTGAAAGTCGTGGGGAGCTTCCAGAGGTCCGTTCCATCCTTGAATTGCAATCGCATGGCCGAATACCGGAATCGCAACTGTCCAGAGAAACCAAAGTTCTCCAAAGAGCCCGCGCAATTCAAGATTGCTCAGACCCTGCCGTGGGCCGGTTTCAAGCAAACGCCTCCATCGATTTAGCCGCTTAAGCAAGGTTTCTGTGCCGCTCTGTTTAGTGCTCGCTCTCGTTCCCTCGACGAGGTCCATGCACAGTCGTCCGAAGACCTCTTGCAGCTCTTGCCTGCTCAGGCGAACTAGAAGTGCATACAGTCCGTCATTTCTCTGGGTGACCGTAACCTCGATGACCCCTGCGATCGGGACCTCTTTGGGCTGTGTATCTGTGACAAGCATGAGCGCCCGTCTGCCCTCGTGATCGATGCCGGCAAAGAGGTCGAGAGGGTGCGCTTCGTCGAGCAGCCGGAAAGCTCCCAGGCTTGATGCATGAGCGGAGATGTCCGACCAAATATGATCAATCGAGGTCGTCATCGTCCTCCGCTCCATCCTCGTCTTCACTTGCGCTCTCCTGGCCTGACCGTAACTCAACGAGGTTTATTCGATATACAACCCGCTTTGCCACATCGGAGTCATCAAACACCCGAAAGCTCAATCCAAGAGCGGTCAACTCCTCAGGCAGCACTATTCCGTCTTGCTTAAGACCACGCGCCTCAGGCTTGATAAAGTGAATAAGCAGCAGCGGGCGAGGTCTTTCGTTCCGGAATATTCGGTCCGGTACATTCTTCTTCTGCTCTGCCGCCCTGTATGCTGCAGTGAGTTCGCCTACCCTCGCAGGTGACAGACCGGCCCGCTCAATGCCGCGCGACGCTATTCTGGCGCTCTTCCCCGATACGAGTACGCTTTCCGAGTACGGCTGAACATTTCGGACGTTAAGAGAGAGATTGATTCCGGCAATTGAAATGGAGCCTCCCTCACCTTGAGGCAAGACAACATCCCACTCCTGAAGGAAGTCCTCAGTTGCATTCTCTATAAAATCCGCGAGGTCGCGTGCTTGAAATGAGATATTGGCAGGATCCACTGCGAAGTTTCGTAGAAGACTGGCTACCATTTCCTTAGGGACTCCAGTCCAGAATGGGTTCCCATAACCGAATGCTCCTTCGTAGCGTCTGGCGCTCACCAATTGTTTAAGGAACTCCTCGACCGCCAAACGATTTGATTTGACAATGTTCCCACCTGTCTTGATGTATGTTGTCTCGAGGCTCTCGCCACTGATGCTGACGACTCTCTCAAACAATGTTGAGCGTCGCATCTTGTTCTGAGCCGTAATAATCAGTGAGCCAGTATGCGCACGCACCTTCAATCCGAAATCAATCGGCTCTCTGCGCTGATCACGCATCTTCCTGAGCTCTTGCCGAAGTTCAGCAGTGGCATCGGTGATGTGGGTGTACCAATGCACAGTCTCGTCCGCTAGCCATACTCGGCAAAGATCGTCATAGCCGTCCCTGTAGCCAAACCATCTTCCCATCTGGAGTAGAGTGTCGTACATCTTGGTGGATCGAAAGAAATAGCTTATGCTGAGCCCTTCGAGCGTGAGCCCTCTCGACAGGCTGTTTCCTCCGACCACAATCACTCGGAGTCCTGTCTCCCCATGCTGCCGAAAATCCAGGCTGGCGGCCCCGGTTCTCTGGTTCACTGCTTTCACGCTAATGGGAAGTATTGCAGTTAGCAAAGCGGCCTGAACCTCATGCCAAGCCACTCCAGCGCCCGCAAACTCGCGCTCCCATGCACGGTGAAGATCTGCTAGCGTTGCGACGCGCAGCGCTTCCACGCTGTCCAATTGACTGTAGTTGCGAATATCTTGTTGAACCTGTGCAAGCCAGGTGTGCAGCGCCGCTGCAACCTGATCCTGCACGGCGGTGAAATGGCTAACATTCACTAACATGGACCGGTGAGTGGGTCCCTCACCGCGGAGGTCTCTAATTGTCGTCGAGACCAAGAATGTTCGCGCAGCTTCCAAAAGGCTTTCGGGTAATTCCGTCACGATGAGAGAAGACTTGTGTCTCTCTGGGAAGGCAGCATCGGCGTCTTCAATTGGACGAAGCATGTTGTCGCGCGCTTCATCTCCGAAGATTGCCGGTGGCCCGACGTAGTTGGACGGTGCCTCCAATGCATAGATAAAATGCCTAGGAAATAGATCATTCCCGAGCATCTCATCTTCCGTGTCCGGATCTATAAAGACATTTGCGAATGGTGTGGCGGTGAAGCCCACATAGCTCGAATGCGTGAATTTGGCGAGCAGAGACCGAATTCTGCGATTGATTTCTGCTGGATCCTGATCTTCTCGCCTTGTATTTACGGAGGCATTGTCAGCCTCATCGTCAATGACAAGAACAGGCGCATTGATCTTTCCATCTGGACCAGCATTGAAGTCTGCGAGCCACTTCTCAAGGTTCTGAAGTATGCTCTTGTTCTTTTTGATTACAACAAGGACCGGAACCTGGAATCCGTCGAGACGAAATCCCAGGGTGTTGAGTAAGCTCTTGTTGAAGTCGCTGAGACGAGATGTAAAAACACCAGCAGCTCTGCTTCCGTTGATCAGGCCAACACCGACGGAACGGCTGGTACGAATCTTTGTAAGCTCCCCTGAACTATCGAGGCCTACAAACCCCTCATCCATCCGCTCCTGCGTTTGCCTCCTCAGGCTCTCGAGCGTCCCCGTCATGAGAATGATGAGACGATAGCCTGCATCGCCAGCCTTGCACGTCAACGCTGTATATGTTGCTGTCTTCCCGGATTGAACATCGCCGACAACCAGGCCACGGCGCTTCCAGTGGTCCGTTTCTGCAGGGTTTCCCAACAAGTCCAGGATCTCATCCGACACTCGATCCAGGGTCGTGATGACCTGCGGAGGCCAGTCTTTCTTGGCGAGGAACTGGCTGAAACGCTGCCAATAGAAAGGGTCGATTTCAGGTTTGCGTGCGTTTAGCCATGGTCTGTGCTCTGAAACAAGAGCTACACCAGGGTCCATTATGATGGAGACCTTGGTAAACACCCGTCGAAGAAGCGCGTTGAACTCTTCTTCGCTAACAGGAAAAGCGTAGCGAAGCTGAGTGGCGAGGCTCTTAACCTCGTCCTCAGTCGGCGGTCGATCACTTGGCAGCACGACGAGAAGTGTGCGTTCTAGGTTGCGTGCATTGGTATCAGTCATTGGCAAGCCTCACAGCAATCTCTTTGGCTATTGCGGGATTGAAACAGAAAGGCTCGATCGTTGCCAATGTCTCGATGAAGCGAATACCAGCATCGCTACCTCGCCCAATCGTCGTCAAGATCGTGTTCGCAATTTGTTCCAGCGACTTCCTTCGGTCATCATCTTCGACCACAGGTGGTCGATTATGGGATGCCATGTCAAGATAGATTGCGTCCAGCGGTAGGCTTTCCTCGAGCACTTCGAGTATTTCATTCAGCAGCTGGAGTTGGGGTTCTGCTAAAGGCGTAAACAAAGCTTCAAGAGCCGGGTGACTTCGATTGATTTTGTACGTTACACCGTCACGCACGATTGTGCGATCCCACGCGTGAACCACCTTGTCGCTTGACGCCTTCTTCCCCCTGAAGAGGAATACGTTGCGGCTGCCATCCGTGATCCGACCAATAATCTGCCTCAGGCCTTCCCGCAGGGGTTCTGGCGGGATGGTAGCCGACTTCTTGATGTCAAGTTTCCAAAGATGATCCAGTTGGTTCGACACGTCAACTCGCACTCTTGCAAGTTTTGTAAGCTCCTCCTGACGCACCAGGCGAAACCAGGAACCCCAACTAATGAGCCTTCGGTTCCTGTAAACATAGAACCCTTGATTGCGGCGAAGGCCATCTTCCCCGCCTGCTAATTCCAGATCAGCTGATGAAAGTCTGGAGATATGGGGGAGGATGTACGACTGCACTGTGACTCGGTCTCCTGCAAGCCAAAACTCCTCTTGTGGGAGCTCTCTTGTAGCTTTGTTGCGTGTGAGAAAGGGATCAATGGCGCGAACCGGATTGTTGTTGATCGAGATGGCAACACCTTGGTCGCCAATTGTGGGTGCAAGAAACCGGTGAAAAACAAGTGCGAGGTGGTCACGGAGCTGGTCCATTCGATTGCCAAGAGCGCTTTGTATTGAATGCTCTCCTGCCGTGAGTCGGTCAAAGCCTTGCCAGAGCACCAGCGTTCCATGACCAGAAATCAGCAAGTTCTCCGCCATCGGCAATGTCTTGATGGTCTCGGCTGGGATTCGTAGGAGTATCCAGTCTTGTCGAACGGCAATGTGATCCAGATCCCAGCATCGGCCACTCAAGGCACCATCTTTGAGCGACACCACGGTCATGCGCCGGCATTGAGAGAGGGACGCAGTTTTCATGCCGAGCCCGAAGCGCCCAAGGTCATCGGCGCCTCGGATCACTGTCGGGTTCTTGCTGCCGTGTCGCATGGCCGCGGTTAGCTCCTCGGGTGACATTCCGATACCGTCATCGAGAATTGCTACATATGGGGCGTCGAAAGGTGAGAAGCGAATATCGATGTTGCGTGCTTGGGCAGAGATACTATTGTCCAGCAAATCGGCAACGGCCGACTCAAACGAATATCCAAGAGCGCGCATGGATTCGAGCAGATCGGCGGCGACTGGAGGCAGAAATATCTCCTCTGATTCATTCGTCGCGTTGCGATTTGTGAAATCGGGCTCGATGATCCAACTCCTATCCACCACCAACAGCGCTGCTGAGCCGGTCAAGTTCGTTTCGCATCATAGAGGATGGCGCCACGCTCTTATGGCGCAGATACTTATCTGTGCCATTCAAGGTTTCTTTGCCACGAGCAGGTTCCCGAGTGGTAAGAATCTTCTGAAGAAGGGAATGAATTGCATCACCTATCTGCTTGGCGAGGAACGGAGGGACAGCGTTTCCAACTTGAACAAATTGCTGAGTTCTAGTGCCTTTGAAGAAGTAATTGTCTGGAAAGGTTTGAAGCCTTGCTGCTTCTCGCACTGTCAAGGACCGACACTGTTCCGGATCGGGATGAATGAAGTAGTGACCATCCTTCGAAATATGACTGGTAATGGTTGTCGATGGGTGATCCCAAAGCTGCACCCTGAATCGGTCAGCGAAATTGCCTGAGTCCCAGCTGCGGTGATCGGGGTAGAGCATTTCCGGAAAGTCGCCTGCCTTGGGCGAAACACCAGACATTTCCGCATATACCGCCGCGAACATGTACCTTGCAAAGTCCGAAGGCATATGGCATCGCGTTTCGTTGTTTGGCAGAACGCCAAGCTGCGGATCCAGAAGCCAATCGCTCAAGGTTCGCGCACATTTCGGGCCCACTTTTGCGGGCCGAGGTGCAGTGCGGTGCCAGATCTTCGACAAGTCCGCTGGAATGTCGGTGCACTCATTGATACGTTCTCGAAAAAGCTTCCGCTCATTAGCCGGCCAGACAGCCACGGCCTTGGAGACAATTGCAGCCGCGTCTCTCATCGTTTGTCGCCACAACGCCGGGGAATCCTCATGACTGAGCCCACTGCGGAGTTTCGGCAATCCCTTGAGCACATCCTCGACGCTCGCTTTGATATTCGAGGAAGTCATCCACTGGCCGACTTGAAGGGGCTGAGACTCGTGAATCAAGTCCTGACGAATTCCAACCACAATTACTCTGTGCCTCGCTTGTGGCAGCCCGAATTCTTCGGCACGGATAATGAAGTCTCTGGGATCGATGTTGCCGGCGATAAGGTCAGCTTGCGAAGTGTGACGGGGAGCAAGCGTCACAAGTTGGTAGCCTCCGCCAGCCATCCGAAGGTCCTTTAAAACTAGCCCAAAAATGCGGCTCTCATGAAGCGAAGATGAGAGCATGCCTTTGACGTTTTCCATGACGAATGCTGCGGGACGCAATTGGGCGAGGATGTTGATGTAGTTCTCGTAAAGAGTATGCTTGGGATCGTCTTCTGGCACATAGCTAGCAATCCCGCCGTTTCTGGCACGTCCCACGAGGGAGTAGGCCTGGCAGGGAGGACCGCCTATAAGGATTGTCTTGTCGCCGTAACGCTGACGAACCTCCTTGATCCTTGCGAGGAGTACCGGTTCAGACTCGCGCTTTCCTAATTCCAACTGGAGGGCTTCCCGCCCCGCGGATTCCCATTCGGCAGGGTAGAGCTTCCGCCATTCAGGCTCCGCGCCGCCTTGCTGTAGAAATGTGTAGTATTCCTCAGGGAACTTGCGCCCGAACTGGCGAAGGAAGGATCTGAGGAGCAGCGTTGAGTGTGCAGCCTGCTCCTTTTCCACGGAGAGGGCGATCTTGAATGGGAAACGGCCTTTCGAGTCCGTCACGGCTGAAAACCCTTCCGCGAGGCCGCCCGGGCCAGCGAAGAGATCTACAACGCCGAATTCAACTGCAGATTGGGCCGTTTTCCTCCCAATTGGCATAGCATCACCTTATGCTTTCCTAAGGGAGTGGATTTGCAGTGCCGGACGTGGTGGACAAGCCAACTCGCTCGCTAATGATGGCTGGCATCCGTGGCAAGGATACGAAGCCGGAGAGAGCCCTACGCACAGCTCTTCACTCAGCTGGCTTTCGATACCGGCTACACGTTCCCAATCTCCCTGGAAAGCCCGATCTTGTGTTTCCCAAGTATAAGGCAGTGGTGCTGGTTCATGGCTGCTTTTGGCATCGGCATACGGGGTGCTGGTGGTGCTCAAACCCGTCATCCAACCGCGAATTCTGGTCCGCTAAGTTCGAACAGAATACTCGGCGAGATGCCAAGAACATCTCCGATCTGAGAAACCTTGGCTGGAAAGTCGCAATCATCTGGGAATGTGCGATGCGGCTTCGGGACCCCGACTCTGTGGCGCTGAGGGTTGGGAGATGGCTTGAGAGTAGACATCAGGCCCTTGTCTTACCGTTGGACCGGGAGATGAGGCAATCTGGACGTGCCGCACCAGCCGGTCCAATATAGAAGCCTGATTGCCGTCAGCGCGTGGTTCATCTCCGGAAGCTTGGGGCCGACCCAATGGATCGATCTGAGGGCTAGCAATTCCAAGGCCTGCAATACAGGCTAAAAGCAATTAGAAGGTCGCGACTCAGAGAGTGCTAGCTAGGCGTTCCGGCTCCTGACTTCACCTTCCGGAACTCAGCCGGTAATCCGCCATGTGATCGCTTTCGTCTCGAATCATGCTTGGAGTATCCTTGGGTGAACCAACTTCCCAGATAGTAGGGGATGACCTCAGGAAAACGAAATTGAAGATTCTAGGTAAGGCGAAAGACCAAAGAACCGATACGAGAGTTGTATATGCGCAGATCTCCGTGGACGAGTACCTTAACCTCGTCGGCGATGATTTCGACCTCTTCTCGATTCAGCGCCGGCGAGAAAAGCACCGCGGGTACGACCGATTGAAGACTGACGCAGCTTCAGGTGCGCTCCTCCCGGCCATCACGCTAGCATACGATCCGCACTCCGTCGCACCGCTTCAAGCATTATTCGATAAGGGTGATCAAGCGAGCGACACAGAATTGGAGGACGCACTTAGCATTCCTGGAAAAGCTCGCATTTTAGACGGACTCCAACGCACCTATATCCTGCACGAGCTACGGATAAATGGGACGGCCTTCAAGGCCGGACAGACGCTATTGGTCGAGTTTTGGCTTGAGGATGACCCGCGGAATTTGATCTATCGGATCATTGTCCTGAACGCCGGTCAAAAGCCTATGTCCATGCGCCACCAAATTGAAATCCTGTTTTCCACTTTCATCGCGATTCTCAAAAGCAAGATCCCCGGACTCGACCTCCTCACCGAACGAGATGGAAGGCGCAGAACGCAATCCCGTAAATATCCGCTCGACAGGGTTGTGGCCTCTTATCAGGCTTTTCTATTCAAGGACACCGAGATTCAGAAAGAGAATATCGTGGCCCAGAGGATCAAAGAAGAGGACATCCTTGCCGGCTCAGAGGATTCGTTAAATCAGTCTTTCAATGACTTCACTGAATTCCTTAAGCACTATGTGGAGTTAGACGACGAAATCTGCAGAATCTACGTTGGACCGCCGCAGGGTATATCCACAAAGGGCACCGAATGGTTCGGCAACGAAAACGTGATGATAGCATTCTTTGCGGCCGTTGCAGAATTCTTGTCCAAGCCGGAGCGCGCTAAACGCGTAACAGATGCGATTGAATCACTCAAGGCGACTCTCAGGAGTGCGCAGGCTGGAGAAGACCCATTAGGTCTTTTGACGCTGGAGCAGATCACGCAAGGTTTTGACACGAAGAAGGTGAACGTTGGGCACGCAACCAGGAAGCAGCTTTTCAATTCGTTTAAAGGGTTCTTCCGCGA
>Ga0302320_10002611_pt1 | contig 42280 bp, 35 predicted proteins | sample Bog_T0_3_FD_202130 | JGI IMG/M metagenome (GOLD analysis project Ga0302320, IMG submission 202130) | Peat permafrost microbial communities from Stordalen Mire near Abisko, Sweden - Bog_T0_3 | ecosystem: Environmental > Terrestrial > Soil > Wetlands > Peat | place: Sweden: Abisko, Stordalen Mire... | reverse complement strand
GATCCGGCTGCGTCACCACCAGGGCCACGTCATGCCCCGCGCTGACCAGCGCTTCCAGGGTCGGCACCGCAAACATTGGAGTACCGCAATAAACAAGCTTCACACCTTGATTGTAGCGCTCACGGCGAAAACAGCATTGCTTTTGCGCCAGCAAAAGCCGCGCTCAGTGCGCGGCTTCATGCTTTCAAATACTTCTCCCTACCACTCGCCCTGTCGGATCAATCTCTTGATCTTGCGGCGCATCATGTCGCGCTTCAGCCCCGATAGATGGTGAATGTAAAGCGTTCCGTTCAAATGATCGATCTCATGCTGAAAGGCGCGTGCCAGCAGGTCTTCGCCGGTCTTCTCATACCACTTTCCGTTCACGTCCTGCGCCCGTATGGTGACCGATTTGCCCCGCGGCAGATTCTCGCGGAAGTCAGGAATCGACAGGCACCCTTCGCCGCCTATCTGCTTGCCCTCAATCTTGATCACTTGCGGGTTCGCCAGCACCAGCCTGGCATCAGGGTCTTCCTTGAATGAGGTATCGATAACCGACAGCCTCAGTGAGATTCCGATCTGCGGAGCAGCCAGGCCCACGCCCTGAGCCTCATACATCGACTCGAACATGTCCTCGACAAGTTTCTTCAACTTGTCGTCGAATTCCGTGACCGGCGCGGCCGGAGTCTCCAGTACTGGGTCACCGTATTTCACAATTGGATAAATCATCAGTTATTCCGCTATCAGTAGTTGCCAACATCTAGTAGTTTCGAACATCAAAAGTTGCGAAGCTGCTCGCAGTATCCTTCGTAATTTCGGCGAAGCTCAACCAGTGAGTCGCCGCCAAACTTCTCCAGCGCGGCCGTAGCCAGTACAAGCGCCACCATGGCCTCACCCACCACGCCCGCTGCCGGAACCGCACACACGTCGGAGCGTTCGTAAGCGGCCTTCACCGCTTCGCGGCTGGCAAAGTCAACCGAGGCCAGCGGACGCCGCAAGGTCGAGATCGGTTTCAGGTGACCTCGAACCACAACGTCGCAGCCGTTAGAAATTCCGCCCTCTACGCCGCCCGCATGATTACCCGCCCGCGTAAAATCCGTGAACTTTGAACGTAGCGTTGCCGGAGAATCGTCCTCTTCTGCCTTGCGCGCATAGCCAATCTCATCCTGCGCCGCTGATCCGTGCGACGTTGCACCCAGCACGCCATCGCCAATCTCCACGGCCTTCACGGCCTGAATGGACATCACCGCCGAGGCCAGCTTTCCGTCCAGCCGTTCATCCCAGTTCGCGTAAGTTCCAAGTCCCGGGGGAACGTTTCGCGCCACCACCTCGAAGATTCCGCCAACCGTGTCGCCGTTGCGCAGCACCGCATCCACTTCGGCTTTCATGCGGAGTTCGGATTCCTCATCGGCGCAGTTCAGCAGAACTTCATCCTTCAGGGCCAGCGCACGAAGCTCATCAAACGAAACCGCGCGTGACAAACGTGCGCTGCCCACCTGCACCACGTGACTCAACACTTCCACGTCGAGTGCCGCAAGCACCTGCTTTGCAACCGCTCCGGCCGCCACGCGGGCCGTAGTCTCACGGGCACTGGCGCGCTCCAGAATGTAGCGTGCCTCCGGCAGGTTGTACTTCAATGCACCTGCCAGATCCGCGTGCCCTGGCCGCGGAGACTTCACCGCCTTGTGCTTCTGCGGATCGCCCTCGCCCACAGGCAGTGACTCGCTCCAGTTCTGCCAGTCGCGATTCTCAATCAGCATGGCAATCGGCGAGCCGATGCTGTGCCCATGGCGCACTCCGCTCAGAATGCGCGCATGGTCGTGTTCAATCTTCATCCGGCCGCCGCGGCCAAAGCCCTGCTGCCGCCGCCAGAGTTCGCGATCAATGTACGCATCCGAAATCGGAATTCCCGCAGGAAGCCCGGAAATATTGGCAATCAGCGCTTCGCCGTGCGACTCGCCCGCCGTAAAAAATCGCAGCATCTCAAGATTGTAACGGAATCCGCATATTTTCCCGGAGGCGCGGAGAGGGTGCGACTCTGAAATCTCGGCATTCCTATCTTGGTATTACGAAGAAAGTACTATAGACAATTTTACATTGGTTAATGATGATTCAGTCAATCGTTCATGGAACCCGCGTATTAGCTAGGGAAAACGGGTTAGAATGTCTTCCAATGTGTGGATGGCAGGTTTTCAGCTAAATGTATGGGTAACTGATATCTAAATATAATGTTGAGCTCCCTTCCTGCATCCAAATAGGAGTGGCGTTGTCGACTGTGCTTCCCATTCACGAGTCGGGTCGAGAACTGATCCTTGAGGCGACTAAGGCCCTGCAACCGCATTTTGCGGAGATGACGGATGCGTGGCGCCGGCGAATCTTTGAGGAGTTTCAGTTTGAGGGACGCGCCATGGTGGCCTTGGAGAGGCTGAATCTTGGCGTCGGCTTCACTCTTTTCAGCCACTCGGATTTCGGCCAGTTTACGGAAACCCTTTCGTACTACGGACAGCGCCTCGCGAAGCTTCGAGTGGATACGAGGCAGGTTGCGCGATCGCTGGAGATCTACCAGCGAATCATGGTTCCGTATGTCGGTGTAGCATTCGGCGAACGGCGCTTTCAGGTAATCGCGGCGCTGGAGACGCTTACCTCTGCCAGTTTTGTGGCGGTTTCCGGCGCCTACTTTGACGTGCAGCAGAGCGCAAGCGATGCCCTGCTGAAGGTTCTCGATGCTGAGCTTTCCGCCAAGAATCTAACTGCATTGCTGGAACGCGTGCTGGTGGTGACGGAAGGAATTTTTGGGGCGCACATTGGAGTGGTCCTGCTGGCCGATGCTGAGAGCAAGCTACGCGTGCGCAGCTTTACAGGCTTGGCACCGGACTTTGGGGAAGATGTTGCCATTGGGATGGGACAGGGTTTCACCGGGCACATCTTTGAAACCGGTGAGCCAGAGATGTTGCCGGACCTGGCTCTTTCGACCGGATTGCTGAACACGGGTCTGCGTGACAAAGCGCACGCGTTGTGGGGCGTGCCACTGAAGCTTAATGACCGGGTGATCGGAGTATTGATTATCGGCTTTGACAAGCCTTATCAGTGGCTGCCGACGGAACTGGAACTCTTCCGCGCAGTGGCCGACCGTTCAGCGCTGGCGATTGATCGCGCTCGAATGACGGATGCATTGCGTGAGCGCGAAATGCGCATTGTTGAATTGAGCGGGCACCTGCTGAAGGCGCAGGAGGAAGAGCGCAAGCGCATCAGCCGTGAGTTGCATGACGAAACCGGCCAGGCGTTGATGGTGATCCGGTTGTATTTGGGAATGCTGGATTCAACGGTAAAAACCCGCGGCGCCAAGGCGAGAATTGGCGAACTGCTGGCGGTGGTGGATCGCACGATCGAAGGAATACGGCGCATCATCGGACGGCTTTCGCCGCTGGTGCTGCAGGAACTGGGGATGATCGCGGCAATTCGCAAAGAAGCCAAGGATTTGGCAAAGACCGCGGGCGTGCGCTCGCGGGTGGCCATCAGTGATGACGTGGGACGGCTTGATCCGGTCATCGAGACCGCCATTTATCGAGTGGTGCAGGAGAGTCTGCACAACGTGGCCAAGCACGCGCAGGCACAGAATGTGAACATCCAGATGGATCGCGAGGGCGGAACGCTGAAACTGGTGATCGAAGACGATGGCACAGGTATTCGCGCCGCTGTTGCCAACTCCATGCGGCCTTCGTTTGGGATGGCTGGAATGCATGAGCGTATTGCAACCCTTGGTGGCCAGATGAACGTTGTCTCGCGCAAGGGCGAGGGGACAAGAATTTCTGTAACCGTACCTGTGCCGGCGCTTCCGGAAGATCCTGAGGCGGCGGGGGCTGCACCTGCACGATTAGTCAATACGGGCAGTTGAAGGGCTGCAAACAATCTTTGATGAACATGAAGTTTCAATCGGAAGCTAGGAGCGAAAGCAATGCCGAAGATTAAGTGTCTGTTGGTGGATGACCATACATTGTTCCGGCAGGGCGTTCGCCGCCTGCTTGAGATGGAAAGCGATTGCGAAGTGGTCGGCGAGTCTCCCGATGCGGGCGATGCCGTGGAAAAAGCACGCGAGTTGCGCCCGGATATCGTGCTGATGGATATCGGTATGCCCGGCCTCTCTTCTTTTGAGGCAGCGCGGCATATTCGCAAGGGGCGTCCCGAGACGAAAGTGCTGTTTCTCACCATGTATGAGGATGAGGATTATCTGGTGCAGTGTCTCGAAGTAGGCGCTTCGGGGTATGTGCTGAAAGACACTCCCGCTCAGCAACTTGTGACCGCCGTGCGCGACGTCTACAAGGGTGGAAAATATCTGAGCTCGCAGGTCCTGGGCAAACTCGTCGAGGACTTCCGCGCACGCGTGCGTGATTCCAAAATGCGTCCACGCATTTCCACCCTCACTCCGCGCGAGCGCGAGATTCTGAAACTGCTCGCCGAAGGAAACTCGGTCAAGGAGATCGCGGTCCTTCTCGGACTGAGCGTAAAGACCGTGGAGGCGCACAAGTTCAACTTGATGCGCAAGCTTGATATCCACAACAAGGCACAACTGGTGACCTATGCCATTCAGAAAAAGATCATCAAGATTCCTGTAAATCAGTAAGAAAAACGCATGAGTATGCGCCGACTTTTGTTCGTGGATGACGAGCCGAGTATCCGGCTGACGTTGCCGGCAATCTTGAAACTCCACGGCTTTGAAGTTTCGGCGGCAGGAACGGTGACCGAAGCGCTGCAGGCAATTCAGGCGCAAGAGTTCGACGTGCTGCTAACCGACCTGAACATCGGCCACCCAGGCGACGGTTTTACTGTGGTGAGCGCAATGCGCAGCGTCCAGCCTGACGCGGTGACCATTATCCTTACTGGGTACCCTGCGTTCGAAACCGCTCTGGAAGCGATTCGCAGCCAGGTTGACGACTACATTGTGAAGCCGGCCAATGTGGAAACGCTGGTGGCGCTCATTGAGCGCAAGCTCTTGCTGGAAACCCGGCAGACCCGCCGCATCGACCTAAAACGCCTCTCTGAAGTTTTGCAGGAAAACTCTGACGTGATCGCCAAGCGCTGGTTGCGGGAGATGAACCAGTGTCCGGAGTTTGTGCGCTTACGCCTGGACGGCACGGAACGTTGCGGATACCTGGCCGATCAGTTGCGCTTTTTTGCAGCGTTGCTTGACGGCTGCAAAATAGGGGATGATGAGGTAAAGTCCTCCCGTGAGTATGGAGCGTTGCGCGCAAGTCAGGGTGCCACTCTGGGGCTGCTTCTTGAGGAGGCGCGTGCGGCGCGGCAGGTGATCCTCGCCGTAGTGCAGGAGAATCTGCTGGAACTGGACGTGAGCCGTCTGGTTCACCAGATTGCCAACATCTGTGAATGGATGGACAGAATGAATGCACAGGCCCTCGAATCCTACACTCAAGGCTGGAAACGCCTGCAGGCTGGCTAGCCGCCGCGCGCGAATTCTATTCGATGGGCGCGGCGAGGGACTTAGGTTCCACTTCGATCGTGTTTAGACTCTTCAGAAACTTCTGCGTGTTCAGCAGAGGCCGTGCCAGCGCTGAGTTGTAGCCTGTCCACGCAGACTCCAGTTCCGCGTCACGTTCGAACTGTGCCCGCATCGCCTCCATCTTGGAATCAAGATCATCCAGGTAGTGCAGCATGAGTGCTTCTGGAAACATCGGAAGCTTTGGTGAACCGAACTCGTACTGCCCGTGATGGCTGATGATAAGGTGCTCCACGAGAATCTTGAGTTGCGGCGGAAATCCAGGTACCTGCGCAAGTTTCGCGTGCAGCATCTCCAGGTCGATAATCAGGTGCCCAAGCAGTTGACCCTCGGTGGTATAGCCGAAAGAGCGTGCGTAACTGAGCTCGTGAACCTTTCCAATGTCGTGCAGAAACGCTCCGGTGAGCAGCAGGTCGCGATTGATGAATGCGTAGTTGCGCGCGACGAGGTCGCAGGAGCGAAATAACGAGACAACGTGATCGAGCAGTCCGCCGATGAAGGCGTGGTGCATCGTCTTTGCCGCCGGAGCGATGCGGTAAGCGCGTGCAATCTCCGGGTCAGCCATGAACAACTCCAGTAGACGGCGAAGATGAGGCTCCGTCATGGAGGCGACAAACTCGCCGAGCGTCTGCCAGAGCAGGTCGATGTCCTTTGATGTCTTGGGAAGGTAGTCCGAGAAATCGATGTCCACATCTTCCATCTTGCGGACCTTGTGAATGGTAAGCTGCCAGCGCTGGTTGTACTTGTTGATGAGACCCTTGATTTTGACGATGTCATCCTGATCAAAGGTGTAGGCGCACTCTTCAACGTTGTCCCACATTTTTGCCTGGATTGTTCCGGTGCGATCCATCAGCGTCAAGTCGAGATATGGCTCGCCGCTCTTCTTCGACTTGATCTGCTTGTTGCTGACAACAAAGCTGGTGGTGACCACCTTGTTTTCCTGCTGCGCCGCATCGCGAATGTAAAAGTCTTTCATCAGTGCGCCATCCTGGCCCGAAGTGAGCTGGCAACCGCCTCAATGGTATCGCGGAAAGCCGGGGGCGGATAGCAAGAACGATGTCAGGACGCTTCGCGCGGAAGCCGGATTGTGACCGTGGCTCCGCGGCCTTCGCCTTCGCTGGTGGCGTAGGCCCTGCCTCCGTGCTGCTTCGCGATGTCGCGCACAATGAACAACCCAAGCCCTGTGCCTTTCACCTTTTGACGCAGGCGCGCGTTGACGCGATAGAACCGACGGAAGATTCGTTTGAGCTCACCCTGCGGAATGCCTTGCCCTTTGTCAGTAACCCGAACCAGCAGATCGGTAGCTTCGTCGAGAATTTCGATGGTGATGGCAATCTTACCGGGAGAGTACTTCACCGCGTTCTCCAGCAGATTGCTGATCGCCGAGCGCAGGTCTTCGGAATCTCCCTGCACAAATGGCGAGGAAAGAGTGTAGTCAACCATGCGGATGCTCTCCTCAGAGAGGTGGTGGCGGGTGCGCGCAAGCGTGGCACACTCGCGCACAATTTCTCCAAGGTCCACGCGCTGAAAGTTCCTGCGGCTCTTCTGTCCCAGGTTCCCGGCGCGCAATACCTGCTCCACCGTATGGATCAAGCGGTCGGTGTCTTCCAGCATGATCCCATAGAAGCGCTTGCGCTGCGCCTCGCTCAGGTCGCGAGACTGCAAGGTTTCCAAGTACAGGCGGATGGATGCGATAGGCGTCTTCAACTCATGCGTCACCGAGTTGATGAAGCTGTCATGCTGTTCGCTGCGCCGCATCTCGCGCACCAGGAAGATGGTGTTCAGCGTGACTCCGGCGATGATGAAGCCGAACAGGATTATGCCGAGCACAATCATCCCGACCTCACGCCAGCGGATCACCCACGTGATATTCAGCGCGAGGGCGACGGCTGCCAGACAGGAGCCGAGGACGATGACGGACGCAATGGCCTTATTGCGAGAGAGCGGCATAATCAGCTAGATAGTAGTGAGGCTGCGGGCGATAGTAAAGAGGAAGAGCCATCCGCGGGAAATCCCGCCGGGATGTTACAGGACCGGGCATCGGCCAAAAAGCCAGCACGGACGTGAAGTCAGGGCTGGGGTATCGCTTTCAATTACGTTGCGCGACGTTAGTCGCCGGCGATCGTCAACTCGGGATCCACAGGGGCGGCATGAGTAGCTGGCGCGGACGGAATGCCTGGGCGAATCTCCTTGATCCGGCTATCAGCCCTCGGAAGCTTGACATCGTACACCAGTCCTACCGCGCGAAGGGCGGAGATAAGGTACCAGTTTGTATCAACTTCCCACCAGCGCAAGCCATGTCGTGCGGAACTGGGATGAGCGTGGTGATTGTTATGCCATCCCTCGCCCCATGTGACCAGCGCAATCCAGAAGTTGTTGGTGGAGTCGTCGCCGGTCGCCCAGCGCTGCGAGCCCCAAAGGTGCGTAGCGGAGTTCACCAGCCAGGTGAAGTGCAATCCCACCACGGTGCGCAGGAAGACTGCCCAGAGCGCCACGTTCCATCCCCAAAAGTAGAAGACGGTGACGCCCACCACAACCTGGGTAACCCAATGGTACTTGCTGAGCCAGTGATAGAACTTGTCACGGCGCAGATCAGGCACATAAGGCCCAAGCTTCTCGGTCCCCTGGTGCAGCGCCTGTCCGGTCACGATCCAGCCCATGTGCGACCACCACTTGCCGTCGCGCGGCGAATGCGGATCGCCCTCGCGATCCGTCAATTGATGATGGATGCGATGAATGCCCACCCAGAAGATGGGTCCGCCCTCAAGCGCCAGCGTGCCACAGATGGCGAAGAAATACTCCAGCCACTTGGGACAGCGGAACCCGCGGTGTGTGAGCAGCCGGTGGTAGCCGACTCCAATGCCAAGCGAGGTGGAGACCCACCACAAAATCGTAGCAATGGCCACGCCCTTCCACGAGAAGTGGAAGAGGGCATCGACTGCCAGAACGTGATAGATCACCATCACAATCGCTGTAAGCCAATTGATTGATTTTCGTTCTTTTGCTGCGTCCACCAAACCATCCTTCCGTAGCTTCTCGCCGAGGCCGCAAATGCGGCTGGAACAAGCAGAAGCCACGCCACCGTTACCTGTAAGATATCAATCGCAGGGAGAACGCATTGTAAGAGTTTTGTAAGTGAGGATAAGGCGAAATGCGGTAAGGTTGCGAACTTGTGCTAGACAAAGGAAACCACCCTTTTTGCCGATGTGATTGCAAAGAAATGTTACATTTCTGGACTAGATTTACAGACGTGTCATCCAGCACAGTCGCGAGTGCGTCTATCGTGTGACCGCAGCGTTATGGAGGGCAGAATGCGACTTAGGAACCTAGCGGTAATAGCGATTATGGCAGCCGGACTCACTGGCCTTGCAGCCGCACAGGATGCGCCTCCCCCTGGCACTTCTCAGAATGGACCGCGCGGGGGCCATGGAATGGGGCAGGATTTTCATGGCGTAGGCGGGCAGGTCACGGCAATTGATGGTTCCACCATTACCTTACAAAGTTTTCGAGGTGAGACCGCGAAGGTCCAGATCACTTCCTCGACGCGATTCACCAAAGACCGCAGCGAAGCGAAACTCAGCGACTTCAAGGTGGGTGATCGCGTCTTTGTCTCCGGAGGGCAGGGCAAAGACGGAGTGTGGACGGCTCAGGTGCTTGGCAAACGCACCGGCCAAGGCCCGCAGCGCGGCGGAGCGATGGCGCAGCTGAAGCCTGAGGATAATGGCAAGACCTACATCCTTGGCGAGGTGACGAAGATTGATGGCGTAAAGCTGACCGTGAAAAAGCCCGACGGAACCGTCCAGGTGATCGAGGCCGACGACGATACTTCCTTCCGCAATGAGCGTCGCGAAAATGTGACCCTGGCTGACGTCAAGGTCGGAGACTTCGTGCGTGGTCAGGGCGAGGTCATGAACGGAGTGTTTGTCCCAAGGCAGTTGAACGCAGGCGCTCGCCGTCCTCGCCAGTCACCTGACGCGGAAGCTCCGCCAGAGTTTGCGCCGACCCAGCAAGGTGCCGAGCCGCAGGGCCAGACCGCACCAGCCTCCAGCAGCGATAAGAAATAGGGCAGGGAATTGATGACGCTGCGTACAAGCTTGGCGGGGTTGTTGTTGGGGCTGGGCTGGATGCTCTCCGCAGCGTGGGCGCAACCCGCTGCGCAATTGGCTAACCCGCCGCAAGCCACGGTTCCGCAAGCGTCTTCCCCGGCAACGGTTAGGTTTACGATTCATGGCGTGATTCACTCCGGAAGCACGAAGCTGCCGGGCGTCAGTATCACGGCGTCGCACTCGCTTACCGGGCGCAAGGCTATTACATCGACGGATGTCGATGGATCGTTTGCCATCGAGCTGCCCTCCAAAGGGCGCTGGGTGTTACGCGCTGAGTTCTCCGCCTTCGCCGTGCAGACAGCGGAAGTGATGCTGACTCCCGCGCAACCGGAAGCGTCGCACGACTTCGATTTGGTCCTTTTATCACGCGTTCCGAAAACCGCTCCCGCAGAAGGCGAAGCCGCTATCCAGGACGATTCAGGCGGGCAGAAAGTCGCACACTCTCCTGCCGGCGCGCGTGGTGTACAGCGGCTCACGGTGAACGCAGATGATGCCGCGCTCGCCCAATTCGCGGGGTCAGGCGATGACGGTTCCTCCGCCAATGCACCCGGGCTCGCAGCCAGCGCCGACGCTACCAATCAATCCGTTTCCGTCAGCGGACGCATGGGCAACGCACAGGATCTTGGCCTGCAGAACATGGATGATTTACGTGACCGGATGGACGACCTGCGTGCGCGCGGCCTCTTGAGTGGCAGCGGTCTCGAAGGCGGCGGTGGTCCGGGCGGAGGCGGTGGTCCGGGTGGTGGCGGATTTGGCGTGGGTGGTCGCGGCGGAGGAGGCGGTGGGGGCGGACAAATGCGCATGGGATCGCTCACCAGGCCGCATGGCCAGATCTATTACACGGCAAGCAGTGCGGTGTTGGATGCGGTGCCGTATTCCCTGAGCGGACCGGCGGAGAAGCCTGCATACGGCTCCAATAAAGTTGGCGCAAGCGTGGGCGGCGTGCTGAAGATACCGCATATTTACGATGACGGCGGCAAGACGTTTGTCTTTCTGAATTACTCCGGGGTGCGAAGTTCCACGCCGTACGATGTCTTCTCCCACGTGCCAACGACAGACGAACGCGCAGGCAACTTCAGTCAGACATTAGTCAACGGCCAGCCCGTGCAACTGTTCGACCCAACTACCGGAGCGCCGCTCGGCACCAGCGTTCCGGTAAGTACGCAGGCAGCTTCGCTATTGAATTACATCCCGCTCCCGAATGTATTTACCAACCCGCTGCAGAATTTTCACTTCAGTTCCGCGGCGGCATCGGACCAAGACATCTTCGCTCTCCGTCTGACGCACAACTTCGGGTCTGCCATCGCGCCGCGCGGAGCGCGTGGAGGCGGAGGGCAGGGCGGCCGATCGCGCAATAATCTGAGCTTTGGACTCAACTACCAGCGCAACGAATCCGCCAACCTCGAGCCATTTCCTACCGTGGGTGGCGAGACTCACACCAACGGACTCAACGCCAACGTGGGCTGGGCCGTCAGCAAGGGCAAGCTGAGCAATCAACTGCGTTTCACCTGGAACCGCAGCCGCTCGCACGCCAACAACTACTATCAGAACGAAAGCGCCTGTGCGCCGCTGGCTGGCATTGGCGGAGTTTCCACCGATCCGCTGAACTGTGGCGTGCCGGGACTCAGCTTTTCCGACTTCACCAGCCTCAGCGACGTGGCCCCGTCGCAGCGTGATTCGCAGACTTTTACACTAAGCGAAAATTTTGGATGGGTGCATGGAAAGCATCATCTCCACTTCGGCGCAGACTACCGCTGGATCAACAACAAGACGTACGCCAGTTCGAATCCCCGCGGCACGTTCACCTTTACAGGTTCATCTACCGCAAACTTTGTGAATGGCGCGGCAGTACCGGGAACCGGCTACGACTTTGCCGACTTTCTGCGGGGCTATGCGCAATCGACATCGCTCGCGTACTCAGCGGTCCACTATCAATTTCTGGCAGATAGTTATGATTTCTTCGTGCAGGATGATTGGCGTCTAAGGGGCAACCTGACGCTGAATCTCGGCTTGCGTTATGAGTTCATCTCACCCTATCGCGAAGCGCACAACGAGTTGGAGAATCTTGATGCGGGCTTCAACGGAGCCCAATTCGTCAACGCTGTTCCCGTGCAGCCAAACACCACCGGTCCCTATCATGGCTACTATGGTCGAGGTTTATTGAAACCCGACCGCAACAACTTTGCGCCCCGCGCCGGAATCGCCTGGAAGCCCTTTGGCAACAAAGCGGTAGTGCGCGCGGGGTACGGCATCAACTACAACCTGGGACAGTACGGATCGATTGTGCAGAATCTCGCCGCGCATCCGGCCTGTGCGGATTTGCCCGCACCTTGCGCAGTTACGGAGACCAACGCAGCTCCCGCAACTGGGCCCAGCACGCTGACCCTCGCCAATGGATTTCCGGCTTCGGCTGCCATCCGAAACAACTTCGGCATCGACCCCAACTATCGCACCGCGTACGTGCAGCTATGGAATCTGAACATCCAGCGCGAGATCACCTCTACCCTGCTATTGAATGTGGGTTACACCGGAAGCAAGGGGACTGCGTTGGACATGCTGCGTGCGCCCAATCGCGGACCAGACGGGATACTCAATCCCAACGTGGAAGCCTTCAACTGGGAGACTTCGCAAGGCTCCTCGATCATGCACGCGGGTTCGGTACGTCTGCGCAAGCGCATGACCAAAGGAGTTGCGGTGGGCGGCACCTACACCTACTCCAAGTCTATTGATAACGCATCATCCATTGGCGGCGGCGCGCAGGTGGTTGCGCAGAACGATCAGGATCTGCGGGCCGAGCGCGGGCTCTCCAGCTTTGATCAGCGCCACAAGCTCTCCGCGGACTGGACGCTGGAATTGCCATGGGGCGAGGGCCGCAAGTGGCTTACCCGGCCCGGCATCGTACAGAAAGCCCTCGGCGACTGGCTGCTCAATAGCACGATTACGGCGGCTTCCGGAACGCCATTCACTGCGCGGGTGCTTGGCTCCTTTGAAGATGTCGCGGGCGGCGTCAACGGAACGCTGCGTGCAAACTACACCGGTGCTCCCATTGAGATTGGCGATCGCGGCATCAGACATTGGTTCAACACCACGGCGTTTGCAACTCCTGCGGCTGGCACCTACGGCAACGCAGGCAGGAACACGATCATCGGGCCGGGAAGCTGGCTAATGAGCCTTGTGCTATCGAAAAATTTTCCGATCAAGGAATCAATGGGCGTGGAGATGCGAGCCGAAGCCGACAACGTGCTGAACCATCCGAACTATTCAGGCATTGACACTACATTGAATTCTCCGACTTACGGGCAGGTGATCAGCGTAGCGTCCATGCGCAAAATGATTCTTTCGCTGCATTACAGGTTTTAGCGGAGCGGCATGAATGAGCAGCTTAAGCGAGCAACGATACGCTGTGAAGGGGCTTCGGTGATGAGTGTGTGCCGCAACAGATTCGTTCGCAACGCGCTGACGCTGCTGTTGTGCTCGGCCATAGCTTTTCCGCCGGCATTGTTAGCGCAGCAGGCGCGGATTGGAGAAAGCGGCTTCAGCTTCAAGGTGACCAGCGAACTCGTGCTGGTCAGCGTCACCGTGCGCGACAAAAAGGGCAACCTTGTCCGCGGGCTCAAGCAGAGCGAATTTACCGTCCTCGAAGATGGAAAGACGCAGCAGATCCAGAGCTTCGACATAGAGGACGTGGACAATTACGCGCCGTCCGTTTCTGAAGCCGGCCCCGCGCAGGCCGAGATGGCGGTGCCGAAAACCGATCTGCTCACAGGAAAGAAATCTGCTACGCACGAGACATTGCGCGATCGCCGTCTCATTGTCCTGTTTCTCGATCTGAGTTCGCTGCAGAGCGATGACAGCGACCGCGCAGTGGAGAGCGCGAAAAACTTTATCGCAAAGCAGATGACTCCCGCCGACCTGGTCAGCATCATCACCTTCGATACCTCTTTGAAAGTGGCGCAGGATTTCAGCAGCGACAAGAAGGTGTTGACCGCTGCGCTTGATCGCGTCGGAGGCATTGAAGGCGGCGGGCAGGAGTTCGGCACCACGGGCACCAGCGAGGGAACGCCCGAGGATTCCGGTTCGTTCGTCGCCGACGATACGGATTACAACATCTTCAACACCGATCTGCGTTTGCAGGCGCTCACAACCCTTGCCAAGAACCTCGCGGGCATTGATCAGAAAAAATCCATCTTGTACTTCAGCAGCGGAATGACCAAGACCGGCGTGGAGAATCAGGCGCAGTTGCGCGCGGCGATCAATGCCGCGGTGCGCTCCAATGTTTCGATCTACGCGGTGGACTCGCGCGGACTTGAAGCGATGCCTCCCGGCGGCAACTCAACGGCAGCCAGCCTGCGCGGAGTCTCCGCCTACAACGGCGCGGCGGTGCAGAACGATCTTGATTCGAACTTTGCCAGCCAGGAGACGCTGGTCACCATCGCCAATGACACCGGCGGCAAAGCCTTCCTCGACACCAATGATTTCAGCAAGGCATATTCCAAGGTGCAGGCGGACAGCGAAACGTATTACGTGCTCGGTTACCGCAGTTCCAATCCGAACCGCGACGGGCGCTTCCGCCGAATCCAGGTCAAGCTCAATCGCAGTGACGTGAAACTGGAATATCGCATGGGATATTACGGTCCGCGCGATTTCCAGCATTTCACCAAGGAAGACCGCGAGCAGCAACTGCAGGAAGAGTTGATGTCAGAGCTGCCGAACACCGATCTTCCGGTCTACCTTGGCACAGGATATTTCCGCAGCACCGCGAACAAGTTCTACGTGCCGGTTTCCATCATCGTGCCAGCTTCTGCCATGGTGGCGCAGCGTCATAAAGACAAAGCATCTCTTGACGTGCTGGGCGTGGTGCGTGACCTGACGACGAAATTTCCGGTGGGCAATGTTCGTGACAACATCAAGCTTACGGTAGAGCAAACGCAAAGCGTAGTAACTGTCGGAAGCGCGTCACCCAACGCGGAGACTCAGCCCTCAATCCCTCTCACGGCCTCGCCAGGAGTTCCTGCGCCCAAGCACAAGAATGTGCAGTACAACACCGGATTCCTGCTTCCTCCGGGACGCTATCACCTGAAATTTGTGGTGCGTGAAAATCAAAACGGACGGGTGGGGACCTTTGAGAGTGACTTGGTAATTCCGGACCTGCGCAAAGAAAAGATGAAGATGAGTTCGGTCATCCTCTCCAGTCAAAAGGCGCCCGCTGGAAAGAAGTCACAGTTGAATCCTCTGGTGAGCGATGGTCAGGAGATTATTCCCAATGTTGCACACGTCTTTACCCCGGAGCAGTCGATGACCCTCTATTACGAGGTTTACGATCCTGCGAAGTCGGCAGACAAGAAAGACGCCATCCATCTGCTCACCAGCATCCAGTTCTTTCGCGGCAAGGTGAAGGTTTATGAGACTCCGCTGGTGGAGGCCCTGCACCTGAACGCTGCTGAACGTAAGGCAGCCGCGTTCCAATTTGAAGTGCCGATGAAAGCGTTGAATCCCGGATGGTATACCTGCCAGGTCAATGTGATCGACGACGCCGATGCATCCTTCGCATTTCCACGCACGCAGGTGCTGGTCAGGCCCTGAGCAATATCCAACAGCAACAGAAAGGACAGGGTGGATGCCCTGTCCTTCTATGAAATCTCCCGCGCAATTTAATGGATCATCGTGCCCATCACGGTCGCGATCGTTCCTGCTATGCCAAACAGGATGCCAGCATACCAGAAGGGACGCCTCTTGGTTAGCAATGTAATGGAACAGATGACCAGTCCCATCTCCAGCAGCGTCTCGCCGAGGTCGTAGTGATTGGCGCGATGAGTAAACACGTCCACCTCCGACTCCAGGGCCTTCGCTTCCTCTTGAATCTTTTCCTGTTCGCCCTTGTTTTTCTCGATGAACGCCTCGTTCTTTTTCACCAGCGCTTCGGCGGCGGCAGCGTCCTTCAGCGGCAGAACCTTCAGTAATTCATCCAACTGTTCCGTAGTGTGTCGCCGGATGTTTTTCGCCTGGTAATAGTTCCATGTGTCGGTGGCCTTGTCTTGCTTCAAAACCTCTTCGGTGTGGGCACGATGACCCAGCAACGCGGCAATCGCGACGAGTACGGCAAGAATGGCCATGGTAAAGCTCACCGGAGCCAGGTTGGAGTTTTCGCGGCCATGCTCGGCGGCCTCTTGCAGATCTTGCATCTCGGGTTCTTCGCTCATATGTTTTCCTTGCTTTCTACTTTACGGTGGAAATATCCACTTCGCCAGTGGGAGCCAAACAGCTTTCGTCTGCCCGGTTCATGACTTATTCGGCTTTGCTTTGCCTTCCAATTCACGCCTCGCAGCAGCCAGGGCTTTTCGTTTTTCCGCGCGCACCTCGGGATAAGCCAGCTTCATCTCCTGCAGCGCGTCAACAATCACCGAGGACACAACCAGTCGCGTGAACCACTTGTTGTCTGCCGGGACAACGAACCACGGTGCGCGCTTGCTGGACGTATGCCGGATCATCTCTTCATAGCTCTTTTGGTATTCGTTCCAGTAGCCGCGCTCGCGAATGTCGGCGGCCGAGAACTTCCAGTTTTTCTCCGGCGCGTCCAAGCGCTCAAGGAAACGCCGCTTTTGTTCTTCTTTGCTCAGGTTCAGAAAGAATTTTCGGATCGCGATCCCATTCCTAGTAGCGTAGCGCTCAAAATCAGCAATGTCCTGGAATCGCTCCTTCCAGATGTCGCCGTTGACGCACCTCTCGGGAAGATGTTGTTGCTCCAGGAACTCCGGATGCACACGCACCGCCAGCACCTCTTCGTAATAGGAGCGATTGAAAATGCCGATATTTCCGCGTGCTGGAGTGCACTTCGAGGTTCGCCACAGATATCCATGTTCCAGTTCTTCCTGCGAGGGCGACTTAAAGGAAAACACCTCACAGCCTTGTGGATTGACCCCGCTCATCACGTGCTTGATGGTGCCATCCTTTCCGGCAGCGTCCATGGCCTGAAAAATCAGCAGCAGAGCCCATCGGTCCTGGGCGTAGAGTTTGTCCTGCAAGTCCGTCAACAACTCGGTGGAGCGTTGCAGCAACTGCTTGGAATCGTCCTTGAACTCCTTCTCGAGTCCAGCAGTGTCTCCGGGATCGAACTCCTGCAGGCTGAACTTCTTGCCTTGATCAATCCGGTAGCGCGTAGCCAACGACCGCAGCTTCTTTTCCTGCTTCATTGAGCGCTTCTCCTCGAATGCTCTGCCCGTTAACAACAGGGTTCCCAATCACTACCCGACTGCACCGACAGAGAATGTACCACCACCGCGTGTTGCGTAGAAACAGGCTCCAGCCTGCCTCGTCTCGCATCTAAAGCTCTTGATGATCGCAGAAAAGAAAACTCTGCTGCAACGTGTTCCGCGAATCATGCCCGTCCTCGTTCTGATCGCGGCACTCTACGCCGCATGGATCTTCTACTCCCGTTGGAATGCCGAGGTGGAAGAACGCAAGGCCGCCCATGTTCGCGAAATAGAGCGTGCACGTAAAGATGTTGAACTGAACGGCGGCACACAACTCAAGATTAGGATGCTTTACGCCAACCCAGGCGCGATGCGCCGTGGCGAGTCCGTTCAGATTTGTTACGGAGTGGCCAACGCCACCAATGTTTCCTTTGATCCGCCCATCCCGGATGTCTGGCCGTCCATGAATCGTTGCGTGGATGTTTCTCCCAGGAGCAGTACAACCTACACGCTCAACGCCGATGATGGTGCAGGACACGCAGACAGGGCCCAGGTCTCCGTGCAGGTGAAGTAACCGCGCGTGCTTTCAATGAAAAACCGGGAGGCAGGCCCCCCGGTTCACTGAATCCCAATGACTATTACATGGATATTGTGACTGCCATTCCAATGCCTGGATGTGCACGGCTGTAGAGGTAATAGCCGTCGTTCGTGTAGTCAAGGTAAACGTCGTCGGTTTCGTACCATAGCGGGTTCCAGCCTTCTGGCCACGGATCGACGAAGGTCACCCAATATCCGTCATACTGAAAGCGCGGAAATCCGCCAACGAAGAACATGGGAAGGTGGTTGATGCGGAAGAAGTGGTCGGCACCGAAATAGCTGCGGAAACGGCCGTCAGGGATGCGATAGCCATTGTATCCGCCGCGCTGGGCCCAAGTGCGATGTTCGTCATTCCATGAAGTGGCGCGGGACTGCACGAAGCCGCTGCGGACCTGTCCCTGGTGCTGCGGAACGCCGCTGGGATGGACGCCGCCATGGTTCGGGGCGACATTATGCTGGACGTTTCCATGATAGGCGCCGCCGTAGCTTTGCTGCGCTCGCGCTGGGGCTGCATGGGACTTCTGCGCTGGACGAGCCTCTTCCTTACCCTCATGCTGTGCATAGACAGATGCAGTGGTTCCGAGAAGCAAGAATAGGATCCCTGCGCTGACAACCATCTTGTTTCGCATACGTTTCTCCTTTGAAAACTGAGCTGATAATTCCAACTTACGGAAAGCACCACACTCATTTCAGGTAAATCTCTGAGCCCGCTCGATTGTACTGCCGGCCAACCGTATTGCAAAACGAGGCTCCCCACTAGGTGTTCACTTTCGCTGATTGCATCTTTTCACCAAAGAAGGCGTCGACTTTCGCATCGCGCAACTTTCCTGTTCTCTCAGGTTTCTATCGAGTGAGCATGGAGGTGCTGGGAGATGTTTAAGAAAACGGTACTTGCGTTATTTGGTTTGGTCTTCGCGTTGGCGCTTGTGGCTCCTCCGAAGGCGAATGCAGCGGTGGTGGTCGGAGTGGGCGTGGCTTCCGGTCCGGGATATGGATACGTTGTCGCGCGGCCGCGGCCTTATGTTTACGTAGCTCCCGCGCCCTATGTGGCGTACGGACCCGGCTATGTGTATCCGGCTTATGGGTGCCCGCGTGTGGTCGCGGGGTACAGACCTTACGGATATCGCTATGAAGGTCGTCGCGGATACGGATGGCGCCGCTAATCGGTTCGCATCGCCTTATCCTGCGCCCTCGGCTTGTGAAGCCGGGGGTTTTACTTTGTGCCCACGACGATGCGCGCGATTCGCGAGTTCTCTTACCGAATCCGTTCCGCTCCGTTTAGAATCACCTGTAAACCATGCGCCATGATGAAATTCTCGGTTTTCTGAACCGCCTGCTCGCTCCCGGCATGACGCCTACATTGACGTGGGCCGCATACTGGGAATTTGCCTTCTGGATTTTTGCGCTGATCGTTGCCGCTACGCTGCTGTTATTACGCCCGCAGTGGTTGGAGAAGGCTGAGGATGGGTTCCGTCGCATCAGCCAGCATCGCGGTGCGTGCGTGTGGGCCATCTTCGGCGCAGTGTTCGTCATTCGACTGGCATTGCTGCCTCTGGTCCCAGTTCCAATTCCTGTTCCACACGACGAGTACAGCTATCTGTTGCAGTCTGACACTTTCGCCTCCGGGCGCCTTACGATTCCGCCGCACCCGATGTGGGTCCACTTCGAGACCTTTCACGTCAACATGCAGCCCACGTATCAATCGATGTATCCTCCGGCGCAGGCGATGTTCATGGCGCTGGGGCAGAAACTGACTGGAGCGCCATGGGCGGGCGTGCTGTTCAGCGTGGCGCTGATGTGTGCGGTTTTCTGTTGGATGCTACAGGGGTGGATGCCACCGCAGTGGGCGCTGCTGGGCGGAGTGTTTACCGTGGTGCGTTACGGCATCTTCTCGTATTGGGTGAACTCTTACTTTGGCGGGGCCGTGGCGGCTATCGGGGGCGCGCTTTTGCTGGGTGCCCTGCCGCGGATGCGGCGCAGGCTGAGCCTGCGATGCACCGTGCTCTCTATTATTGGACTCTTTCTGTTGGCCAACAGCCGTCCGCTGGAGGGTTTCCTTTTCAGCCTTCCGTTGCTTCTTGCGTTGCTCTGCCTGATCGTCCGTTCGCAACTGCCGCGCCGCCGGTTGTTCATGAGGATTGTCATTCCGGGCACGGTGCTGCTGGCGATGGCCGCCGGTTGGATGCTTTATTACAACTGGCGCGGCACCGGGCATCTGCTCACCATGCCCTATATGTTGAACCAGGCGAGTTACCACCTGAGCCGGCCGTTCTTGTTCCAAAAGCCCTACCCGCCCGGGCATTACAACCATCCGGAGATGCGCGCTTTTTACATTTTCCACGAACTGCCGGACATTCTGCTCTCGCGATCGCGGTGGGGCTTGGAACTGATCATGTCGCGCAAGTTTTACTGTTATTACGTATTCATGGTGTGGCCGTTTCTTCTGCTCTTTGTACCCGGAGTGATTCTCGCGGCGCGCAGTCGGGAGTTGCGTGTGGTTCTCGGTTCCACCCTGCTGATGACCGCCGGAGCTACGCTGCAGATCTGGCCAGCGCACGGACATTATGCCGCTCCCGCAGCCGGAGCCGTTCTGCTGATCCTGTTGAATGCACTAAGGGCCTTGGGTATGCCGGCTCAACCGTCGCGTTACCGGTATTTCTCGCGGGCTATTGTTTTCAGCATATTTCTCTGGATGTTGGTGCCAATTGCCGATCGCCTGTGGAATCCCTATGCGTTTGATGTCACTCTCGGGGGGTATGAAGACAATGTTCCCCAGCAGATTCAAGGCCAAACCTTGCAAGCCCGATTCAGCCAACTGCCCGGGCAGCACCTTGTTCTAGTCCATTATCGACTGCATGACATTCCCAGTCAGGACTGGATTTATAACCGGCCTGACATTGATTCATCCAAGGTAGTGTGGGCGCGCGACATGGGCTTCCAGGCAAACCAGGAACTGCTGCGTTACTACCCCAACCGCCAAGTCTGGTACGTGGACCGAGGCAGCGGTGCCACCGCTATGCCCTACTCTTCATTCCTTGCGCTGACCCATCCTGCAGACGCTCTGCTGGCTAACAACCCGGAAAAAGATAGATTCTAAGAGTTTGAGGCGGCCTTTTGCAGGCCGCCTCAAACAGTTCCTTGCGCTTTGAGCCTACTTCTTAAGCCTGTGCTCCTCCCCCCGGAGGCAAGCCATTACGTAAGCCTAATTAAATATATGTCGATTGCCGAACTCAATACCACCTCCCAAATGGGAGTTTTCGAACTAAGGACTGGTGGAGGGCAGCCGGGTCAGCAATCTCATCATCGAGCCCTGCCCCCGAACACCGGTCTTGCGATAAATGCACTTTTGATAATACCGAACGGTATCAGCCTTAATCCGGAGTAGGTCGGAAATTTCGCCAACCTCCATCCCCTGCTTCATCATCTCTGCCACCCGGCACTCAGCCGGAGACATTCCAAAAATGCCCTGCCATAAGCGGTGCTCACCTTGCCCCTGCTCCTCCGGAGTTGTGAGGAATAAGATCGCTGACGGATGGCCTTCCATCACTGCCCAACTGGAGTGATAGGGCAGAACAGTTACGTACAAGGCTCTTCCCTCTGCCGCATGCAGCACTGTCGCCCCCTCGCCAGGGTCGGTGGACTTTCCCGCGCCGCAGGCGCAAGCCTTTAACAGGCAGGCATCCAGAATTTTCTGATCAATGGGTCTCGCCGCCAGCAAGCGGCGCTCTTTGATGCGCAGCAGCGCTCCATCGGCAATCAATGCTTCGGCGCGCCGGTTCGCCGATAACACGCGGCCACCCCCGTCCAGCGTTATGCAGGCCGCGCCCATCAGATCCAGCGCGTGCTGTCCCGCGGCATTGCGCTCGTTGAGCGAAGTGATCGCGCTTTGAACCTTGAATACTCTCGCCAGGTGAGGCACCAACTCTCTTAGCAACTCTTTCTCGCTGCCGCCAAAAGGCGCTCCAGTCCGGCTGCGCGCAACATGCAGGCTCTGCATCCAGCCGCCCGGACGGAAGACGACTGCCGCCGCACTCCATTCGATGTCGTATTTGCGAAAGAACTCAACGTAGAACTTCGATCTGCGAAACCTCTCCATAGGGAGATGGTCTTCGGGAGACCCGCAATACCAGCCCTGTTCGTGAAACTTCTGAATTTCCACCATCCATGGGCTGAGCGTAGTCAATCGCTCCGCGGCAAGGCGTGTTTCCACCGTCACTCCGCGATCCGCGCAGGTCAAGGTGTTCACATTATCTGGGGCGTGGATCAGGATTGCCGCCTTGTCGGCATGCAGAATTTTGGAAGCTTTTTCCAGGAAGACGGGCCACATCTCGGGCTCTGTCGCCGCACTATAGAGCGGGTCCAGCAAAGCTTTCGTTAGGCCCGAACCGTTCGTATCCAAGATCTTACCCTAGCTTGATTGACGTAGATACCTGACAGAATAGCAACTTTGCAAATTGCACATAAGTATCTACAAGGCGTATTGACATTGGCAAAAGGTTAGTTGCTCGGGCCTCGCCGCCGATAGCCAGTTCACGGTAACGTGGGTAGAGTGGCGTACAGAGCGCGGCTGAGTTGTAATTCGATATCGATGTCCTTGAAAATTACCGCGGCAGTTCCAGCAGGAAGGTCCGCTTCCATGTCAGAGGCGCTCCGGCGCGCCGCCAGAACCAGGATCGGGGTATCCGCGAATACCTCAAGCTTCCTGATCCGGCGAACCAGTTCCGACCCTCCCATCCGAGGCATTGAGAGGTCTGTGATGATGATGTCAGGGACAAAGTTATTCAGAACCTCGAGAGCCTCAACACCGTTGGTGGCCGATTCCACGATGAATCCCCGCTCTTCAAGGAAGCGGCAGACGCTGTGACGAATCAGCATGGAATCGTCGACAACCAGCGCGGTCTTCGGAACAGGCGTGGGCACGGGCATAGCTTCTTTTAGAAGCGGATTTACGTGCTCCGATCATAAACCATTTTCGAAAGTTTTCTCTTAATTCATCCCACAGGGAACCTGGGAGTGAACGCACACGACGGCATGGGCTCAAAACCCGTATAGTTTCCGCCCAGTTCAGGCTTCGCCGAGCGCAGAGTCCTCGATGGCCATGTCTTTAAACTCGCTACTCTCGAAAACCTCGCGGCATTCCAGGCATTCAACGAATTCCGAATCCTCTTCGCGAGCTACAATCTGCACCCGCGGATGACGGCACTTCTGCTTCAAGGGACTGCTCACTGGCTGCACGGTGTTGCCTTCAGATTGTGGTGACGACATAAAGGAAATTACGCTGCCCGAAGCGGCAGGTTCGGGTATTCTAGCTTGGCCGCGCCGGAAGTCAAGAGGCCAGCTCACAGGAATCCGGACATGGCCAGATTGATCTCGACTACATCCGGCCCGCGCAATTGATCGCTAGGAGATGTCTTTCATCACCAGCAGGGTTCCGTAGTCCTGCCCGCCCGCGGTGGTTGCACGCGCCACAATTCCGCTAAAAGCCTTTCGCACTTCCGGATACTTAGCAGCCACAGCCTTGATCACCGTCATGTTGTCCTGCAGCGCCTGCATTGAGTTGCTGACATCAGCAGCCTGATACTTCACCACCAGTGAAAGCTGTCCATGATCGTCGGGCACTGCAAACATCTGTGTCAGGTTGTAGGTGCGTCCGTTCGCAGCAACCAGCGGCACCGGATCTCCGGTGGGCACCTCAGGTGGACGGGCCTCTTGAATCTCATTGGATAGTTTGTCCAACTGCAGGCTGCTCATAAAGTCCACCGGGGCGTAAATATCCCACCCCATCACATAGTAGAACCACGCGTTCAGGCGCTCTCCCGCACGCTCAAACGTGCGCGCCTGGCGTACGTACCATGTGGCGTCGTGGCCGGAAACCTCGCTGGGTTTGGGATAGTAGCCCGCCAGTTTCCACTGATTTTGCAACTTCTGTAAAACCACAGTCACCATGTATGGCACCTTGCCACCAGAGACATTTGTCAGCACCAGTGCATACTGGCCGGGTTCAAGGTTGGGAATGGCAAAGCTCGCGCTCGATGGCGTGTGTCCATTGGAGCCATACACGCCGCAGAAAAACTCGGCGTGCTCCATCCGTCCCCCGGCTTTGGAGGCGTCAAGGAAGTAATCGCGGCGAATGGTGACCTGATCGCCCATCACACCCTTGTCATGCGTCACCGTTTGCTGAACGCCGCCAAATTCAGCGGCGAGGACGGGAATTGCCGCCTGCCGCAAACTCTGCACGTCGCCGTGAGCCGCGTATTGGATGTACAGTCCCGCCGCATTGTCGATTGCCGCACGTGTCGCCGGATCAATCTCGCTAGCTTGACCGCACTCCTGTGCGACGCTTGCAGGCGAAGACAGTAGGCATAGGAAAAAAACCGATACTGCAAATCGCGCCCAGTAAGAATCTCGATACATAGCTCTCCGGTGGTAGAACATCCAAATGTACGGAATTGAGATTGCCCGTGCCAGTGTTCCGCGCCATCCTTCCGGTTGCGCTAAGAGCATACATCCACGCGCAAACCGAGGGTCAAGGAGAATAGATGCCCACTGCAGCGGAGTAGATGTTCGGCGGCTCAAGCTATCCGCGGTGCTGATTCGGGAAGCGCAACGCCCGCCTCGCGTTAGACGCAGAAAATTCATATTCCCAAAACCGAAGAGCGCAGACAAGATGCACCGAAAACGCCGAACGGGGTAGAATCGGACGCATGGGATGCACAGCAAGGCGGAGCCTGCAATGAAACAAACGATAGCGACGGCATGTGTGCTGATGATGGTGTCGGGCAGCCTCCTTGCTTGGCAATCTGCTCCCCAGAATTCCAGCGCGCAAAAGACTCCTCCTGTAAAGAAAACTGCGGTTCGCAAGGTCAAGGCGAAGAAGTCCTTGGCCAAGGCTCCAGAACCTGCGCCGCTGCCCGCGCAGCAGATCCCGCCTGTGCCTGCAACCCTGATGAACAGTCCCAAGGTGAAGCCCAGCGTTATCATGGAGGGGGGCCTCCTCACCATTGACGCGCCCAATTCGACACTCAGCGATGTGTTGAGCGAGGTTCACAAGGCGACCGGAGCATCCATTGAGGGCGCCAATCCTACGGAGCGCATTGCCATAAAGCTCGGCCCCGGCAATCCTGAACAGGTTCTCGCCGCCCTGTTGCGCGGCACCCCTTACGATTATGTGATCCTCGGGGCTCCCGGAAACTCCAATTCACTGACCCGCGTTATGCTGTCTCAGCAATCCGCGCAGGGTTCCTCAGTCCTCCCTGAATCATCCGAAAAGGCGCCTCCGCGTTCCGAAGACGACTCAAATCAAGTTGTTTCTCCTCGTCAACCTGCGGCGGCAGGCGATCAGCCTTCCGAAGAGACCGCTGCTCCGGAGAATACCCAGCCAGAGCAACCCCAGCAAGCGCAACCGCCGGAAACGAATCAACCGAAGACACCTGAACAGCTCTTCAAGGAACTGCAACAGTTGAATCAACCAAAGCAGCCGACGCAACTGCAGAATCAACAGCCTCAGCAGTGATTCGCTGAAATCGTTCTGAGCATCATCTGCGGAATATTGCTGAAATGGAAAAGCCCCGCCAAGGTAAATCGCGGGGCTTTCTTTCCAAGTGTTGTGAACAGCAGGCAGCTTGTTCTGAATTCGGAAAAATCAGTCGTTGCCTGCGGAGGTGGTAAGAATCTGTGCCGGTGCGGGCTTCATGACGTGCCGGCTGCGGTCAAAGACGTAGAGAATTCCAAAGATGATGGCATAGCCGAGTCCAACTCCCACGGCTAGCGAGAGAACAATTACGGAGACCATTGCGAGCGACATTACAAGCGAGAGCACAGTAATTACCCTATTCTTTCGATGCTGGGCAACGAGCCCAAGATGCGGCGGGATGCCCCGCCAGTTCCATGTTAACCCTTGCTGCTTGCCTAAACCTGTGATCCCCAACACGGGAAAGCTGCGAATTCACCAACAACTCACATTTTTCTTGCAGCCAGCCCCGTGAAGTCGCTCTAAGAAACTGGCTGCAACCAATATGCGTTGGTTTGACCTAGATCGCTATTGGCAAATAAGATACCTGAGTCGAACTATCTTCCTGTCCTTTCTAACCCGTCCGTGGGGATGTGTCCAATTACGGCTGGTCTTGTACCAATGCCGCGCTTGCGGGCCAGGCAGTGAAGTTCGTTGTTCGAGAACCGAATCACATGGGCATTCGCAACATCACGGTGCGTGGCGCGCGCCAGCACAATCTCAAGAACATCGACGTTGAGATCCCGCGCAACACGCTCACGGTAATCACTGGGCTGAGCGGGTCAGGCAAGTCCTCATTGGCCTTTGACACCATCTATGCCGAGGGACAGCGCCGCTATGTCGAGACTCTCTCGGCTTATGCGCGGCAGTTTCTCGACCAGATGGAGCGCCCTGACGTGGACTCGATCGACGGTCTCAGTCCCGCCATCTCCATCGAGCAGAAGACTACATCGCGCAGCCCCCGCTCAACCGTCGGCACAATTACTGAGATTTACGATTATCTACGCTTACTTTACAGCTCCATTGGCACTCCACATTGTCCGAACTGTGGCAAAGAGATCACCCGCCAGTCGGTGGAACAGGTCACCGCGAGAGTGATGGAGTTGGCCCAGGACGCCGGGGCTGAGCTTCGCGTCATGCTGCTGGCTCCCATCGTGCGCGGCCGCAAGGGCGAATTCACCAAGGAGATGGAAAAGCTAGCCGCGCATGGATTTACCCGAGCCCGCATCGATGGCGAACTGCGCTCCATTGATGAGGAGATCAAGCTGGACAAGCGCCGCAACCACACCATTGAGGTTGTAGTCGACCGCCTGCTGGTGAAGGAAGGAATCGAGAAGCGCCTCGCAAATTCAGTAGAGGTCGCCATGAAACTCGGTTCCGGGTTGCTGGTCGTCAGCGTGGTGGGCGGCGAGGAGCATATGTACTCTTCGCGCATGGCTTGCCCTGAGTGTGGCGTCAACGTCGCCCAGCTTGAGCCGCGATCGTTCAGCTTCAACAGCATGTATGGGGCTTGCCCGGAGTGCAACGGCCTGGGTTCAAAGTATGATTTCGATCCCGCCAAGGTGATCGTCGATTGGTCCAAGCCGCTGCTCGATGGTGGTCTCGGCCCCGGCGCCGGGTCAGCCTCTCTGCAGGCAATGATCAAGCGTGCCGCCGAAGAGAAGAAAATCAACCTGGCAACGCCTTTCGAGCAACTGCCGGAGGAGCAGCAGAGATTCCTGCTCTACGGCGACCAGGCAAGACGCGTGCGCTCCGGCTTTCATGGCATCCTCGCTTTTCACAAGCACACGCTTGAGGAGGTCACAACCGAGGGCTACCGCGAATACCTGATGCAGTACATGTCGGCTACTCCATGCCAGGTCTGCCAGGGACGCCGCCTCCGTTCTGATAGCCTCGCTGTAAAAGTGAACGCCATGAGCATCGCTGATTTCACCGCGCTTCCCATCTCTCGCGCGGTTGACGCCGCGGCGGCAATCGAACTCACTGGGCGTGAGGAGAAGATAGCAGGCCGCATCGTCGGCGAAATCCGGGAGCGTCTCGGCTTTCTCAACCACGTCGGACTCGGATACCTCTCGCTAGACCGCTCGGCCGCAACTCTCAGTGGTGGAGAAGGTCAGCGGATCCGTCTCGCCACGCAGATCGGCTCCAAACTGCGCGGCGTGCTCTACGTTCTCGATGAGCCGTCGATTGGCTTGCATGCGCGCGACAATGAAAAGCTTCTCCAGTCCCTGGAATCGCTCCGCGATCTCGGCAACACCGTGCTCGTTGTCGAGCACGATGAGGAAACCATTCGCCGTGCCGATTACGTCATCGACCTCGGCCCGGGTGCAGGAAAGCTCGGCGGGGAACTCGTTGCCGCCGGAACGCCCGCGCAAATCGCGGACTCTGCCGCCTCGCTCACCGGACAATACATCTCCGGACGCAAGACCATTCCCATCCGCTACGAACGCCGCAAGATCAACGGCCATGCGATCACCGTGCTCGGCGCAAGGGCCAACAATTTAAAAAATATAGATGTCACCTTCCCGCTCGGCGTGATGACCGTGGTCACCGGCGTCTCCGGTTCCGGCAAATCAACGCTCGTGAATGACATTCTCTACGCCGCGCTGGCGCAGAAGATTTACAAATCGCGGCAGGAGCCCGGAGCGCATAAATCAATCAGCGGCGCCGAAGAAATCGACAAGGTCATTCGCATCGACCAGTCGCCGATTGGCCGTACTCCACGCTCCAATCCCGCCACCTACACCGGAGTCTTCACCCAGATTCGCGAGCTCTACGCCATGCTGCCGGAATCGCGTGAGCGCGGCTACAAGGCCGGGCGTTTTTCCTTCAATGTCTCAGGCGGACGCTGCGAAGCCTGCCAGGGCGAGGGCGAGCGCCGCATTGAAATGAACTTCCTTCCTGACGTGTACGTGCTCTGCGAGGTTTGCGGCGGCAAGCGCTACAACCGGGAAACTCTCGCCGTGCGCTACAAGGGATACACCATCGCCGACCTGCTCGACACGCCCATCAGCGAAGCTCTCGCCGTGCTGGAAAGCTTTCCCCAGGCGCGCCAGAAGCTCCAGACGCTCGTCGATGTTGGTCTCGGATACATTCATCTCGGCCAATCTTCCGTGACTTTAAGCGGAGGCGAAGCGCAGCGTATCAAACTCGCTCGAGAGTTGAGCAAGCGCCAGACCGGGCGAACCCTCTACCTGCTCGACGAACCAACCACTGGCTTGCACTTTGAGGACGTCAGTCGCCTGCTTGATGTCCTGCACCGCCTCACCGATCTCGGCAACTCCATCATCATCATCGAGCACAACCTCGACGTGATTCGCAATGCGGATTGGATTATTGATCTCGGTCCCGAGGGCGGCGAAGAGGGCGGCAGACTGGTGGCGCAGGGGACGCCGGAACAGGTGGCGAAAATCAAGAAGAGCTACACCGGGCAGGCGCTTAGCGCAATGCCGAACCAGTAGTTGAGCGCCCTTGCGGATTATCCACCGTTGCCTCAATACCTGCGCCCGCCACCGAGCACTCGCGCCGGAAGAAAGATCACGGCCCGCACCAGTTCGAGTGCGCCATCCACCGCAATACCGACAATCCGGAAGGGCAGCAGGAACAGCCACACGAAGGGATAAAGAATGATTGCCACCAACGCGAGGGGCCAGCAGAAGAACAGCACAACAAGCCAGACAAGAAAGGTCATAACGATGCGCCTCATCGCATGTTACGCGTTGGTGAGGCGGGTGGTTCCGTTAGCGGCGCAGAGAGGCCAGTAATCCAAGCACAGCAAAGGCCGAAATGATCCGCTCATCTCAGCCCTGCATTTCAACTTCTGGAATCTTTCCTTATCCTGCCGTCGACGCCAGTGCGCGCTTGTCTGTTTTCCCTGTAATCGTTCGCGGCATCTGTGGAACGAAAGAAATGCTGCGCGGAATCTTATAGGATTCCAGCAGTTCGCGGCACGATGCACGCAGAGCCGAATCCGTCAAAGTGACGCCCGGATGAAGTTGCACAAAAGCATGCAGGCGCGATCCATGTTTCTCATCCGGGTAGGCGATCACCGCCGCTTCGTCCACGCCGTCAATTGTCTCCAGCGCGTTCTCAACCTCAGAGGGGTACACCTTTTCGCCGGAAACCTTCACCAGGTCATCGGCGCGCCCGACGAGGAAAAGGAAGCCATGCTTGTCGAGATAACCCTTGTCGCTGGTGTGCAGAATTCCGTTGCGAATCTTCCTCGCCGTCGCCTCCGCATCACCCAGGTAGCCGAGCATCACTGACGGTCCCGCAACACAAACCTCGCCAATCTCTCCGGTGGGAAGAGTCTCGTCGTTCTCACCTCGAATCGTGACCTCGATATTCGGCAACGGCCTTCCCACCGAGCCGGGAGCGTTGTCATTAGGCGGGCTGAAGGCCACCACAGGAGAAAGCTCCGTCGTGCCGTAACCCTGCACCAGCGGATATCCAAAGCGTTCCTGAAAATCCTGTGCCACACGCTCTGGAAGCCGTTCGGCTCCAGCAATGCACAGCCAGAAGGAACTGGCATCGATCTGCGTCGGATCCTTGATCAGCACCCGATACTGGCCTGGAACGGCGATCAGGCAAGAGACGCGATGCTTTTCGATAAGCTGCAGGATTTGCCGCGGTATAAACTTCTCCGGTACCACCACGGCAGCGCCCGTTGTCAGTGGCAGCAGTGTGCTTACCGTGAGGCCGTAGGCGTGGAAGAGCGGCAGCACCGCCAGCATGACCTGCGAGTCGTCATAGCCGGTAGCCTGCTTGAGGCCATCGATGTTGGCGAGAATATTTTCTTCACTCAGCGCCACAGCCTTCGGGCGCCCGGTAGTCCCCGAGGTGTAGAGCAGCACCGCTGCCTCTCCGGATCTCTTCTGTTGTGGCACCTGGCTGGGCCCAAACTCCGCCGAAGCATCGCCAATCCAGCATCGCATTCCCATGGCCACCATATGCGGCACAAACGCTTCGCCGGTGATGACCAGGTCCACCCCAGTCTCCATGCACATCAGTTTCAGCAGTTGCGGCGGCGCCAACGTAGGCAGCACGGCGACCGTTTTCCCCGCCCAAACAGCGCCCAGAAACAACGCAGCGAACTCCGGCGTATTGGAGTACAAAAGCGCCACGGTAGGGCCGGGCACGCGCTGTGTGATGCGACGCGCAACGCTGGCAACGCGCCGCTCCAGTTCGGAGTAGGTGATTGAGTATTCGGTGCCGATAACGGCGACGCGATCCGGAAAGCGGCTCGCCGCCGCTTGAAAGCGCTGAAGAATGGCGCTGCTTTGCATTGCTTGAACTCTTTTTATTCGCGGATTGTCGAATCTTTGCGGGGTAAGTTTAGCACGCAAGAACCCCGTGACCTAGACCAGTGAGATAGGCGTCGGGGGCAGCACACAGAGCCGCTCGGGAACTGTGGCGGCAAGCGTCAGGGCGCGCGCCACACGGTTAATCCATTCCGTCGCGGCGTCTTCCGGCTCAAAGCCCGCCGCAGCCGCAGCCTGTGCAACTCCCGCCGTGATGGTCACTGCAATCGGTTCCATGGCCTCGCGTAGCTGTGCCACCAGCCCTTCGGTCTGCGTCACCTCCATGCTGGGCAACAACAACGCCAGCGTGTCACGGTCATAGCGGAAAGCCATCGCTTCGTCCTGGGCAATTGAGCGCAGGGTCCGGACAAGCTCAGAGACCGCGTGTTCGTTATTTGAATCTGAGGTCAGCGATACCACCTGCAGCAGTGCCAACGTGCTCGGCATCCCTCCGGGAGCGCGCTGCCGTCCCAGCTCCGCCACCACTGCGTCAATGTACGAAGAGCGTTTCAGCAGCCCGGTTTTTTCCTCGGCCACGCCCAGGGTTGAAACCAGCGACCGCAGGCGTGCTCCATGCACAGCCAGCGCAACCTGATCCGTCAGCGAGCGCAATAACGCTAGATCATCGGGAGACCAGCGTCGGCGCACGCCGCACTGCTGAACAATGAGTAATCCGATCGGCTTGTCTTCGCTGAGCAATGCCAGTACCGCCAGTGAATGCACGTTGAGGCGGGCAAGATCCTGGCGAATCGGCGTAAGCGGTTCTGAGATGGTAACATCGGCAGCGCGGAAAACCGGCTCAATCGATGTGAGGCGCTGACTCAGCGCCAGGAGCCGGACCATCGCCGTTCGTTCCGACTTTGCCACTTCCGGCGAGCAATACTCCACGACCAGCGACGGAGGCTTTCCCGGAGTCGCTAGTGCCGCAAGGCAACGGCTGTATTGCCAGCGTGCGCCAATCTGGTTCACCGCTGTTACCAGCACCGAGCGTGGATCGGTTTGCCGCGCAATCAATCGGCTCACTTCGGCGGCACGAACCATTCCATCTGCCGCCCGATTGCGCTCCGGCTCCTCTTGTTGTTGCACTGGAACTGGCAGCCCGGCGTTGATAAACAGTTGCCGGATTCGCGAATCTTTCTCCAGGTCATCGGCAAAGCCCGCTTTAAGCTGGTCGATCCGCTGCATGGCTTTGTCGCGCATGCCATACTGCAGAAAAATTTCCGCCTGCAGGATCAAATCCTCCAGGACCTTTGGTGCAGCTCCTTCGACCGGGCTTTCTTCACCGGCCGCCACCGTGATCGGTTCTGGCGGATCGATTCCTATACGTTTGGCTACTGCCTGAAGCCGATCCTCGGGAGCATGATTGGCCAACTTCACCATGCGTTCCTTGTGCTCGGGTTCGTATGGATCAATATCCACGGCGCGATCCAGCGCATCCAGAGCCTTGGAGTAATTGCCCGCCTCAAAGTACAGGTCGAAGAGCCGCGAAAGGATCTGTGAATACTCCAGTTCACGATTCGCGCTGTTGTAGAGTTCAGCCAAGTATTCAAAGAACGGAATGCTGCGCTTCGATCTGTCTGCAAGCTGCGCCATGTCAAACATGAATTGAAGACGGCGTCCGGCTTTGCGGTAGTACTCCTCCAACTTCCTGGCCAGGCCCAGCGCGCGTTCCACGCGGTCACGGTCAATCAGGCCGCCGATCACCGAATGCAGCGCCGCCAGATTGTTCTTGGGATTGCGCTCAAACAGACCCCATGCAAAGGGCTCGGCTTCTTCTACCCTTCCCACCGCCAATAATGCCATCGCATAAGGTTCGCGCGCCTCGTCGGGACTCGAAGGGTAGGTGGCCAGCGGCTGCAACAGTTCTACAGCTTCGTCTGCGCGCCCGATTGCGATCAACGCTCGGCCATGCCCCAGCCGAGCCGCCATGTTATTAGGGTCATCGGCGTAAGCTCTTCGATATGCCTCGGTCGCGTCCTGTCCTAAGCGCTCCAGCATCACGCCCAGTCGTACCAATGCAACCGCGGCCAGCGCTGGCTCATGCAGCGCCTCTGAGATGCGGGCCTGTTCACGGTAGTCTTCCAGCCGAGGATCCAATTCCAGGGAACGGCCGATGCATTCCAGTGCGCGTCGCGGATCACCCAACCGCTGAAACTCATCGAAAGCAACACGGTAGGCCTCCGCGGCTTCACGTCGGCTGGTGTTCTCGCATAGATCCGCATAGCGGCTTACCATCTCTGGGTCAAGGGCCTTCAGGCGCTGCAGTTTGCGGAAGATCAGCGCCGCCTCGTTGAGTTGCTTCTTTTCGATGAAGTGGGCAAACAATCGCCGAAGCATGTCCGACGCCAAGCCAAGCTGGCCCAAAGAGATACTCAGGTCGGCAGCCTTCTGCAGCAGTCCCTCGTTTGTCGGCTCCAGTTCAATGGCGGCGCGAAATTCCGCCAGCGCAAGCTCGGGCTTCCCCTTTTCTAGGAGCCTCTCTGCGCGATCAATCAATTTAGCCGCGTCTGCCATCGTTGAAGAGATTCTAAGCTGCAATGCGCTTTGACGCACATACGGAAGGGAGTTGTCTGTTCTGACACCCCTTAGATGCCCCCATTGACACTTCGCCTTTTATTCGCCAAACTGAAGACATATTCGTGGGTTGACGAAAGGTCGGCCATGGCACTGACAAAACGGCAACGTCAAATGTACGACTTCATCGCTGAATTCGTGCAGAGCAACGGCTATTCTCCTTCATTTGAGGAGATCGGCGCGGCGATGGGACTCAGTTCGCTAGCCACCGTACACAAACATATAAACAACCTGGAATCCAAAAAGTTGCTGCGCCGTGACTATAACCGCAGCCGTTCCATCGATGTATTGCCGCTTCCGGATGGAATTCCCAGCCGCGCCCGCCCGGTTTTAGTCAGTTCCTTTGAATTGCCGCTCGTGGGGCGCATCGCCGCCGGACGGCCCATTGAGCAGGTGGAAACCCCAGAGACCATTTCACTCACCGACTTCACTCGTGCAAAAGACGTCTTCGTTTTGCAGGTAATGGGCGAGAGCATGCAAGACGAACACATTATGAATGGTGACTACGTGCTGGTTGAGAAGGCTGAGACCGCTCGTGAAGGCGAGATCGTGGTGGCTTTATTGAACGGCTCTGAGACTACGCTTAAGCGCCTGTACCACGCCGGCGACCAGATTCGCCTCCAGCCTTCCAACGCCGCCATGCAACCTATCATGGTTCCCGCTGAGTCTGTGCAGGTACAGGGGCGAGTCGTTGCGGTGTTGCGAAAATATTGAAGAAAGCCCGGCCGCAGCCGGGCTTCGCACATCTTTCACACCAGATCAGGCAAGCTTTTCCAGCGCCTTCTCAATCGTTTCCTTGGGAACGTAGCCGACGATTTGCTCTTGCACCTGCCCGCCTTTGAATACCAGCAGGGTCGGAATACCGCGAACTCCGTAGCGTTGCGGTGTCGCTGTGTTGCGGTCAACGTCCATTTTGCCGACCTTCACCTTGCCGTGATAGGTCTTCGCAATTTCATCCACCACCGGCGCAAGTGCGCGGCACGGACCGCACCACGTTGCCCAGAAATCGATCAACACGGGCTGCTCACTCTTGAGCACCTCCTGATCGAAGTTTGCGTCGGTTACTTCCAGAATTCCATCGCTCGCCATTCTGCCTCCAAATTGGATCGACTAGAGCTGCCGTACTCCACGCCGCCGGGAGCAACGCAGTAAAATCTAATCGTAACACTTCAATTCGATGCGCCGGAGTCAGTTTCGACGCAGAACCGTCAACAGGCCCTGAATTCTTGCATGTCGGTCGGGATTCGCCCTCCACCCCACATCTGCTTACAATATGCGAGGAGGCATTCACTTTCATGCGCTATCTTATCGCTGTGCTTGCTATCGCTGGCCTTCTGGTCTCCTGCTTTGCCCTGCGCGAGCACTATCGCACCGGCGTGGCTCCCTGTGACATCAACGAGCGCTGGGATTGCGGTGTCGTCAACCATAGTCCCTTCGCGGAAATCGCCGGGGTTCCCGTTGCCATCTTCGGCATCCTCGGCTATGCCGCGATCGCCGCCTTTGCCCTCGCACGCCGCTGGTGGATGGTTCTGCTGTTAACCACCGGAGCGGTCGGCTTCTCTATCTATCTCACCTACATTGAGGCCAGAGTGCTTGAAACCTACTGCATCTGGTGCGTCACCTCTGCCTGCATAGTCGGCTTGACGGAGATTGCGACGATTGCAGCGCTTGTGAGCTCACGAAAAAAGTCTTGAAGGAGTCCTAGTTCGCTCCAACGGCCTTCTGCTGTTGCTGACTCTTTGCTACCCATACGGCAAACCGCCAACCTAGCAGCGCCGTGAGCACAGCCAAGTAGAGTAGCGGCTCCCGCTTGTCACGTTTCACCAGCCAGTAGAAGTGGACGCAGCCAGCCGCCGCCGCCAGGTACACCAGGCGGTGCAGGCGCACCCAGTTCTTGCCAAGTGAACGGATCGCCTTCCGTGTGGACGTGAGGGCGAGAGGCAGCAAAATCAGCCAGCCAAGAGTTCCCAGAAAGATGAACGGACGTTTGGCAACATCATGTGCCATCGCCTGAATGCTGAAGTTCTGGTCAAGCCAAAGATAGGTGAGCAGGTGCAGGCACGCGTAAAAGAAAGCAAAAAGCCCAATCAGCCGCCTGTACTGGACGAGCCACAACATCCCTGTCCATCTGCGCAATGGCGTAATCGCCAGACCTGTCAGTAGTAGAATCAGCGTCGCCAATCCGGTGCGGTGGGTGATGCGCTCCACCGGATTGGCGCCAAGCGTTCCGGTCAGGCCCTGAAACACCAACTGGCCGAGCCAGAAGAGGCACGCGAGCCAGACGATGGGCTTGAGATACTGGTTTCGTGTCATCGTTTCAATTGTATCGTCTAAGAGGGATGACGGCGCTCCCGGAAAAATAGGCCGTCCAGCCTCTTCCTCGAGAATCATAATTTCGCTTTTAACCGCTTTGACCTCATGCGACTAGACGTCTTTTCCACAATGCACCATTTTTGTGCAATTGACCCAGTCACAGAGCCGTTCTAGTCTCGCTTCAGCTCACATTCCAAATCAATCAGGCATGGAGAGCTTTAGACGATCTCTTACCCCTTCGATCTGCAACCGAAAAGAGGGAAGTGTTTTAGCTGCTGTGGCTTAGCCAGAAGCGCTGACCAGAAATCAGTCAGAGCGATGGGAATAATCCTCCGCATCGGGGGCTTATCAGGCGTAAAATTGGAATTAATACACAAGATATTGCGGTCTGCTATTGACTCATACAACATAACGAGCTATGTTTCGCATCCGAGCATTTTGTTCGGTAATAGATCTCCGAAGGTTTCAAGCCCCCGAAGGTCGGTCCAGAGACTCTTTTTTCAGCCGTTGCAGCCTGTGCTTGATGCCGGGTTCAACGTAAGAAATGCAACCAGGTTCTCGTCATCGTGAATGACGGTGGACCGGAAGTTCTATCTCTCTAAAGTTCATTCAGCCCGACCATCTTCACGATGGCGCATCTTGCTTGCGGAATCCCTCGAGACCGCAGGTGCGGATGGGGGCGAATTGTGAGCCGTCATGCGGCGAGCCAGAGAGCATGATCGTTGAGATTTCCGGCGCAACCAAAGCCGGGCGACTTTTGGGTTTGTTTAGGCGAACCAAAGAATTAAGAGGAGTTTAAGAAGATGGCCGAAGTAACCGTTAGCACCCCCACCCGTCCGGCATCAGCGTCCTCCCCCGACGCTGCCGGCCAGCACGTGATTTCCAAGCAGGAAGAAAAGCGCCAGGCTCCCGGCCTCGCGTTCACCCGTCACTTCAGCCAACCCGGCGTGTCGCCTTATGACAAGCTGACGTGGGAGCGGCGCACGGCAGCGATCATTGACAGCAAGGGCAACGTGATCTTCGAACAGAAGGACGTTGAGGTTCCCTCCGACTGGTCGATGACGGCGACCAACATTGTCGCCAGTAAGTATCTGCACGGGCAGCTCGGAACGCCACAACGCGAAACCGGCGTGCGCCAACTGGTCTCACGGGTGGCGGAGACGATTCGCGACTGGGGAATGAAAGACGGATATTTTCGCAGCAGCGAAGACGCCGCCATCTTCCATGATGAGCTGGCGCACCTGTTGCTGAACCAGTATGCGGCGTTCAACTCGCCCGTATGGTTCAACGTGGGATGCGACCGTAGTGAACCCAACTCTGACGCGCAGAACTGGCACTGGAGCCCGGAGTCCAAGCGCATCGAGTTCGGCGTCACCGGATACCGCTATCCGCAGTGCTCGGCTTGCTTCATCAACAGCATCCATGATTCGTTGGACTCGATTCTGACCTTGGCCAAGACCGAAGGCATGCTCTTTAAATGGGGTTCGGGCACGGGGACCAACCTATCTCCGCTGCGTGGCTCCATGGAGGTTCTCTCCGGTGGTGGTCAGGCCTCGGGGCCGCTGAGCTTCATGAAGGGCTTTGACGCCTTCGCCGGCGTGATCAAGTCCGGTGGCAAGACGCGCCGCGCGGCCAAGATGGTGATCCTGAACATCGACCATCCGGATATCGTGCAGTTCATCGAGTGCAAACAGAAGGAAGAAGCCAAGGCGTTCACTCTGGCGGCGGCCGGCTACGATGCCAGCGGACCTGACAGTGAAGCCTACAGTTCCATCTTCTTCCAGAACGCCAACAACTCCATTCGCGTTACCGACGAGTTCATGCAGGCGGTGGTGGAAGACCGCGATTTCTCTACGCGCAGCGTGCGCGACCGGGCGGTGGTGCAAACCTTCAAGGCCCGCGAACTGCTGAACAAGATTGCCAAGGCAACGTGGGAGTGCGGCGATCCGGGAATGCAGTATGACACCACCATCAACCGCTGGCACACCTCCAAGAATTCGGCGCGCATCAACGCTTCAAATCCGTGCTCGGAGTACATGTTCCTGGACGATTCGGCGTGCAATCTGTCATCGCTCAACCTGATGAAGTTTGCGTCCAATGGCGTCTTTGACGTGGAAGCCTACAAGCACGCGGTGGAGATCATGCTCACCGCGCAGGAGATCCTGGTGGATCACTCCGGCTATCCCACGGAAGCGATCGGGCGCAACTCGCACGACTATCGCCCCTTGGGCTTGGGATACGCGAACCTAGGCGCACTGCTGCTGGCGAGCGGATTGCCCTATGATTCCGATGCAGGCCGCGACTACGCCGCGTGTCTTACGGCGATCATGTGCGGACAAGCCTACCTGCAGTCGGCGCGAATTGCCGAGCAGTGCCCTACCCTCGCCTCGGCTACCGAACTGACCGCACGCGTGGAGCACACCGACGGCGCTTGCCCCGGATACTTCATCAATCGCGAGCCGTTCCTCGATGTGATCCGTATGCATCGCGCATCGGTGGCGAAGATCAGCCGCACCAACGTTCCCGCTTCGCTGCTGGAAGCTTCACAGAAGGCCTGGGATGAGGCCCTGAGCCATGGCGAGAAGTTTGGCTATCGCAACGCCCAGGTCACCGTACTGGCGCCCACGGGCACCATCGGATTCATGATGGATTGCGATACCACCGGCGTTGAGCCGGACCTCGCGCTAGTGAAGTTCAAGAAGCTGGTTGGCGGCGGCATGATGAAGATCGTCAACAACACGGTTCCCGAGGCGCTGTTCAAGCTGGGCTATTCGGTTGAGCAGGCGGACGCCATTGTCAGTTACATTGACGAGAAAGGAACCATCGAGGGCGCGCCGGCGCTCAAGCCCGAGCACCTGCCCATCTTCGATTGCGCCTTCAAACCGGCCAAGGGATCGCGCAGCATCGCTCCCATGGGACACCTCAAGATGATGGCCGCAGTGCAGCCGTTCATCTCCGGAGCTATCAGCAAGACCATCAACATGCCCCACGAAGCTTCGATCGAAGAGATTGCCAACGCCTACCTGGAAGCATGGAAGCAGGGAATCAAGGCGGTGGCCATTTACCGCGACGGCTCCAAGCAGAACCAGGTGCTCACCACCAAGAAAGATGACGACAAGAAGCCGGTTATGGTCGTGGAAGAGGCCGAAGATCTTGAAGCTCCTCCAAGCGCGCGCCGTCACAAGTTACCTGACCAGCGCTTCTCGGTCACCCACAAATTCAAGGTGGGTTCGCATGAAGGCTATCTGACTGTGGGTCTCTACCCGAGCGGACGTCCTGGGGAACTGTTCATCACCATGGCAAAAGAAGGTTCTACGGTCAGTGGCTTGATGGACAGCTTCGCATGCGCGGTCTCCATTGCTTTGCAGCACGGTGTTCCGCTCAAGTTGCTGGTCAACAAATTTGCCCACACCCGCTTTGAACCGAGCGGCTGGACGCAGAATCCGGAGATCGGCTACGCCAACTCGATCATGGATTACATCTTCCGCTGGCTCGACCTGCGCTTCCTCACCGGAGAGCAACAGAGCCTGTTCGATGATCTTCGTCCGCACCCGCACGCTCATCCTGTGGCACCGGTCGCAGCCGCTCCGGCAGCGCCCGCGCAGTCGTCTCTTTATGAGAGCTCAAATCCCGAAGGCAGCCGGTCAGGCCATGCCTCGGATGCGTTAAGCGAGTATGTCAACCTCGGTGATGCTCCGAGCTGCCACCTATGCGGAGCCATCATGACGCGCAACGGCTCCTGCTACCGCTGCCAATCATGCGGCTCCACCAGTGGTTGCTCCTGAGTATTTCTAGCTACTTTTACTGGGGTTGATGTGGCTTTTGCTCCGGTTTTCGTGGCTTTTGATTTGAGAAACTCCAAGCAACTTAACTCAGACGTTTGGTTGCGAGTTAGATTCAGCCAGGATGGGGGGCGGGGGAAGGGGCGGCGTTTGAGCCCCTTCCTCCGCTTCATCTTTATAATAGAAGAGTAACGGTGAGTTCAAACCATGGGTGTTTACTCTGTGGGCGCGCCGTTTCGGCTTCGTGTTTTGGTTTTTCGCTTTGATTCGGCAGCCGAGCTTTTTGGGATATTGCTAAACACACCCGCATGTTCCCCGTTGCTCGGAGGAACACCGTGATTAGCTTGGTCATCGCTTGAAGCGGCGGAAGTGACTGCGACACTGCCGACTTTCCTAAAGAAACCAGAGATGACACCTTTGTTTGGCTTGCGCGGCGCATCATCGTCAGCCGAAAGTTTCGCAACTGCCTGTTTGAAATCCTGAGGAGAGTGTTCGTAATAGCAGAGAACTTTCTCCAAGTTGTTTCTATGGCCCACTAATTTTGCGAGGACCTCAGGCCCAACTCCAGCGTTGGCGAGGTTTCTGCAAAAGGTGGCGCGCAGGACGGCAGGTGTGACGTTCCTAAGTTCAGCCATCTCGGAATATCTGGCTATAGCAATTTCGATTTTGCCCCGAGTTACGGGACCGGTTTCACTAATGAAGACCGGCTCTTGCGTTCCAGATTTGTTCTGATATCCCAGAGACATGAATGCCGCGCGTGCTTCTAGGTTTAGCGGCACCCAACGTTCGTACCCCTTCCTTGCCTCACGCACAATCATGGCCGCTTCGGTCCCGCCGATCCGAATGTCGCTCCAAGACAGTGAACACAACTCCGAAACTCTCATGCCTGTATTAAGGACAAGTGTGATCATCGCGGCGTCCCTGTCCTTGCCGTGCGATCTGACAGCTTGTTGTAGTCGAAGTTGTTCGGAAGGATTAAGTGACCGAGGTTGGCTTCGTTCCTTTCGGGTTGTCCTGACGTTTCTTAAGCGCGCCGATTTCTCGGGAGGAAGCAGGTGAACGTCAACTGCCCACTGCAGAAAGATTTTAAGACTAGCCAGCCGCCGATTGACCGTGGCGGATTTATACAGCTTTATCAGCGAACCTCGATATTTACTTAGGTTCGCCGCTGCGAGATCAGTCTCGCCGAACGGGCGATGATTCTGCGATTCTATCCATCGAACAAGATATTCGATGTCACTACGATAATTCTTGATGGTAATCGGAGTGCGTCCAGCCCGCGTGAGAAAAAGGCAAAAGCGATCCACCGGATGATGTGAATGTCGCTCGCCATCTGACCCGACCATAGCGAGATTTTACACTCAATTGCTTAGTCATTTTATTATTTGTATAACGCATGATATTATACAAATCAATTTTCGGGAGGCTCTGAAGATATGCCGCAGGCTCCAGGCGTAGCGCCAGAAGGATTGGTCATGCTGGGAGAAGAGGAATCTTTACGGTTTAGTCTTGTGATTGAAGTCGCATTCCACCGCCTTGGGTACCTTCCGGTGCTCATCGACAACGGTCGCGTGGTCGCCGACGTAGCTAGGTGGATCACCCATAACAAGCGCCGTGGTGGAAAGGCCCCGTCCACCCTCAGGGGATACGCAACGGGACTCGGTCGATGGTGTGACTTCTGGAATTTTACTCAGAGCGAAAACAGTGAGACCCCGATTAACGATTTTTTCGAGACGCTCGTCCATGGAAGTGAACGTCTTGGCTGGGAAAACGTAGCAGTTTCTACTGCCAAACGGATTGTTGAGATCCTCTACTTGTTTCTGGATTGGTATACAGAGGAATCCGGGCTTGAACATCCCAATCCCAAAATCGAGGAGGAGCTCTCTTGGGGCGCGAAGATGGCCGAACGCGCTCGACGATACAAGTCGGATGTCCGAGCGAGTTACCGATTGGCAACAGTCCCCATTCAGTGTCCCGGCGATTTCTTCATTTCGCGAAATCACGATTCGCAAGCCCATTTCTTCGTCGGGGAGTGAGCAATGGGAGCGCAGTGGCCTGGGCTGCCTCCTCGCCACCCGCACCCACGGCCACGGCTTACGAACAGGCCCTCGATCCGGAGCACGCACGAATGCCAAAAGCTTTATTTAAAGTATCGTATAGATCACCGTATTTGATTTATAGTTAACTATAGTTTACCTTAAACGTGAAGGAGATCGAGCCGTGCTGACGCTGCCTATACCCGTTTCACGCGCCTTACGCAAGCTCGGCCACGATATTAAGGATGCCCGGCGACGGCGACGCATCACCATGGCGATCGCGGCGGAGCGGGCCTCCATCAGCAAGCCGACATTCATCAGGGTGGAGCGGGGCGATCCGAGTGTTTCAATCGGAAGCTACGCCACGGTCCTTTATGTGCTGGGGATGGCCGACCGGCTGGGAGACCTCGCTGCCTCGAAAAACGACCCTGTGGGCCTGCAGCTCGAAGAAGAAAATCTGCCGCAGCGCATACGCGGCGCGCGCAAACCGAAACGCACGAAAGACAACTGATGGACAAAGAGACCTTTGTGTACGTTGACCTTGACGGCGTCCCTCACCTGATGGGGCGGCTGTGGGCTCATGTGCGCAAGAACAAGGAAAGCGCGACCTTCGAATACGACAAAGCCTGGCTGGAAAATCCCGCGCGATTCTCCCTGGAGCCGGCCCTGCAGGTTGGCCCCGGCCCGTTTCACACGCCGGCTGACACGCCAATGTTCGGCGCGATCGGCGACTCCGCGCCTGATCGGTGGGGAAGGGCGCTCATGCGCAGGATGGAGCGCCGACGCGCGGAGCGCGAAGCCACCGCGCCGCGCACACTTCAGGAAATTGACTTCCTGCTTTTGGTCGACGATGAGGCGCGCCAGGGTGCGCTCCGCTTCGCCGAACGCGAGGGCGGACCGTTTCTGCGCGAAGAGGGTGTTAAGCGCATCCCGCCTCTGGTCGAACTCCCGAGACTGCTCTCCGCGGCGGAACACGTCATGGAGGAGAAGGACACCGAAGAGGATCTGCGCCTGCTGTTTGCGCCGGGATCGTCGCTCGGCGGCGCACGTCCGAAGGCGTCTGTGATTGAGAAGGACGGCCATCTCGCAATTGCAAAATTCCCCCGCAAGGATGATGAAATCAATACGGTCGTGTGGGAAGCGGTGGCTCTCGCACTGGCCGACAAAGCTGGCATCGCGGTGCCTGAGTGCCGCGTCGAAACCATATCCAAGAAACCGGTCCTCCTGCTGCGGCGCTTTGACCGGGAGGGCAAACGGCGCATTCCCTTCCTCTCCGCCATGAGCATGCTGGGATCAAAAGACAACGAAAGTCGAAGCTATCTGGAAATTGTCGACGCGTTGCGCCAGCACGGGTCCGCGCCGAAAGCCGACATGGCGGCAC
>Ga0302320_10002606_pt1 | contig 42294 bp, 31 predicted proteins | sample Bog_T0_3_FD_202130 | JGI IMG/M metagenome (GOLD analysis project Ga0302320, IMG submission 202130) | Peat permafrost microbial communities from Stordalen Mire near Abisko, Sweden - Bog_T0_3 | ecosystem: Environmental > Terrestrial > Soil > Wetlands > Peat | place: Sweden: Abisko, Stordalen Mire... | reverse complement strand
TCTCGATGTGCCCTACAACATCAGCGTTGTCAGCGGTGCCCAGATTGATGATAACCACGTTGTGGACATCGCCGAGCTGATGCGCACTATTCCTGGCGTATCGGTGGTTGATCGCGGCGACCGCAATTCGAGCGTGACGGACGGCATCCGCATCCGGGGCCTGAATGTCGACAGTTCAGCGCTCGGTGATTATGCCGTGTCCGCCGCTTCAACAGTGTCGACCTACGTCAACGACACACCGCTATTCGCCAACTTCCTGCTGACCGACATCAGTCGGGTCGAGGTGCTCGAAGGCCCGCAGGGCACACTCTACGGGTCCGGCGCGCTCGGTGGTACGGTCCGCTACATTCTCAACGATCCAGAGCTCGGCAAATTCGACGGTAACCTGAGCGGCTCGATATCGCGGGTCGCGACCTCGGGTAGTGACGGCTTTTCCGGGACAGGTACATTCAATTTTCCGCTGGGAGACTCCCTTGCTCTGCGGGTAACCGGTACACACAACAACTACCCTGGCGACACCGATTACACCAACCTCTATCAGCTCGGTGCCAATGGCGCACCTGTGGCACCGAATGGCATTCTGTCGCCGACCGCAAGCTATACGGAGGCAAGAGACGCCGACTTTGCGCACCAGAGCTACGCGCGCGCCGCCTTGCTCTGGAAACCTAACAACAGCTTCGATGCAACCTTCAGCTACACCGATCAATCGGACCACTTCGGCGGCCGGCGCGGCACTTCAATTGGCGTCAACCCGCTGACCGGCGAGAACTACCAGCCCGAGCAGCTCGGTGCCGCGATTCTCGAGCCTGCCGACCGTCATGTGTATCTCGATGCCCTGGAACTGAACTTTGACCTGGGTTTTGCGACCCTGACCTCCAGTACATCGAAGTACAACGAGGCCGGAAACATTACCAGCGACAACACCGGCTTCTATGCCCAGAACGGCTGGTGGGCCGCTTTTTATCTCAACTATCCCCGTCCGATGGAAACCGCGATCAGGACCTACGGCAACCAAGCCTTCATCGAGGAAGTCCGGTTGGTCTCCGAGACCAAAGGGGCCTTTGACTACACGCTGGGCGCCTACTATCAGAACCAGAACACGTATTCCACGCAGGCGAGCGAGATGGCGGGGTTTCAGGCTTGGTACGACCTGGCCTATCCTGCTTACGCTTCGAACGTGCTAGGTGATCAGGACTACTTGTATCGCCAGTCGGAATATTTCCGAGAGGAGGCGCTTTATGGGGAGCTGACCTGGCATGCCAGCAAGACACTGCAATTCACGGGGGGAGCGCGCGTATTCAGGGATACCGACAATGTGCAGGTCCATTCAGAAACTGGCCTGTTCTCTTTCTACCATGAGATCCAAGACTCAGCCGGCACCCAGAGCGCGAATCGTGCCATCTTCAAACTCAACGGCTCGTGGCATTTCGCACCGACCGAGCAGCTCTACGCGACGGTCGCCCAAGGCTACCGCCGCGGTGGCACGAATGGCGTGCCGAACACCGGCAACTTCGCAGAAAGCCCGGACTGGGATACCTACAAGCCGGACACCGACATCGACTACGAACTGGGAGTCAAAGGCGAGTCCGGCGGCATTACCTTTAACGCTGACGTTTTTTACATCGATTGGAACAACCCGCAAATCAACACGGCGACCACCAACTGGGGCTTCTTCGCGGTGCAGAATGGCAAGGCTGCCGCAACCCAGGGGTTCGAGCTGCAGTTCGGTGGGCACTTTACCGAAATGTGGCGCTATAACTTCGGCTACACCTACACTAACGCGCACCTGAGTGAAGATGCGGTCGCGGCCGATGGCACCTACGTCATTAACAGTCAGGGCGCCCGACTGCCAGGCGCACCGGTGCACCAGCTGAACATCAGCACCGACTACAGCATTCCGCTGCAACAGGCCAAGCTCAACCTTCACGCTGACGGCTACTACCAGTCTTCGACCGAGGACACGCTGTTCTCGAAAGAAGATTCGATTAACGGCCTACCGGTACCGCCTTGTCCGGCAGGGTCATTGCCAGGCGTGTGCGTGTCTTATTATGGCGATCCGAAGTTCTACTATCCGATGGGCGGATTCTGGATCTGGAATGCCAATGCCTCCTACCGCGTGCAGTCCTGGGACACCACCCTGTGGATGAAAAATATCGGCAACGTGGCCGGCATCACGGGCGCGTACACGCCCGCCTATATGGGCGGATCGCCACAGCAGAACTTTTTCGGAAACAGTTCCAAGGCACTGACCACGCTGCCGCGAACCATCGGTCTGACGGTAAGCTATCGCTTCTGAGCTGCCACTGGCCATGCGCCCGATCATGAGCACGCCGATCGGGAAGGATGCGGCCGAAGCCCTCCTTGATAGGATCGAGGCCTCGCTGGGCCGAGGTCAGATCAAGGACGCTGAGCGGCTGAGCCGCGGATTTGTTTCCCAGTACCCAGCGCGCTTTGAAGGCCTGGTGCTACTTGGTCGGGCATTGCAGAAGCAGGGGCAGCTACGCGCCGCCCTCGAGGCAGCGCTTGCAGCCCGCCGGCTAAGCCAGGGGCACCCGGCTGCAGAGCTGCTGACAATAGAATGCCTGTTGCAGCTGGGAGAGTGCGAGCCCGCACTTGCGGCTCTGAGTCAGCTGAGACTTCGAGCACATGGCCACTCGCGCCTGTTGCAGGATGTGGCCCAGATCTACACCCATCTGAATCGCCACCAGGAGGCCGAACAGTGCTACGCGCAGGCGGCGGCGCTGACGCCCGAGGACCCGGGGACTCTTTACAACTGGTCCACGGCGCTGACGGGACTCGGACGCCTGGAAGCGGCCGAACAGTGTCTCGATAGGGTGATCGAGCTCGCACCCTTAGACTTTGATGCCTATTACAACCGCTCGACGTTGCGACGGCAGACAAGCGAGCGCAATCACATCGCTGCGCTCGAGGCGTGCCAGAGAGCCGCCGGAGCCAATCCAGCCGCGCGCGTGCCATTGGGTTACGCCATGGCCAAGGAGCTCGAGGATCTGGGCGAATATGCCAAGTCCTTCGTTGCGCTCCGAAGTGCCGCCGACACTCGCCGTCGCGCTTTGAGCTATCAGGTCGAGGCCGATACCGACGGGATGGCCGACATCGAGCGTTGCTTCGATGCCCGATATATCGCGAGGCCGGGCGCCGGGCACACCGACAGCCGAGCCGTATTCATCGTGGGGCTGCCGCGCAGTGGCACGACACTGATCGATCGGATCCTGAGCAGCCACAGCGCGATTGAGAGCCGAGGCGAATCAAGTGACCTTGGTACGACGGTCATGGGCATGGCAAGCCCCTCGCGCAGCAAGCGTGAACTCATCGAAAGAACGGCGCGGCTGGAGCCCGCGGACGTCGGGCGCGAATACTGTGCCCGCCTGCCGCGTGCGGCTCGCGCACATATCATCGACAAGACGCCAGTCAATTTTCTGTATGTCGGTCTGATTGCAAAGGCACTCCCACAAGCGCGCATCATCCACGTGCGTCGGCACGCGATGGATGTGTGCTATGCAATGTACAAGACGCTCTTTCGTATGGCCTATCCGTTTTCGTATTCCCTGGATGATCTTGGCCGCTACTATCTCGCCTACCAGCGGCTGATGAGCCATTGGCACAAACTACTTGGCTCGCGACTCATTGAAGTTGACTACGAAGCCATAGTGGCCCACCAGGAAGCGGAGACGCGAGCACTGCTGCAGCGCTGCGGCTGGCAGTGGGAGCCTGCGTGTCTTGAGTTTCACAGGAACGAAGGTCCGTCGCTGACCGCGAGCGCAGCTCAGGTCCGTCAGCCAATTTACAGCTCCTCAGTTGGCCTATGGCGTCGATACGCGAGCGAGCTCGAGCCGCTAGCCTCGCGACTGCGTCGCGCGGGCGTTGCCGTCGACTGATGGGCAGCCGCCAGACCGCTTCGGCCTGCATGCTGGCGCTCGCCGCGCTTTTCGGGCCATGCTCTGGCGCTGGGGCAACTCAGCTGTTCACGGCGGACTTTCAGGATGGAAAGACCACCGGCTGGACAGCAGCCGGGGCAGGCGATGTGCGCCTGAGCACCTACAAGGGAAATATCTCACTGCAGCTTGGGCCCGGCGGCGCTGCTTTCAAGAGCTTTTCAGCAAGCGGTTACCATCAGGTAGTCGTGACCCTTGCATTTGCCGGAGCCCACCTCGGCGCAAGCGGCGCGTGCGTAGCCGATCTTTCCCCTGACCAAGGCCGTACCTGGGTCGAGGCCGCGCGACTGAATCCAGGCGAGGACGATGGTCTGACTCTGCATCGAAATGGCGCCCGGATTGGCGCTGTTGACGATGCCACGCACGTGCTATTGCGAGTTCGCAATGTGGCCAGTGATTCCCAGGCCCGGTGTTGGGCCGATGATATGTTGGTCGAAGCAACGCCGATGTTGGCTGCGGAGCGCGCCATGGCGCGCGCGGGGCCCCGCGCCGCCTTGAGCGCTACAGCCTTGCAGGATGCCGTCGCGGTCGGACCATGGCCGATGGCAGCCTTTATGCCCCCGGTGGACGCGCGGCCGGCGCGGCAGCCGTTTGAAGGGCGCCTGCAACTGATCAGCGAGCTGCCCGGCAGCACCTTTCAGACACTGCTTGACCGATATGGCGAAAGCTCAGCCATAAACGGGGAGGCGGCACACCTGCCACCGTTTGACTTCGAATTTTTGCAGGAGGGCGATGCTCTGGTGCCGCTACGGCGCGGCGCCGTGGCCAACGACCATCCGGTTTGGGAATTTATCCTTGAGGCGGGCCGTGTGTGGCAAGAGGAGGGCGATGGTGACTTCGAACGCGCCAGCCTGCCGTTCACACTGGAGCAGCGTAACGCCAACTGCATGCACAACGGGGTGCTCACGTTTCTGTTCCGCCCCGATGGCGCTATCTCGCATGTCGCCTACGAAATCGGCAAGGAAACCTGTGCCTATTTTCAATTCAACGCGTGGGGCTACTTTTCCGCACGCTATACCCCAGGTGTCGTTGCCGAACGCGAGGCAGTCCGCGAACGCTACCGGCAGGAGATCGCGCACCGCGTGATAACGCGACCGATTGCGGCACTGGCCATGGATCATCCGGGCGCTGACCCAAATCGCTTTGGTTCGCCGGCTGAAGTGGCCGCAGCTTCGATGACACTCTATGGCGTGACCCTCGATGGTGTGCACTACGTCAGCGGCTGTGAGACACGCTTTGGCCCCTATCCCTTCTGCGAGGAAATTGACCTTCCCTCTTATTCGCTGGCTAAGTCGCTCATCGGCGCGCTCTCAAGCCTGCGCATGGCTATGCTTTATCCTGATGTTCTGAACTCCCGCATCAGCTTCTATGTACCAGAGTGCACGCGAACAGCGCACTGGGACGGGGTGACCTTTGCCGAAACGCTGGATATGGCCACCGGACATTTCCGCTCGCGTGAGTTCGAAGCCGACGAGGACGCGGCGGACTTTCTCCTCTTTCAGCAATTTGAAGATCACGCGGACCGAATAGACTTTGCCTGCACGCACTATCCTTTCAAGCTCGCTCCTGGTACCGCATGGGTGTACCACACCACCGACAGCTATCTGCTGGGCACGGCGCTCAATGCTTATTATCGAAGCAAGCAGGGACCCGGTACCGACTTTTTCACAGACTTATGGCTCCCGCAGTTCTGGGCACCATTACACCTGAGTCCTGCGGTCGCGGTTCCGCGGCGCACGCGCGACCTGGCAGCTGAGCCCTTTACAGCATTTGGTATGACGTTGCTGCGGGATGATGTTGCGAAGCTTGCAGAATTCATCAATGGCGATCGCGGCAGTGTGGGCGGTGAGCAGAAACTTGAACCGCTGCTGCTCGATGAGGCACTTCAGCGCGCGCCGGGGCATCAGGGACTGGCAGCGGCCCGGGACTTGCGTTACCAGCACGGTTTCTGGGCCTGGAATGCGCAGGCTGCGCTTGGGTGTCCGGAACCCACCTGGATTCCCCTGATGTCAGGCTACGGTGGTATTACGGTCGCCCTGATGCCCAACGGCATGAACTATTACTATTTCAGCGACGGTGGGGCCTTCAGCTGGGCTCGCGCCGCCGCTGAAGCCGATCGTATCCGGCCCTTCTGTAAACATCTGACTTCACGGGTAAGCCAATGAGCGGAATCCCAGGCGGAAGGGTATGACCGACATTCGCGCCAGGGGCGACACGCCGAAGATATTCCTATACTTCGCACCGTTGACAGTGCTGATTTATCTGGTCGCCCCTGAGTATCTGCTCGACATCCCTACGAGCTACATGCTGAAAAACCAGCTGCAGGCGAGCGCCCCCGAGATCTCAATGTTTCGGCTGCTCACCGCCATTCCCGTCTATCTCGCATTCGTGTTCGGGATGGTGCGGGATCGCTGGAACCCTCTGGGTCTGCGTGATCGTGGTTTCATGCTGCTGTTCGCGCCTCTGACCGCGCTGGTTTACGGCTGGATGGCGCTTGGACATGTAACCTATGTCGGGCTGCTGATTGGCATGAGCGTAGCCATGCTCGCCTTTCGCCTGGTAATGGCGGCCTATCAGGGGCTGATTGCGCTCGTTGCGCAGGAGGCGCTGATGACCGGGCGCCTCAGTACGTTGTGGAACAGCGGCTCCTACCTGCCTATCGCACTGTCGGTCTATGCCGCAGGCTTCGTATCCGAGCACATGAGTGTGCGGGAGACTTTCTTGATGGCCGCCTCGTTGACCTTGCTGATGGCGGCCTTTGGCCTGTGGAAGCCTCGCGCCGTCTTTAGCCACACCTACGATAAGCCGCAGGCGCGCGCCACAGCGTTGCTGGCCGACCTGAAGCGTCTGGTCGGTCAACCTGCGGTTTATCCGGCGGCGCTGATCAATTTTCTGTGGTACTTCACACCCGGCATTGGCACGCCGATGCAGTTTTACATGACCAATCACCTGCACACGAGCGACGCGTTGTTCGCAGACTACATGAGTCTCTATACGCTCTCGTTTGTGCCAACCATGTTGCTGTACGGCTTTCTATGCACGCGCATCAGGCAGCGGAGATTGTTGTGGTGCTCGGCACTAATTGGTGTGCCGCAGATGGTCCCATTGCTCTTTGCTCACAGTGGTGGGTTCGCGCTCCTCATGGCCATTCCTATGGGCATGATGGGCGGGTTGGCCAGCGCTGCATTCTACGATCTGGCCATACGCTCCTGCCCAGCCGGCCTGCAGGGGACCTTCATGATGCTGATTGTCGCACTGATGGCGCTGGCCTTTCGCGGCAGCGACCTGCTGGGCTCGTGGATCTACGCGAGCAGTCCCGCGTATGGCTTCCAGTACTGCGTCATTGCCATGGTCAGTGTCTACGCCTTAATCCTGCCAATTATCGCCCTCGTGCCCAAGCGCATTACGGCGACAACCGATGGGCAGGCGAACGCTGCGGCTTAGGCAGTTTAAGCAGTGCCGTTTGGGCTAGAAACCGAGCATGCCTAGCAACTGGCGATATGCCAATGGCTCCGTGAGCGCCACGAACGCCAAGCCGGCGAGGGCGCCGAAGATATGCGCGTCATGGTTAATGCGATCGCGCGATTGACGTGACTGGTAGTAACTGTAGATGAGATAGCCGATCGCAAAGAGCGGTGCGGGAATGGGTACCGGCAGTGGCATGATGAGCATGCGCATGGTTGGGAAATAAACCACCGCGGCAAACAGTACCGCGAGTACTGCGCCCGAAGCACCGAGCGAAGCATAGTTCGGCTCTTTACGGTGCTTGAACCAGGTGCCCAGGTTACCCACCAGCATTCCGAGCAGGTAGAGGGCCAGGAAGCTTGGCGTGCCAATGCGCCGCTCCAGCCGGAACGCGAAAAAGCAGAAGCTCAGCATATTGAGAGCAAGGTGACCGAAGCTGGCGTGCACAAACCCGCTGGTGAGCAGCCGCCAATACTCCGACTTTTTAACTAGCCAGTAGGGTCGGAGCATCGTGTGATTGATCAGTGCCGGGCTGACGTAGAGCGCAAGCAAGCTGACGATCGCTGTCAGTAATAGGATCAGCCAGGAACCCGAGTTAATATTCAAATCCATTGTCTGCTCACTGGGTAATTCGTCAAACGCTTAATCAAACCGCTTCGTGCGCACAGTGCGCCGCTTTTTTCTTCTGCACACTGTAACGTGCAGCAAGAGATTGGTGCCAGCCACATCGGCACTAAGGGCGCCTTGCATAGCCAGCAAGCCTGGTGGGTGAAGCCACACCAGGGTGATTTGCGGTAGGCTCGAGCCACTCTCATTGTGCCGGGAATCAACAGATGTCTACTGTTACAAGTTGGCTGTTCTGGGCGTTGCTCTCGGCAGTCTTTGCGGCATTAACAGCCATATTTGCCAAGCTTGGGATTCAGGGGATCGATTCGGACCTCGCGACTCTGATCCGCACAGTAATTGTGATGATGGTGCTGGCGGCCTTCGTGGTACTGAACGGGAAGTGGCTCAACCCGTTCACACTGCCCCCGCGCGCGTGGCTCTTTCTGAGCCTTTCGGCGATCGCCACCGGGATTTCCTGGGTTTGCTACTTTCGCGCACTGCAACTTGGTGATGCCTCTAGGGTTGCTCCGGTCGATAAGCTCAGCGTCCTGCTGGTGGCGGTGTTTGCAGTAGCCTTTCTGGGTGAGCGACCAACGCTGCGGGACTGGCTAGGGATCGTTCTGATTGCAGGTGGCGTCCTGTTGCTGGCCTTGAGGCGTTGATTAGTAGTAAATCGCGGCCGCTCTTGCTGAGCAGTTGTCGTTATCTCTAGACGGTGTGTTGCGTCCCGGCAGTTCGCGAGCGAGCCGGGATGCTGGCCTCGCATATTGTCAAACCGATGCGAGCAGGGTAGGTTCTGCACGGGCTGGAGTCATATACGAGTGGTGCAAGATGTGGGCGCCGTCACGTAACTGACACGGGGGTGTATGCCTTGCGCGAGTGTGGTCAACCGCACCGATATAATGCATGGCGCAGCGTTAAGTTCCCTTCACCTAGGTATCCTGTCGCCCCGACAGCGACGTTGGCGTTTATAGTCACGGGACTGTCTCGTGACCGATCCTCAACATTTATAAGGTGAGTCATATGTTGTTACCGTCCAAGCGACTGCCAGCCGCGCTCAGCGCCGCAGTGGCCCGAGTCCTTGTAGTCTCGGCGGCGACGCTGATATCGGCGTGCGCTGTACAGACCCGCGTTTATGCACCGGCGCCCGTGGTGACTGCTGAAGTCGCGGTCCCCGGCGCGGCAGTAGCCGTCACCGCCCAAGAGGCGCCGCCACCGCTGCCTGAGTATGAGCAGCCGCCAGCTCCGGCCGATGGTTACCTGTGGACGCCTGGCTATTGGGGCTATGGGGGCGGGGGCTATTACTGGGTGCCGGGCACCTGGGTGCAGCCGCCTACAGTTGGCGTTTTGTGGACACCGGGATACTGGGGCTTTGCCGGTGGCGTCTATGGCTTCCATGCCGGCTATTGGGGACCGCATATCGGATTTTATGGCGGCGTGAATTACGGCTACGGCTACGTGGGCGTCGGGTTCGCCGGCGGGCGCTGGGAGGGCGGACACTTCGCCTACAACACGGCCGTCAGCAATGTGAATGTCACGGTCATACACAACACCTATAACCAGACGGTCATCAACAATAACGTCACGATCAACCGCACCAGCTTCAATGGTGGTGCCGGTGGCATCGCGGCCGTACCGACTGCGCAGGAACGCGCAGTAGCGTCCGAGCCGCATACACCGCCGACACCTGTGCAATCGGCGCACGTGCAGGCGGCCAGCCAGAATCCGGCGCTGTCGGCCAAGGTGAATGGCGGTCACCCCGCCATCGCAGCGACGGCGCGTCCGGGCGCGTTCAGCGGTCCAGGCGTGGTCGGCGCGCGCGGTGCTACGCCGCCGCCATCGCGACCGACCGGGGCGAATGAAATGTCGCATCAACCGGCTGCAGTGGAAGCCGCTCACCCGGCACCGGCCGCTGAGCCGGCGCGTCCGGCGGTGGAACCACCCGCTCGTCCGGCGGTGGCACCGCCCGCTCGTCCGGCTCCTCAGGCCGACGTCGCCCATCCGGCCGCAACGCCGCCTGCGGCAGTGAAGCCGCCGGCTCCGAAGCCAGCGGTTACCAATCCGCCCAAGAATCCAAAGCCTGCGCCGAAGCCTGCGCCGAAGCCCAAGCCGAAGCCTGAGGAGCACAAAGACAACTGATCGGCTCCATTGCCCGCGACGCGCCTACGCGTCGATCAACGCCGGCCTCAGAAGGGGCCGGCGTTTTTGTATGTCAGGTCGCACAGGCTGCAAAGGGCTGTTGGCAGCGGCGGACTGAGCCGTGCGCTAATGCGCTCCACGCGGATCTTGCTGCTTTGCCCGCTTTGGGGGCGCCACGCAAATGATCGCGAGGCAACCGGAGAGCACCAGACAGGTAAGCCACTCCCACAACGCAAAACTCAGGTACAGCGGGATCTGTCGCGCACGCCAGGCCAGGCTCACCCAGGGCAGATCCGGTCTGTTGAGAGTGAGATAAGCCTGCGTCAGCGCCGCGCCTGCGACGGGCCACAGAACGGCGCAGGCCAGGGCAAAAACGCAGGCGCTGCGATAAGTGATCGGGACCTTGTAGCGCTGCAGGGTCGCTTGCACCCAGGCCCGCACAATGCCACTGCACAGTGTCAGGAATGCAATCACAGCCAACCAGTCGTGGCCCTTGGGAACAAGCCACTCGCTCGGCAGCGCCGCGGCCAATACCATGCAGGGAAAGCCCACCGCAAGCAGCCAAGACTCCCGAAGCCGCGGGCCCCAGCCTGGCGCGGGCGGTTGCCGCAGCCCTAGAGCCACCCAGCAGATTCCTGCACCTCCGCAGAAAATGAGGCCGGCGGCTCCCCACCAGTGCCCAGCAGGATTGTGTTTGGCGGAGAACAGATTGGATACGGTCATATACCGCCAGTCGTACTCGCCGGGAAATTCCCAGCTGGCTATGGCCAATCCGAGCCAAAAACCGCACAGACCAAGCAGCATCGCGGCGCGCCCAGCCACGCTCCGGAAAGCAAACATCAACCGTGGACTTGTGGATTGGTGTGCTCGAGCGGATCTGTGGCGGGCAGCGGGATCTCGACGCGGAATTCAGTACCGAGTCCGACACCGGTGCGAAAACTCACGCTGCCGCCGACCATGTCGGCTCGCTCACTGATGCTGTGTAATCCCACCGAGCCCGAGCGCTCCCGCAGCTGTGGGTCAAAACCCTGCCCGTCATCGTGTATGACCAGCCGCACGCAGTGCAGATCCAGCTGCAGCTCGGCCCGCAGATGCTTGGCCCGAGCATGCTTGAGCACGTTGGTCAGAGCCTCCTGCGCGATCCGGTAGAGGTGCGCACTCGCATCCGGCTCGAGCGCCCCATCGACATTCTCCAGGTGCTTTTCCACCGTCAGTTCGCTGCCTTCGGCCAGCTGGTCGATCAGCACTCCGATCGACTCGGTCAACCCGAGCTCCTCGACCCGAAAGGGCCGAAGGTTGCGCGCAAGTGCGCGCACCTCCCGGATTGCATCGTGCACAATCTGCAGGATGGCCTCGAGTTGCGAGTGCAATTGCGCAGCCTCCTGCGTGCCACCCAGCCCCATCTGTGCGCGGTTGCTGATCAGCGCAAGGTTCTGGCCGAGGCTGTCGTGCAGCTCGTTGGCAATCCGCTGCCGTTCGCGCTCCTGGGCGGTCAGTAAATCGTGCGTGAATTGCCGTTGCGCCTGCAGCTCCCTCTCCTGCGCGAGCTGCAGCGATTCCTGCGTCTGGTGTTGTTCGTGCGTATCGCTGATGGAGCCCGCAATGCGCGTCGCTGTGCCGGCTTCGTCCCAGATCGATTGTGCGCGCACGCGAAACCAGCGATATGCACCAGCGCCGGTACGCAAGCGGACTTCGACCTGCAGCGGTTCGTGGGAGTGCAGATGCTGTTGAATGGCCTGCTCAGCGAGCTGCCGATCCTCCGGATGCAACCGGCTCAACAGTTCTGTCAGGCTATCGGGCGGCGAATCGCCCGGCTCCAGAGCGAGCAAGATCGAGAAACGCGGTGAGAAATAGCTTTCGCCGCTCAGCAGATCAGCATCCCAGATCGCATCGTGAGCGCCGGCAACGGCGAGCGCGTAGCGCAACTCCGTGCGCAGGCGCGCGGCACCTGCGGCGTCGCGCTCGGCCAGCAGTGCTGTAAGGATCAGAGTCGCACCAAACAGGGCGCCCATATAGGACCACATCACCAATTCCCCAGACAGGACACTCAGTCCGCTGAAGGAACCGAGATTGAAATCAAAGCACAGTGCCTCTGCAATGGAGAGCGCCAACGCTACGGAGGCAGCCGGTACCAGACCGAAGTGCAGGCACACGATCACCACCAGTGACACCGAGATCACGAGCAACGGCAGCTGCGCTATGCCAGGATCGATGGCCTGCGGCATGAATCGGACCATGCCAAGGATCAGCAAGGCAATCAGGGCCAGTCCGAGCGCTGCTTCGCGCTTATGACGCCACACAGTCAGGAAGCTGTTTGCGCGGAACGCGATCAGCAACGGTCCCAGTGCGATAACGCCCGCAAACCCATTGAGCCACCAGCGCAAGGCATCGACGGGGCGCCAGCCCACGTTATCACTGGCATTCACGTCGGCAATTAGGGAGTGCACTGCAACCCCGATTACTGCGGCGACCGCCGTGCCCAGGATTGCGGCGCTCAGAAACAGCGGCACATCGCCCCGGCGGGCAAACGTGGGGTTGAAGTGGAAGCGCTCGACGATCCAGGAGGTCAGCCACGCGCTGGCAGGCAAGCCCGTGGCCACGAGCAAGGCCGGGATTATCGCGGTGCCGGAAAATGCTTCCACGATCCATTGGGCCAGCAGGATGGCGCACCATTGCGTGCGCCCCCAGCGGACCATCGCGGCAACGGCCAGGCCGCTCGGCATTATCCACAGTGCCACACGGCCGCCCCAATGCGGCAGGGCGATACCCAGAACACCGCCCGCGACCAGCACACTGAACAGAATCACCTGACGACGAAGCCACAGACTAAGCGAGGCCGGTGCGGCCAATCCGCTGACCATACCCGGCTCTAGTTCCTGCCTGTTCACCGCCGCCCGCCTTAGGCTCGCTCCCTTCCCGCCATCATAGCCCCGACCGCCTATCCGGCAATCCGAATTACCGATCTCCGAGCATTGAAGAACAGGAAAAGTGGCTTTATCGTTAAACCGTGCCTGACTGCGGCGGGTTTTCCCAGGGAAATGGCGGCAGTCTTTCGAACGCGGCATGCATGGCGGAATCCCAACCCCGGCTGACCTGGGTGAACAGCGCCGATCCCTCATCGAGCTTGAGCTGCTGGGAGAGTTTCAGTGCGTCTGTGGGCAGGATCGCCAGATCGATGGGCGGCCCCACGGAGAGGTTCGACTTGAGTGCAGCGTCAAAGGATATCAGAGCCAACCGGGCCGCATCATTGAGTGAAAGGCTGGCAGTGGCGATGCGCGAGAGGATCGGCTTGCCATACTTGAACTCACCCAGCTGCAAAAACGGCGTCTCTGGACTGGCCGCGACGTAATTGCCTTCCGGGTGAATAAGAAACAATTCGGGTGCGCGACCGGCAATCTGGCCGCCGAGAATTAGCGTCGCACTACCACTGACGCCGCTATTGCGAAAGGCAAGATCGTGCGCCTGCTCGATCGAAAAGAGCGTCTGGCCGACATAGTGCGCGGCTTCAAAGAGGTACCTGACCGAGCGCAGGCTGGTCTGCTCGGGCCCACGATCCAGATCGCGCCGCAGGCTATCGAGCAGCTCCTGGGTCGTACCCAGGTTACCGGCGGTGAGGATGACAAAGATACGGTCGGCAGCGGGCTTGAACGTATGGAGCTTGCGATAGATGCTGATGTAGTCGATGCCAGCCGTAATGCGCGAGTCGCTCGCGAATACGAGACCCGCATCCAGCTTGATACCGAGGCAATAGGTCATAAGTGCTCCCGATTAGGATCCTGTCCCTGTCCTCTGCAGCATGGTGATAGGCGGCCTCATCCCTGACGCCACTTGAATAGCATCGCACCCACCACGAGATAGATCACGCTCATGGCGGCCAACGCGAGCAAGTGCGGGGCGATCTGCGCCAGGGTGGCACCATCGAGCATAATCGCGCGTGCGCCCTCGATCAGGTGTGTGAGCGGAAAGAGCTGCGCTGCAAACTGCAGCAGCCGGGGTGCGCCATCGATAGAAAAGAAAACCCCACACAGCACCATCATCGGCGTTGCAATCACATTCAGGATGCCGCCCGCCAGCTCTTCGCTGCTGATACGCGCCGAAACGACCAGCCCCATGGCGATCATCGAGAAAATCGCGAGCACTACAAGCAACAGCAGATTCCAGTAGGAGCCTTCCATGCGCAGATGCAATAGCAGGCGGCACGCCGTGAACACCGCTGAATTAATGATCACGATCAGCACCAGTCGCGAGAACAGCTGCGCCAGCAGGAACTCGAAGGCCCGCAGCGGCGTCGCGTTCAGTCGCTTGAGGTAGCCACTCTTCCGATAGCGCACGATCACGTAGCCGATCCCGAACAGGCAGGCAAACATGATATTCATGCCAAGCACACCCGGTGTCACCCAATCGACGTAGCGGGTCTCGGCGCCACTGGTGAGCTGGCGCGTCAGCGGCGGTCCTCCGGCGCCACGCAGCAACTGCTCGAGCACCTTGCCGCGCGGTGACTGCGTGTTGATCCAATAGCGTCCGTCGGCACTCGTCAGATCAATGAGCATGTCGGTGCGCTGCAGCTGCACCTTGTGGATCGCCGCTTCGCGCTCAGGCTCAAGATAGAACTGAACCTGTGGGGTGCCCAGCATCGGGTGCAGGCGTGCGCTGAGCACCGTGCCCTCCGGCGCCAGCACTGCTACCTTGAACAGCGGCTGCCCGGGGCCTGAGAACACGTAGCCCAGACCGAGCACGAGAAACACCGGGAAGATGACATTCCACGATACGGCAGAGCGATCCCGCATGAACTCGAGACTGCGTGCCCAGGTCGCCGCACGCAGGCGACGCCAGGAAGCACCGATCGGATTGCTCACGCGCGCAGCTCCTGTCCGGTCAGATCCAGGAACAGATCCTCGAGCGTGGGTTGACGGATGCGCAGCTGCGCCAAGGAGGCGCCTGCCTGCAGCAGCCGCGCGACGGCCGCATTGACATCCTGGGTGTGCATCTCGGCGAGATCGCCTTTTTCCTTGTACGCGATCGTGCCCCCGAGCTTGCGGGCCTCGGATGCGGGCAGCTCGAGCACGGCCTCGTCGAAGTGACCGGCCAGCAGCGCCGTCGGGCTGCCACTGGCGATGATCTTCCCATGATCCATGATCATCAGCTCATCACACAGCAGATGCGCTTCTTCCATGTAGTGGGTTGTCAGGACGATCGTCTTGCCCTGGGATTTTGCCCCCTGCACCAGCTCCCAGAAGTTACGCCGCGCCTGCGGGTCCAGACCCGTGGTCGGCTCATCGAGAAACAGCACTTCAGGATCATTCACGAGTGCAATGGCCAGCAGCAGACGCTGGCGCTGGCCACCGGAGAGCTTGCTGGCGTCGCGATCCAGGAACTCCTCCAGGCGACACAGCGCAATCAGCTCCGGCAGCGCCCGGCGGCGAGGGTAGAGGGCACTGAAGAATTTCAGGTTCTCACGCGTGGTCAGATGCTCCTGCAGCGCGGTGCTTTGAAACTGGATCCCAACACGCTCGCGGTAATGAGTGCCAAGTGCGGTGCCACGAAACAGGACTTCGCCGGAGCTCGGGCTGAGCAGTCCCTCGAGCATCTCGATGGTTGTGCTCTTGCCCGCGCCATTGGGACCGAGCAATCCGAAGCAGCTGCCTTCTTCGACCTTAAAACTCACGCCGCCGACGGCGCAGACCCGCGGGTATTGCTTGATCAGATTGCGGGCTTCCAAAACTGTTGCCATATCAGTCGCTCTGAACCGGTGAGGTGGTGCCCTCGAAGCATAGCAAAAGAAGGCCGGGCCATTGGCCCCATCCCGCCAAGAGCGCATGGCGCGCCTGCAGTTGAACTCCGTAAGTGCTTACGTATATATTCAGCGGATGTCTTTGGGCCCGCCATCACTGCACGATTATGGTGAGCTGCTGCTGGCCTCACGCATGCGGCGCTTGAGCGAGATGTTTTATGCCGGGGTGGACGTGGTTTATCGCGAGCAGGGGGTCAGCCTCTCATCGAGCTGCTTTCCCATTTTGTTCCTGCTGCGAGACTGTGGGCGTCTTGGGATCTCGGAACTGGCGGCGCAGCTGGGGCAATCCCACCCTGCCGTGAGCCAGATGAGCCGCAAGCTGCTCGAGGCACGTGTGGTCTGCGAGTGGCCGGATCCGGCCGATGAACGCCGGCGTTTGCTCAGTCTCTCAGCGCAAGGCCGTGCCCTGATGCGGCGCCTGGCGCCTGTGTGGCGCGCCGTGAGCGCGGCCGTAAAGACGCTCCAGGCCGACTTCCCGCTATCGCAAGCACTCACGGGCCTCGATAAATCGCTCGCACAGCGCTCATTCGCGCGCCGCATCCGCGAGCAGCTTCATGGAGCAGAGGCCAGTGCGGTAAGGGTTTTGCCCTACGAGCCGCGCTATGCGCGGGACTTCAAACGCCTGAACCTCGAATGGCTGCGTAAATACTTTCGGGTCGAGCCCATCGATGAGCGCGTGCTCTCGCGCCCATCGGCAATCCTGCGCCAGGGCGGGGTCATCCTGCTGGCGCGCAAAGGCCGCCAGATCATCGGCACCTGTGCGTTGCTGAAGGCCGGCGAAGCACGCTTTGAACTGTCCAAGATGGCGATTACCGAGTCCTATCAGGGGCTCGGTGTCGGCAGGCGTTTGCTGCTTGCGGCGCTCAAGGCGTTCGAGGATCTGGGCGGCGGTGAGCTGTTCCTTGAGACTAACAGCATTCTTGCTCCGGCCATTACCTTGTATAAATCGGTCGGCTTCGTCCATGCACCGCGGCCGGCAGGACCCGCGCACTACGTGCGCGCCGATGTCTACATGCGCTATAAAGGCGCTCCATGAAAGCCACAGCCGCAGTCAATCGCCCCGCGCATGTTCTGTTCGCCAGTCTCGTGGGTACCACGATCGAATTCTTCGACTTCTATATCTACGCGACCGCTGCGGTGCTGGTGTTCCCGAAGCTTTTCTTCCCCAAGAGCGACTCAGCCTCAGCGACCCTGCAGTCTTTCGCAACCTTCGCCATCGCCTTCTACGCGCGCCCGATCGGTTCGGCGCTGTTCGGCCACTTCGGAGATCGCGTGGGACGCAAGACCACGCTGGTTGCGGCGCTGGCGACGATGGGTCTGTCGACCTTTGCGATTGGCGCGTTGCCGGACTACGAGCATATTGGCCTCGCAGCACCGCTCCTACTCGCCCTCTGCCGCTTTGGACAGGGCCTCGGCCTCGGTGGCGAGTGGGGTGGGGCGGTACTGCTGGCCGTGGAGAACGCACCGGCCGGCAAGCGCGCCTGGTATGGCATCTTCCCGCAGCTGGGTGCTCCTATTGGCTTCTTGATGTCCGGGGGCACCTTTCTGCTGCTGTCCGAAAACCTGAGCAATGCCCAGTTCCTGAGTTTCGGGTGGCGTATTCCATTCCTGGCCAGTGCGGTGCTGGTGATCATCGGCCTATATGTGCGGCTGAAGATCAGTGAGACGCCGGTTTTCCAGGCTGCGCTCGAGCGCGCCACGCGCATACGCGTACCGATCTTTACCGTATTTCGCGAGCAGCCGCGGGCACTCGTGGTAGGCACCTTGAGCTCGCTGGCTACCTTCGTGCTCTTCTACCTCATGGCAGTGTTCGCGCTCTCCTGGGGAACCACCGCGCTACATTTCGCCCGCAGCAAGTTCCTGACGCTGCAGCTGGTGTGTATGTTGTTCTTTGCCGCTGCCATCCTGATCAGCGCTCCGCTTGCCGAGCGCGGCAGACGCCGTACGCTGATAGGCGTGACGGTCGCCATCGCAGTCTTTGGGCTGGTATTTGCGCCGCTGTTCAGTGCGGGCACTGCCGGCGCCTTTGCGGCGCTTGCACTTGGGTTGACGCTCATGGGCTTGACCTACGGGCCTTTGGGCACCGTGCTCTCGGAGCTTTTTCCGACGCGTATCCGCTACACCGGCAGCTCGCTGGCGTTTAATCTCGCCGGAATTTTTGGTGCATCACTGGCCCCCTACGTGGCGACCTGGCTGGCCAACAATTTTGGCCTTCAGTATGTGGGCTACTATCTCACCACGGCCGCAGTGCTGACGCTGGGTGGTGTTTTGGCGTTACGCGAGAGCAAGGATCGAGCGCTGTAGACCACCTCATTGCATGCGCCGAAGTGTGGCTACGCAGCGCTGCCCGGCAGTCGCCGCTCAATTGCCGCCGCCGCAAGTTTCAGCTCACTGGCCAACTTCCTGATGCGCGCCGGCTTCATGCGCTCGTGAATGGCTGCGATTGTCACGGAGGCCACCGGCGCAGCGAGTGAATTCATCACTGCGATGCCCACCGCCGAGACGCCGCGGGTCACCCGATCATGCACCACAGCGTAGCCACGCTTGCGCGCTTCAATTACCGAGGCTCTGACATCCTCAGTCCGGTTTGGAAGGAATCCTGGATCGTCGGCGATGCGCGCGAGCACCTCAGTTAATTCCTCATCCGTGACCACCGACAGAATGGCCAGGCCGCCAGCGCCCAGGCCCAGCGGGCGCCGGCTGCCGACATCGATTTCCAGTACACGGATCGGGGAGCGGCCCTCGTAACGATCCAGACACACGGCCTCGAATCCGCTGCGTCCGATCAGATAGACCGTGTCATCTACCGCCTCAGCCAGAGCCGCAAGCACTGGGCGACAGATCGGCCGAACATCAAATTGCGCGGAGGCGGCCAGGCCGAGCTCAAAGGCCAGCACTCCCAGCGTATAGCGACGGGTTGCGCTGAGTTGTAGCGCCATGCGCTCGGCTATCAGCTTCTTAAGCAGTCGATGCACTGTGCCATGAGGCATTGCGGTGGCCGCTGCCAGATCGGTGAGCGCCAGACCGCGGGCCCCCGAACGTGCAAGCAATCGAATGAGCAACATGGCGCGTCCCACCGGTCCGTGCGCGCGCGTGCCGGATTTGGAGGAGATACCGGTGTTCATTCAATGAACATTAGTGGCGTTTACTACTATCAACACTCCAAAGATAGCTGTTTAATCTGACCCAGACAAGGAACTGCCTTGTCCATTAAACGAACATCGATCTGGGGCATCCAAAGCGGAGCGGCAAGGCACGCACATCGGACCACTGAAAAGGTGGCCCGGGTGAGGCGCACAAGCGGTGACGGGCGCAGACGCGCTCGTTGGCTGGTCAGGTTCCGCTTCGGCAAAAGGGGAGATCAGAATGTCGAGCCAGAGTCCTCTTCAGGCCGCTGCAGGCGAGTACTCGCCGAGGCGTATAGGCCGAGGATCGCTCACGCCATGATCTTTGCAACGCTTGAAGGCCAGGGTCGCGATGGAACGCTGCTGGTCGTGAGCGCGGATCGTCGGCGCGGCCTAGCGGCAGGCGCTGATTGTCCGACGCTGCAATACCTGCTCGATCACTGGGATGCGCACGCGCCGCGCCTGCAGCAGTTGGCCTTGGAACTGGACGCCGGTCGCGCACCCGGGGCCTTTAGCATCGAAGTCGATGCGCTGCTCGCGCCGTTGCCGCGCGCCTATGCTTTTCTGGATGGCAGCGCCTACCCGCATCACATGTCGGTGATCCGCCAGGTACGAGGCGCCCAGATGCCGGACAACTTCCTTGAGAAGCCGCTGATGTACCAGGGTTGCTCCGACCCTTTCCTGGCACCGACGGCACCGATCGTGCTGCGCGAAGATATCTCCTACGGTATCGATATTGAGGCCGAAGTCGTTGTGATTACGGGCGATGTACCGCAGGGCATATCAGCTGAGGAGGCGCCGGGCTATGTGCGATTGCTTGGACTCCTTAACGATGTGTCGCTGCGCGGCCTGATTCCCGATGAGATTGGCCGCGGCTTTGGTTTCCTGCAGGGCAAATCTCCGAGTGCGCTGGGTCCCTTCGTCGTGACGCCCGATGAAGTGGGTGCGTTGTGGGATGGGAAGCTGCTCTCCGGTCAATATCAATGTGATATCCGCGGCGTGCGCATAGGGGATCTGGAGCCGGGTGAGGATGCGGTCTTCGACTATGCCGACCTGATCGCACACGCGGCCAAGACGCGCGAGCTGCCGGCCGGCACGGTCATCGGTGCTGGTGCACTGGCCAACGCGGATCGCGATCGTGGTTGTGGCTGTATCGCCGAGCTGCGGGCACGGGAGCATCTGGCCACGGGGGCACCCAAGACCGATTACCTGCACTTTGGGGACAGTCTGCGGCTGGAAATGTTCGATCGAGAAGGCCGGTCGATTTTCGGCGCCATCCAACAGGTCGTAGAGCGCTGGCCCGGCCGGCCAAGATCGCGAGCGAATCGGACACCGATCCGAACCGATGACACTCTCACGGCCGCTACTGCAGCGCCCTAGAGGAGGCACATGATGAACCGGGCAGTGATCAGCAGAGGATACGCCGCGCTTGCGGTCTTGGTCGGTGCGCTGGGCCTGATCGCCTGCAGCCCTTCAGCCTCACCGCAGGGGGAGTCCTGGGCATCAATCGCAAAACTGCCCGACTGGTCGGGTGTTTGGGTGCTTGCAGCCGACACGGGTGGCAAGGAGGCCTCCGAAGATAGCTTCGGAACTGATAACGGCCGCGTGCCGTTGACCCCTAAGTACAAAGAGCTGCGCGATGCGGCGCGTGCGGCGCGCGCGCAGAACAGTCTCTCCAACTGCCTGCCGGCGGGTACACCGGGCGTTCTCCAGCATGGATTCCTGCATGAGTACCTGTTCACGCCAGGCCGGGTGACCGTGCTGGTGGAGGACGGTGAAGTGCGCCGCATCTTTACCGATGGCCGCGCGCACCAGAGCCTGGATGAGATGCGTGACAGCTACATGGGCGACTCGATCGGCCACTGGGAAGGCGCCACGCTGGTGGTCGACACGATCGGGTTTCCCAAGGGCTCGCTGTTTCAGAATCACGGTTTGCTCGCGACCCGCAACTCGCATCTGATCGAGCGCATCACGCGCAAGGATGCGGATCATCTGGAGATCGCCAGCACGCTCACCGATCCGGAAATCTTTGCCAAACCCTACATCTACACGCGCGTCTACCTGCGATCGCCGCTGCCACTGGGCGAACCCGCCTGTGCACAGAACAACCGCGACAACGGCGAGACCATTGATCTGACGCCGCCGCCGGAGAATTAACATCATGGCAAACCTCACCCGCAAGGCCGCCCCGATCGTGCTCGCAGCGCTGATCGTACTGGCCGCCAGCACCAGCACCCCGGCGCACCACTCGCAAGTGCTCTTCGACATGACTAAGTGCCTGACGCTGACTGGCACGGTCCGGGACTGGCAATTCCAGTCGCCACACTCCTGGCTATGGATCGTTGCCACGAATGCCCAGGGCACGACCGATGTCTGGGGGTTTGAGGCTTCCTCGCCACCGCAGATGGTGGAGGCCGAGCATCGCTGGAACCGCGACGTCGTGAAGAAAGGCGACAAGGTCACAGTCAAGTACAGCCCGCTCAAGGATGGCCGCACCGGAGGCGCGCTCAATATATTGACATTGCCGGATGGCACGGCGCTGCGCGCGGCGACGCCGGCGTGCCAGCCGGCTGAGGCGGCGGCGCCCGTGGCCGCCGGCAAGGCGAAGGGATGACCGTCGTTCGCATCAGGGATCTGGCTTGAGTTCTTAACGCACACCACACGCTCAGCAGGTACGGGTTTTTGGGTTTCATGGATCGTACGTTGCGGAACGCCCTCATCGGCATTCCGCGCAAACTACTGCCTTCTAAGGGGGAGATTGACGTGAATAACAAATTGCATTCTTTGGGTCTTGGCGCGCTCGGACTGGCCGCGATAGGCAGCTGGCCGGCCCATGCGCAGACCACGCCTGCGACGGGTGCCGTGAGCACTGATGTCGAGGAAGTCATCGTTACGGCCGAACACCGCAGTGCCGATCTGCAAAAGCTTGGCCTGTCGATCACTGCGATCAGAGGTGAGGATCTCGAGCAACACGGCGACACTGATCTTAACGCAGTGCTACAGGAGGTGCCGGGAGTTGTAATGCAGGGTGTCACCGGCGGCCCCTCCGCGCAAAGCGTGCAGGGTGGCGGCGGACCGCCCAACATTGCCATTCGGGGCCTGGGCACACCGACGCCCAATACCACCGGCGCCGTCGCTGTCTACGAAGACGGCATCCTGCTCGATGGCGGTGGCCTGAATTTCTTTGACATGAATCGCGTCGAAGTGCTGCGCGGCCCGCAGGGTACGCTCTACGGTCGCGGCGCCACGGCCGGAGCTGTCAATCTGATTACCAACGATCCGACGCAGGAATTTGGCGCCTCGGGCCGCGTCGAATTTGGCAACTATGGCCTGGTGGGCACTCAGGGCATGCTCAATATGCCGCTCGCGGATGATCTGGCGGTGCGCGTCGCCTTTAATGAGATCCATCACAACGGCTACTTCAACAACGGCATGAGCAATGAGGATGACTTCAGCACCCGCCTCAAGTTGCTGTACAAGCCCATCGAGAATTTCTCGATACTTCTGGGTTATACCGATTATCAGTCCAACGGCACCGGTCCCGGCCAGGTGTATGTCGGTGGCACGGCAACGACCGCCTACATTGCGAATCGTCCGGTTGCCGCCGGGCCACCGCCGATTGCGACCAATCCAGACGGCACGACCGCGGCCGGTGTAACGGCGCTGCAATTGAATGCCAACCCCAACCCGAGCAGCTGGAGCAGCCCGCTGCCGGGCGGCGGCTTCAACCCGATTGCCTACCGCAAGGCCTATGCGGATCTGGAGTGGGATTTCGGCGCAGCCAAGCTCACCTATCTTGGCGGCTACCAGACCAGCAACAGCCAGTTTGGTACCAACTGCGTGTGCTTTGCACCAGGCCCGAATGCCGTCAATCTCAGCTACCAATATGTGGTCGAGCCCTACGATCAGACATGGACGCACGAGGTGCGCCTGGCGAGCGAGGGGAACTCGGCCCTGAGCTGGCAGGTGGGTGCCTATTACTTCAGCAACAAACTGTACACGTCCTACGATCCGGGATTCAACGCAGCGATCGATGGCGTTCCCTACCAGCCTTTTTTCATGGTCAAGCAGTGGTTCTCGCCGGAGTCCACCGGCTTTTTCGGCGAAGCAACTTATGCACTAAATTCGAGCACGCGCCTGACGGCAGGCGTGCGCGATACACTCGATCATGTGGTTCAGGCCCAGGAGTTTCCGGGGGCTCAGATTCCCAACGATTTCGATGAGCACCTGACTCACTTTGACTGGAAAGCGCGCGTCGAGACTGATCTGTCGGAGCAGAATCTGCTGTACGCGACGATCTCCACCGGCTACCGGCCGGGTGCGTTCGTCAATGGCACCGCCGGCGCCGATGAAAAAGTCACCGCGTACGAAATCGGCTCGAAGAACCGCATGGCCGGTGGCATTACCTTGAATGGCGATATCTACTATCTCGATTACAGCGGCTTCCAGAACGTCTCCAGCCAGGTCGTGAATGGCGTGGTCGTCACTACGCTCGTGCCGATACCGGCCAAGCTGTACGGCGCCGAGGTCGAGGCCACACTGCAGTTTGACAAGAATGACCGACTGACGATCTCCCCGGCGCTCGAGTCGGCCAAGTACACCGCCAGCATTCCTGCCACGCCGAGCCCGCCGATGAGCCCGCCAAACAACGGCTTTGCGACCGACGGCGGCCAGATTCCTAATGCGCCGAAGTTTTCGGTCTCGGCGCTCTACGCGCACACGTTCCCACTGGCCAGCGGCGCCAATCTGATCTTGCAGGGCGACGCGCACTATCAGACCAGCACCATCACGGACTTCGATGCCAGCAATTACCCTGCGGAGAATCCGACCTTTGTGCAGCGCGCCTATACGATCTGGAACAGCAGCTTGCGATTCGAGTCAATGGGCGGCAAGTACAACGTTTCGGTGTACGGCAAGAACCTGGGTAATACCCTGGTCAAGCTGACGGTCTATAACGCAACGCCGCCGTTTGCCTACGTCAGTGATCCGCTGACCTTTGGTGTGATGCTGTCGGCGAAGCTGTAGCCCGATGGGCCCGCGGCCGGCCGCGCGGGCCACGCTGGTGCGAGTCCCGGCCTTTGTGGCCGGGACTTCTCCGGCCAGGCTGGGGTACCGTTACGCAGGAGGCAGGAGGCAGGCGGCAAGGTGGTTGTACTCCGACCCGTATCAGAAACAGCGGCCGCACTGTCGAAGCGAGGAACTCTTATGAATAGCTTCTTCTACCGCCTGCTGGCGACGTGGGGTCTGCTGCTGGCGAGCTCAGTCACCTGGGCGAGCGGCAGCGACTCGTGTGATCGGAGCTGCCTTCGCGGCTTTGCGGATCAGCTGATCAGTTCGATGATTGCGCACGATTCGACTCGCTTGCCGCTCGCGCAGGAATATCTTGCTACCGAGAACTCGGCGCCCTCGACGCCGGGCCTGATGGTGGTATGGCGTACGGCCAGCGCGGTCAGGAACCGCTTCTACGTGATCGATCCGGTCTCCGAGCAGATTTTCCTGATCGGCACCCTGAGCGAAGGCAGCACGGATGCGCTTCTCTATGGACGGATCAAGGTTCACAAGGCGCGTATCAGCGAACTGGAGCTGTATACCAGTCACTCGCGCGGGCAGGGCGGTTTTCAGTTCAGTGCCGACGGCGCCGCCAACTTTCCCAAAGCCTGGACCGATGTGATTGCGCCCGAACGCCGCTCCTCGCGTGCCGAGCTCCTGCAAGCCGGACGCGGCATTTTCGACACGTCCGTGCCGGCGCCGGATATCGGTGGCGCCTGTGTGATCATGGAGGATGGCAAGATCGTGGGCGAGAACGCGGACGTTGCCAAGTCGGTCGCGCCGAGCACTGGCACCAGCGCGCCGCCCCCGATGTTGAATCCGGATGGCACGGTACAGATCCCGTGCGGAAATCCCCCTATACGCCCGGTCGATAAAAAGGCACGCACGAGCATCATTGATGAGGAGCAGGGTATCGTCGTGAGTCTCGCGGTAGTCCACGGCATAGTCGAGCCCTATGTGATCACCGACCCGACAGAGTCCGCGTTCGTCCCGAATTCCCTGCTCCAGCCCTATACAGATCTGCTCAAGACGCAGCTGGCATCGGGTAAGTACCACGCGCCGGCACTGCGGCCGACGCCCGCGACGCAGTCGGTGGCCGAGCTGCACCGGATCTATGACGGCAAGCTGCAGGGTCTGCTGATGCTCCACAGCACGGGCGCGCCCGGTTCTCACTCCCCGTGGGTAAGTCCTTGAGCTGCCAAGTGACCGTTAAGCCAACTCACATTACAAGGCCCGCGCCATGACAAACCGTCCTGCGCTAGTGCTGCTGGGTGTAGCCCTGGCACTCACAGTCCACGCCCAAGTACCTACACTGGGACCTGGCTCGAGCTGGACGGTCGAGCAGACCATAACACTCAAGGATCTGGTGATTCCGGATGGCGCACTGATTGTGCCAGCCGCCGGCCACAGCCTGACCATGACGGTGGATGGCGTAGAAACGGCAATTGCACCGGGTAACTATCCAGGCGCGGTCGTGCTGACGCCGACTGCCGAGGTGCTGGTGAAGTCCGCGAGCGTCGCGCCTCATCCGTTCCGGGCCGCACTGTATGTGGATGACGGGAAAGTGGTGGCCGATAAGTCCGTGCGCGCCGCCATCGTCGGCGGGACCGTCACCGATGCCGCCGCCGAGAAGATCGCCATCAGCTCCCGGGGCGAGGACTTCAACGGGATCATCGTGACCGGCAATTCGCATTACCTGATCAGCGCCCCGACCATTTCGCTCACTGGCAACGGGGGCGATGACACCGACGGCTTCGGAGATGCGATTCTATCGAGCGGCCATGCCGATGTGACTGTCGACGATGCCCGGATCTTCACCAAAGGTGCGATCCGCGCCGCACTGTTCGTAGCGGGCGACAGCACCATGCATGTCAACCGGGCCCACATCGAGGTGTATCCGGGTACCCTCCCACCGGGCTACCAGACCAACATCGGCGATGGCCGCGTGATGATGGAGGTGCCGTGGATGCTGGGCCTGAGCGGCAACGTACGTGCGACCAACGTGACTGAGCATGGCACCGTCTATTACAGCCACTCGCACATCAAGGCGCATGGCTGGGGAGCGCTTTCCACCGATGGTGTGCAGAAGGTGCGCATGATGGTGGATCATTCGCTGATCGAAACGGTGGGCGCGGGTTATGGCGCCTATGCGCTTGGCGATGCGATCGACACCTTCAGCCACAGCACATTCAATGTCGATGACTACGGACTGATCATCGGCGGTAACGGCAGCGGCGTTTTTACCGATGGCACACACGTCAGCTCGCGCCGCTTCGGTATCATGCTGCACCAGGGCGGTGGTGGCAGCGTTACGATCGACAAGGGCAGCAGCTTTCACACCGGATCCACGCTGATCGAGGTCAAGGGCCGCGGTACCAGCATTGTCATCGATCATGCCAAGCTACGTGCTGACAATGGCATCCTGCTGCAGACCATGGACAACGATGACCCGTTCATGAAGGCGATGATGGCCAAGGGCGGCATGGCGCCGGGCGCGGGCCTCGATCCGGCGGCGAAGAAGCCCAACAACGACGTTACGGTCAGCCTCAGCGACGTGCGGCTCGACGGCGATTTGATCCACGCAATGAGCGACCTGGGCGCCCTGACAGTGACCCTGGGTCACCATGCTGAGCTTGAGGGTGCCATTTCCACGGCCACCACGGAACCGATCAGCGGACAGGAGCCGACGCAGGCGACTTATCTGCTGATTGGCCAGGTCCGCAACACCTTCGCTCCTGCGGCCGGACCGCACGCACTGACCGTCGTGCTCAAAGCCGGCTCGGAATGGGCCGTGCGCACTACCTCCTATCTCGGGGCACTTAAGCTGGCTCCCGGGGCGGCACTGCATGCTGCACGCGGCAGCGGCATCGAGATGCTCGTCAACGGCGTCAGGACGCCTATTCGCCCGGGCACCTACAGCGGCCAGATCGTGCTCCAAGTGTTGCCGGCCGTGGCGCCATCGACCTAGGCACGGAGTCTCACGCAAACGGCGCCAGCATTTCGTGGATGAATCGATCCTGCTCGCGCGCCGGCAAAGGAGCGGGCCACTGGGGTGAGCCCATTTGCGATACCAGCGTTGCGATCAGCGTACGGCTCGAGGGCTTGCGCAGATAGCGATCCGCATGGTGGATCCAGCCAATGAGCAGCTGAGCAGCAGCATTTGAAACGCGGCTCTCGGGGCACAAGCGCTCAAGCTGCTCGGTGACTCTCAGGCACATCCTTGCAAAGCCACTGAAGCCCGCAGCCTGGCCGGCCACGGCCAGTCGCTGGAGTGAGGCCAGGACATCGGGAAGCTCGTGAACACCCTGGCCTGGGGTGACTCCGCGCGACAACCAGCCGTGCGTCTGGCCGCGGACGTATTGCAGGGCGAGCAACACCGGAAACGCCGCAATACTTGTCGGCATCTCCGCTTCCGAGTCCCGCGGTGGCTGCGAGGCGCTGTGATCCAGAGGCATGAGGATTCCGCGCTCGCTTAACATGCGCCAGCAGGTCGGGGGCTGCACCCGTCACCAGAACCCACGTGATTAATGCGAGGAGCGATGTTGCAGTGCCGACCAACGCCTACGGTAATCAAGATGAGTTGAGCCTCCAGCCAGGACCATGCGGGTCCAACGCAGGGCAATTATCCTCCGCGAGCCGGTGCGCGAGGGTGCCAATCACATGACATTTGGGTAATGCAGCTTTTGCCGCCCGAGCCAAGCGGGAAGTCCACGCCTGACTCAGGCGCGCTCGAAGCGCGCCAGTGTTTCCACGTGCGTAGTGAAGGGCTGCAAGTTGAACGCCTTGAGTCCGGCGAGGCGCAGTTGCCCGGCAGCAGTCAGCTGCGCCGCATCGCGCAGCAGCGAGTCGAGCGCGCAGCTGATGTAAAGCAAGCGTTCGGGGGGGCGGCTTGTGAGCTGCTTGATGAGGGCTTCATCCAGTCCTTTGCGCGGCGGATCGGCAATGACGATCTGTGCATCGCTTGCCATGGCGCTGGCGCTCCCGGCCGAACCGGGCATGACGCTGATGCGCGCGCGGCGTCCCTCATCGAGGGCGGCGATTCCGAGCGCCAGACCGTAGAGGGACTGGGGGGAGAGCTCATTCATGCTGATAGCGCCGACCTGCTCAAGCACAGAAAGTCCAATGGCGCCTACACCAGCGTAGAACTCGGCTACGCGTGCGCCTGCTGGAATCTGACCGCGCAGTTCATCGATCAGTGCCTGTGCGATCTCGAGATTGCTCTGACCGAACGCGCCCGGCGGGTAATACACCTCGCCACCACCGAAGTTCTCGCTGACGCTTTCGGGTCCATGCCAGCGCTCGAAGTGCGGGCCGAGGATCGCATTGGTGGCTTCAAGATTCGCATTGAACCACAGGCTGTGTAGCGCCGCTCCGAGGCGTGTGCGGATCAGCTCCAGGCATTCGGCCAGCGGCGCGGCCGTTGGACAGTGACCGACCAGCACGACCTGTGCGCTCTGCGAGCGCCGCTCGATGACGACCTGCAGGTAACGGGCAAGACCCAGCTGCGCCTTGTCGGAATAGCAGCTGGTCTGCGTATCGACCAGCGCACCACGCACGATCGAGGCGACTTGATTGATCAGCGGATGCTGTACACGGCAACTTGGGATATGCACCACATGGTGCGTGCCCAGTTCAAAAAGCCCGAGCTTGGGCGAACCCATACGACCACGGATTGCCAGCCGCGCGCGCAGCCGAAAGCCACTCGTTGCGCCGCTGATCACACTCACCGCTCCCAGGCCATGACTAGCCGCCAGGTCATCCAATGCTGCGCGCGCTTCGGCGGCGATCCCGTGCTCGCCAAAGCGCGGACAGGCCGAGCACGGCGGTCGATGGGGACAGGCGAGCTGCGCAGCCCCCCGACGATGCGTGTGCGGGAGCTTATCTGGGGTGTGAGTATTCACGGCCCGCACGCTAGCAGAATGCACGCCAGGGAGACCAGGCCATTTGATTACGCCACATCCGTGGCTTGCGCAGTCCCGGGATGTTCTCGGTGCGCGCTCGACCTGCCCCAGTCAGGCTATTGCCGGGGCCGCGCATCCTCGCGCGGCTCGGGTAACGCAGGCGCGGCCCGGCCGCTGTGCGTATCGATGAAGGCAAACACCGGCGCCAGCTGCGCCTGCATCTGCTCTGGCGGCAGCTTGGTGAACATATGGTCCGCACCGGGGACCAGGATGAGCTGCGCTGACACGCCCTGGGCGCGCAGTGCATCGTAGAGCTCCTGGCTCTGCTGCCATGGGACCGCGTGGTCGGCTTGCCCATGCATGATCAAAAACGGCGGAGTCTTGGCGCCGATGTAAGTGATCGGGTTGGCGGCTTTGAGCAGCGCACGCGGGCATTTGGGCAGCGCGCAGCCGAGCAGGGCAGATTCAGGTGAATGGACATCGTCGTGTCGTCCCATCGATCCGGGCAGCGCCTGGCGATCCAGCGTTGCAAAATCGATCGGCCCAAACCAGTCGATCACCGCATCCACGCAACTCGTGGCCCTCGGATCCAGTGCCGGTGTGCTCAGGCCCACACGCTGTGGCAGCTTGTCCATCCGATCGAAGCTTGCTTCGCCGCAGCTGGTCCCCAGCAGGGCGGCCAGATCGCCGCCGGCCGAGGCACCCCAGACTACGATGTGACTGGCATCGCCACCATAGTCCTTCGCATAGGTACGCAGCCAGCGCACTGCAACCTTCACATCCTCAATCGCGGCCGGAAAGCGTGCCTCGCTGCTCAGGCGGTATGCGGGGCGTGCCACCAGATAGCCGCGCGCCGCCAGTTCAACCATCGCCTCGTTGCCCATGATACCTTCGTCGCCATCCGGGTCGAGCGTAAAGCCGCCGCCGTGCAGATAGATGACGATTGGATGCACGCCACTGACGGCTGTGGGTACGAACAGGCTCATCTGGATCGGGCGGTAACCGTTGACCACATCGTAGGTGAGGTGCGGAAGGCCCAGAACCCCGCGGCCGTAATCGATATGCGGCCGTGCCAGCAGCTCAGGGTTTGTCGCCAGCGCGTTCGCGAGAAGTAAAACGGTGAGCAGCAGCGGAGCCAATACCCACTTTGCACAGTGCGCTGCGCTCATATGCACCCGCCTTCAATGTCTATTGGCACGTTGTGCGTCAGTGTCGCAAAATGCGCCGCCGGCTACCATCGAGCGCGCCGACGTCAAATGGTGGCCTGTCTACGCAATGCACTGTGCGTGAGCGGCGCATGAGGAGTTACAAAATGTATACGCGACGCCGCGTCCTGCTCTCCACAGCGGCTGCGGCCGTGCTGACCTGGGCGCCGCCCAGGACGAAGGCGCAAACAAGGCTGCCCTTTAAGTTCTTTGATGCGCACGCCCATCTGCGCTCTGAGGATCGAATTCGTTATCCACGTGTCGCCACGCCGCCTGCCGCCGGAGCCCCGCCGGGACCACCCAATGGCGGCGCGCAGGGTGAAGCCCCTGAAGTCGATCGGGTGCTGCACTGGATGGACGAGAACGGTGTCGCGGGTGGAGCAGCAGTGCAGCATCGGGCGACCTACGGCTATGACAACCGCTACATACTCGATTCGACGGATCTGCATCCCGATCGACTCGTGCCAGTGACAGTGCTCGATGCCGAGGATCCGGCGACCCCCGACAAGGTGCGCGGCCTGGCCGCTAATCATGGGCTCGCCGGCGTGCGTCTGACCGGCATGCGCGCCGCCGATGGCAGTTTTCCGTGGCTCGATTCAAACCCGGCACTCCAGACTTGGGCTGTGATCAACGAGTTGGGCCTTGTGATGGATCTGATGACCACCCCACCGGGCAACTCGCCGCCCGCAATTGCCGCGCTGCTCAAGCTCGCACCGCGCTTCCCTAACGCCCGCTTGGTCCTTGATCACATCGCATGGCCCGATGCGCGCGGGGCACCGGACTTTGGTCTGGATGGGCCTCACCAGGAACTGGCCTCCCACAGCAACATTTACTACAAGTTCTCAACCATCAACATCGACCTGCTGGCCGCGGCCCAGGTATCCGCCACCGAGATGCTCCGGCATGTCGTCGCTATTTACGGTGCCGATCATGTGTTGTGGGGCTCGGATATCGGCAATTCAGCGGGCACCTACGCCGAGATGGTGCGCAAGGTGGTGAGCGCCGCATCCAAACTCACTGCGGCTGAACAGCAGCAGGTCCTGCACGATACCGGCAAGGCCGTGTATGTCCGAGGCGGCGTGATGGCTTGAGCCTGCTGCCGGATGGCGCCACCGCGCGCCGAGCAATTGCCCCAAGTTAGGCTCTAACCGCGTAAGCGTCCGGTGCCGAGCCACCTCGGGACGCGCGCCCGGTAGCTGTGCCAGGCCGCGCCAAACGTGCGCTCGGCCCATGGCTCCTCATAGAGCCACACCCGCAGTACGAAACCAATCAGGATCACGACGAAATAAACCGCGATATCGGCTGATGCCCATAACGCCACCCAGCCCGCCAGAATCGTCAGGACACCGAGGTACATCGGATTGCGCGTGTAACGGTAAGGTCCAGTCATCACAAGGTGTCGCGGTGGCGACCAGGGCGCCAGAGTCCCGCGCCCGTTCACGTAAAACTCACGCACGCAGATCAGCATCAGCGCTGTGCCGGCGCTGGCCAGCGTCGTGCCCACGATCGGATGCCGGATCGCGTTCCGCGATGTCATACCCAGCGTAAGTGGCACCGCGTAGGCAATGACGCCCGGCAAACAGACAAAGGCGAGCAGGGCACGCAGCAGCATGTACGGGTCAAGACCCCGCGGGGCGCTTTATATAAATTAGGGTGCCATCCAATTCTAGCACCAACTTCGGCCACGCCGCCTGCTGCGCTGCGAGCAATATCGGCCTAAGTACGCAACCGTACGGTTTGGCGGCGAAGTCATCGTTATGCTCCGCCGCGCTCGATCGCCGCGGTGTGGCGATTCGGGCCGTCCCGACCGGCACCTGCCCCAGACAGGCGAGTGGCCGCGAGTAGCATGTCTTAGTCCGGAGCGCTTATGGGAAAGCCTCTCGCTGATGGCATGATCATGGCTGTGCAGATCCGCCGCTGGATGGCAAGTCGAGCGGAACCTGCCTGGTCCGCATCTTGGGCAATTTAATCGGCACATCATTTATGCTGGCGATTCAACCAATTCTGAGAGAGAACAAATGAGCAAGAAAGCAGGTGTGTGGATTGATCATAGACGGGCAGTTATTGTTATTTTCGATGCCTCGGGGGAGCACACCAGCGCGATCGATTCCGATGCTCATAAGCATCTGGAGCGGGCAGGCGATTCGCCGATGAAAGGCAGTTTTGAGGCAGCACAAGTACCGGCGGACGACCGCCGCCAAAAGGCGTTTACTGGCGAGCTCAACCGCTACTACGATGCCGTGGCCAGCGCGATTCACGAGTGCGCCGCTATCTATCTGTGCGGGCCGGGCGAAGCCAAAGGCGAGTTGCGTCACCGGCTGGAAAAGCAGCGACTCGCAGAGCGCGTCGTTGCGGTGGAGACCGCCGACAAGCTCAGCAATCCTCAGGTCGCAGCCAAGGCGCGTGAATTTTTTTCCGGGCCGTGGCATGCCAAGGGGCCTCGTATCGGCCGTCCTGACGCCGGCCTGGAAGACTCTGGCTCTCAGAAATAGCGCTTTGCGATGGGATCGAATGCGGCTAATTCGCCAGCGCCGATCCGCATTTTAGCGCACACGAGTCCTGGGCTGTGGCGCAATGGGTCGCATCAAGGGGGCTGGGAGCCGGGTGTCGCAATCGGCAGCGTCGTTTGCACGCCAGCCTGCGGCAGTGCAGCTGCTGGGTCACGATGGCTTCTCGCGCTAATCCACTGAGCGCTGATGAGCAGCAGCATGATGATCGCGTAGATCCACATGAAGTTGAAAGCGCGGTCCGTGGGCTTAGCATTTGCGACCGCCTGAGGGGAGTTTGAAATGTTCGGTCGGTTTCCCGGCAATAGTGCAGCGAGGCGTGCCACAGTAGATGGTCCATCGTGACCTGGTGCGCCCCACTCCGGCAGGGCCGACATCAGCAGCGCGAGCTCCCGCGCGGCGGCCTCGCGCGTATGACTAGCCAGCACAGCGGCCCGCTCCCAAGGGTCATGCCCGAGGCGCGCAAGGGCCGATAGCACGCTGAGCGTCATCCCCTGGGCCTCCTCATAGACTGGCGCGTACAGGAACTCGTCCAGGTCGACTCGGAGTGCGCGGCCCGGAGGACCTTGCTTGGCGCGATGATTGAGGGGCGAGGTCATCAGTGGAAGTCGGCGGCCGGCCGAGTTAGCAAGTGAAACATGCAGGGACTCCTAAGTTTGCATCCGCGCCAAACCTAAAGTTTCGTCGCGGGCGGTCGGTGCGGGCGTCGGGCAGCACGGCGGGTGGCGCCGGCTCAGCCACGCGGGAGGATAGCCACTGTGGCTGGCCTTGTCCGTACGCTGCCGCGCTATTGAACCGCTAGATTCTCGACCATGCCGGCCAGCGTCGACCGTTGCGTCCAGTCCGAGCACTCGGCCGGCTATGTATGCCGTCGTACGGTTCAAGAGGGCGCATCGTGCCTAAGATGCCCACGTGATCTCCAACTATCCGACCAACGCCAATGCTCCACCATGTGCTACTGATCCAAGATGACCTCGCCGGGGCAGCGACAGTCCATCACGCCCTGACCGGCTCGGGCGACTGGGGCTTTCGCCTAAGTAGAGTGACGAGTTTTAATGAAGCGCTTCAGCGCCTGACCCGTCCCAGCGGCCTCACCCGAGATGATATGGACCGTATCGATGCTGTAATCATCGATATCTCGCGGGCCGACGGCGCGGGCGTCGTCACTTTTGAGCAGGTCTGTCGGGCGGCTCCTCAAGTGCCGCTGCTGATTATTGGTGCCGAATGTGATGAAGGCAGCGCCAGGAAGGCCATTGAGGGCGGGGCTCAGGACTATCTGCTCAAGGAGCGCCTTGATAGCTATTCATTGCCAAAGGCTTTGCGCGGGGTAATCGAGCGTGCCTCATCCATCGAGGCGCTTTTTGAAGAGAAGGAACGCGCTCAGGTAACCCTCAACTCCATCGGCGATGCGGTCGTGAGTACTGATATCGGCTGCAACATCACCTATCTCAACTCGATGGCTGAGCGTCTGACGGGCTGGTGCAAAGAAGACGCATGCGGTCGGCCGCTGACGGAAGTATTTCGAATCATCGATGGCGCAAGTCGCAAGTCGGCAAACAATCCCATGGCCCTTGCAATCCAGGACAACAAAACCGTCGCCCTGACAGCCAACTGCGTGCTGGTGCGGCGTGACGGATCGGTATGCGCCATTGAAGACTCAGCAGCGCCGATACACGATCGTAGCGGTAAAGTTACCGGAGCGGTTATGGTTTTCCGCGATGTCACCAAGGCGCGTGCCCAATCTGAGCACATGATCTATCTGGCTCAGCACGATATTTTGACAGGACTGGCCAACCGGGTGCTGCTCAGTGACCGCATTACTCAGGCTATGGCGCTTGCACGCCGCCACGATCACAAACTCGCCCTGCTTTTCCTGGACATCGATCGCTTCAAGCACGTTAATGACTCGCTGGGACATGACGCCGGCGATCGCCTGCTGCAGTCGGTATCTCATCGACTGATAAAGTGTGTGCGCAACTCAGATACCGTAAGTCGACAAGGCGGTGATGAGTTCGTGGTCTTACTCCCCGAGCTCGCTGCGGCCACGGACGCTGCCATCCTGACCGAGAAGATCGTGCTGGCGCTAAGCGCCCCGTACACGCTCGGCTCCGAGGAGGTGCATCTGACGGTAAGCGCTGGCATTGCGATCTATCCCGACGATGGTCGTGATGCCGAGACCTTATTGAGGAATGCAGATTTTGCGATGTATCATGCTAAAGAATGCGGCAGAAATAACTACCAGTTCTTTCGCGCTGAACAGAACGAACTTGCCGTCGAGCATCGCGCGGTGGACAGCGGTCTGCGCCTGGCGCTGGAGCGGCAAGAGTTTGTACTGCATTACCAGCCGACCGTTAATCTGGCGACACGCGAGATCTCTGGGGTTGAGGCCCTTGTTCGATGGCGGCATCCGCAGCGCGGCTTGGTGGGTCCTGAGGATTTTGTACCCCACGCAGAGGCCTCGGGCGCGATCGTCCCCATTGGCCGCTGGGTGCTGCGAGAGGCTTGTCGGCAGGGCCGCATTTGGCAGGATAGCTGCCTGTGCCCGGTGCGCATCGCCGTCAACGTCTCGCCGGTCGAGTTACGTGACCCAGGCTTCGTTGCGGGCGTGCGCGCCATCCTGGCCTCGACAGGATTAGAGCCCCACTTCCTCGAGCTCGAACTGACCGAGACGGTGCTGGTGCAAGACACAGCATCGACAGCAGCAGTACTGCACGCCCTCAGGGACATGGGCGTTCAGCTCGCGCTCGATGACTTTGGTACAGGCTTCTCAAGCCTGAGTCACCTGAAGCGCTTTCCAATCGACATGCTGAAGATCGACCAATCATTTGTCCGGGATCTGGCGATCGGTCCCGGAGATGCCAGCATTGTGGGGGCGGTGATCAGCATGGCCGAGAGCCTGAACTTGCAGGTGATAGCCGAAGGCGTTGAAACCTCTGAGCAGTTCAAACTGCTGCAGGAACAGGGTTGCCCGGAAGCCCAGGGATTCTTCTTCAGCCACCCCGCGGCCGCTGAGCAAGTAACGCAGCTGCTGAGGCGCGGAAAGTGGACACCTCAGGCAGCTGGGCAAACCGCGCAAACGCCTGCAAACGGCGCTGCTTTGGCGCGCGCACTTTGAGCTTCGCCGGCTGTTAGGAAGCGCAAGGCATTGGTACAACAGCCCTCAGGGCCATCAAGAGATCAGGAAGGGCTAGTACTCGAAAACCCCTCCGTGCGAACATACCTCACACGCATTCCGCCGTGCATATGACAGGCCCGGTATAGTCCGTCGACGTGCTTTCACATGCCGACGGGCTCACTCTTATAGCAGCGGCACGCTCGGGTCGTGCCCGCATCGAGCCACTGCCGCTCTTTGCTACCAGGAGATCCGCAGGTTGTCGGCTACATGCTTAACACCCGGCGCATTCCAGGCCAATTGACGTGTCCGTTCACGCTCCCACAAGCTCCTAACGGTGCCGCTTAGCGTGACGTTGCCGTCATTGACCGCAACCGTAATGTCCTGCTTGTCTGAGTCGAGCCGCCGCTTCAGCGCTGCCTCGATATCGCTCTTGATTCCGCTGTGGGCCGCCAGTGGCTTGATACCAATGTTTTCCGTAAGCCCGGTCACGCCGAGTAGTCCACGGACCGCGGCCGCCGCACTTTGTCTCTGGTAGTTCCACTCGACTTCGCCGGAGAGCGTCACCCAACCTTTCTCGACCATGACTTTGACGCCAGATTTCGGGAGGTAACTTACCCACTCCAGGGTGTTTTCAACCGAGCGCGCAATATCGGCATCCGTCCGATTGTTCATGCCGGGCAGATTCACGTCCATCTCCACAGCCAGTCCTTTGACGCCAGCGACGCGCTGCGTGGCCTGCTCGGCCTGCCACTTCTCGGCGAAGCTGCTGACGCGGCCAGCCAATGTGACGATGCCATCCTTCACCTCTACTCCGATCTCAGACGCGTTCACGGCAGATTCCCAGCCGAGCTCTGCGATGACATCCTGCTTGAGTTCCATATCGCTCTTCATATTTCATACTCCTGTGACGGGACCGCGGACCCTAAGCCCGTTACGAGCGGGTCTCCGTTCGCTGTCCCACACAGATCGGCGCGTCAATGCGTGTGCCGTCAACCATCGCGCCCAATAGCGATTGCAATCAATTCCTTGCGCGAGCATTGAAAAAGCACTATCGATTTGATTGAACTAAAAGCGAAGCTCTTAGCAAGGCACTTCCCTCAGCTGGGCCCAATCTTTGAAGGAATGCCGCACATCGCAACAGGAGTGCGTTGGGCAAGGCACCAAGCTGCCAGGGCGCTATTTCGAGGGGGCAACGGAACCGGTAGTGGCCCCGAGCGTGTATCTCACCGTCAGACCGAATAGATTGACGTTATCCTGATACGGTTGGATGCCCAGGGCCAGAAGGTTGGAGATCGTGGCAGGATTCACGCCCATCAGAGCCCAGTCGTTGCTGTTGTAGGTCTCGCGCTCATAGCGCAGATGTATCTGCAACGCCGCGGTCCACTGGTAGCTCACTCCAAGGCGCGCCGAGTCAAGCCTGGTCCACGATTGTGGAAAGGCCTGTGACAGACCAGCGACCGCCGAGTCGGTGTCCTCGTAGGTGGGGGCGATAAGATAATCGAGCGTGACAGTCCAGCGTGGGTTGGCAAGCCAGCGCCCGCCAACGTCCGCGTTCCAATATCGTTCAGTGTCGGAGGCCACCCACGGCGCTTCGCCGGGTCCCACGTAGCCATTCTGCAGATTGAACAGTCGCTCATAGCCTGCATCGAGATAAGCGGTCAGTGTGGCTCCGGGGGTCCAGGTGAGCGTGCTCGAGAGGCGCTGCTCATGCGTGCCCTGCAGGCCCAGCGTCGAGGAGCGATAATCGTTCTTCGATAGCGCGCCCGCCAGCGACCAGATCAACTTGGACGAAACCGACCAGGCACCGTTGAGGGAGGAGAAAACCCGATCGCGCGGCGCATACTCATACTGGAAGATCTGGGGACTTTCCTGCGGTGGCAGTGCGGCAGTGTCGAATGAGGAGGCCTTGCGCAGCCCGTTACCCACTTTAAGCGTAAAGTTCAGCGGAGCAATGGGAGTGAGAGTCGCTCGTCCCCAGCTCTCCACGTCCTGGGTCCAGCTCACCACCTGTCCAGGGCCGTAGTGAATGTCATCGAGCTGGCCGCCGACGCCAAGGCTCATCCAGGGGACCAGCGCATAGTCTGCTCCCCCATCGAGACGCGCATGATCCTCGCTATAGCGCGGCGTAATGGCCGTGCCCCCAGGAAAGGTATCGGTGACGATGTAGGCGATAGCCAGCGGGTTGGTTTTATCATCGCGCCCGTCGTAGGTCGCGTGACCTCGCAAGCTCAATTTCGGCAGCGGCCGGGCGGCGAGTCCGAGCGCATAGTGAGAGAGCAGCACATCACCCCCCAGAGAAGCCGGCGTGGGCGTGATTGCTCCTGCCAGCGTGCTCACTGGCATGAAGGCGTCATTCTGTTTCAGCGTGCCGATGGAAGCCGCGTAGGTGAGTGAGGAGCCGAACCAGGGCAGTCGCACGTTGCCGGCCGCTGCCAGCTGCTGCAGGGTGTTGCTCGGCGGCACGCCCAGGCGTCCTTCAGTGGAGCCAGGAACAATGGGCAGATACGGATTGGCGAACAGCAATGCAGCGCTCCGATCTTCGAACCAGGAGCCGGTGTAGGTCAGGCGCAGACTCGCCCGAGCCCCTGCCCACAGAGTCCCGGCAGTCAAGGAGTCGGTGACATAGTCGATCGGCTGCGGTAATTGCACCGCCTCCGTGAGAAAGCTTGCACTGCTCAGATCGGTGCCGATCTTCTCCTGGCGCTGCAGCTCGCCGAACAAAGTCCAGGCCGTGCTGGCGTAGTAATTACCCGAGAGTCCAATGGTGCGCCGATCGAATGCCAGGGCATCGGGCGCGAGACTCGAATTCAGCGCAGTCATGCCGGCGGTGCCCCCGGAGGCCACCCAGCCCGGCGTCAGGCTCAGGTTCGACCCATTGCCCTGGAAGGGGGTGACGGTTGAGTCATACAGACGCGTCGGCTGCCCATCGTAACTGATGCGCAGCTCGTACCGCCCTTCGCTTCCCCCAACGACAGTGCCGTCTCGTGAGGCTAGGCCGAGCCGTTCAAGATCATAGTTTGCATACTGACCGCTGGCGCTGCGCAGCTCACCTGAGGCTCCGAGGTCGGCGTAAACGCCGCTGCGGTCAATTCCGGTGTAGCGACCAAAGCTGGCATTGGCACCGCTGGCACTTAATGCACCCGCCTCAGTCTGGCTCTCATAGCCTTGCAGAAACGGGCACTGAGTGCATTTCCAAGCACTCGTGTCCGGAACGAGTGCGTTTGCCGGTGCGTCGGCCAGCGACGCGCTGCCCAGGAGAATCGCAGCGCCTCCGATCAGCAGTGGTAGGTAGCGAGCGCTGGATAATGCATTCATGAGTCGCGCTCAGCGCATCAGAGCGCGGCCCGAAGGGCTGTTGGATCCGTGGATTTGGGAGTGACAGTTGGTGCAGCTGCCCGCCAGCAGATAAGCGCTGGGCATACGGCCCGGCAGACCATTCGGGGTGTTGATGATCGAGGGATGGCCCGCACCTTCATGGCAGCTCTGGCAAAGAAAGGGCGGCCGAAGTTTGAGCAATGAGGATTGCGCGGAACCGTGAGGATTGTGGCAGGTCGTGCAGTTCTCGGCGACCGGCTGGTGTTCCCACAAGAATGGGCCGCGATACTCGGCATGACAGCCCGTGCAGGTTTCCGTCACCGTGCTCTTTGTCAGCAGGGAGGGCCCGGTCGAGCCGTGCGGCGAGTGACAGGAAGTACAGGCCATCTTTCCTTCACGCATCGGATGGTGCGAAGGCTTGAGCAGATCAGTGCGCTGAGCCTGGTGGCAGGAGGTGCACGTTTCGATCTGCGTCGGCGCGCTTTGCATCGGATCCTTGCTGGCGTGCAGCGTGTGGCAACCGGCGCAGGCGACGTTTGCCGCGGCATGCGGGCTGGCCGCCCAGTCGTGGGCTGTATTGGCCTCATGGCACCCCAGGCACACCGCATTTTGTTTCAGAGGCGGCGTGAGAGCTTTAGGACCAAAATCAATCATGCCCGCCAGCGGACCTCCGCCAGCCTTCACATGCGCGCCGCCCGGACCATGACAGGCCTCGCACTGGAGCCCCCCCTGACCGAAGGGCCCCAGGCGGTCTCCGGGACGTGCGTGTTTGGTATGGAACAGGTCCGTGACGTTCGGATCGCTATGGCAACCGAGACAGGAATCGGCGCCCTGCGGACTGTAGCCAGTCTCAGCAGGGTCGGGTGCAGCGACAGCTGCGCTCGGCTCAGCAGTCTCGAGCGCAGGCACCCGCACGCCGGCACCCAACATCAGAGCGAGAGCGGCCAGCACTCCGGCACGCGCAGAGCGCTGCACTCAATTCACCGGGGCGGGAATGTTATGCACGACCCGGACGTCGGCCACTCCACCGGGACCGTGGCAGAGCCCGCAGGTCTCGACCAGTGCCGGAATCGTACTGAGAACCGTCCGTCCCTCGGCATCTTTCAGAACCTGATTCGAGCCGCCGTTCTGTTGCATATGTGCCAGGCTCAGGGCATCCACATGGCAGCCGGAGCAGGCCGACATGTTGGCGGAGGTGGAGATCGGATTGCCGAGCGTGGTCGGATTCGGTGACTGGGTTGACAGGCCGGTCAGGAAGGTCGTTGCCTGCACCAGAGAATCGTTCACCGGATAGTAGCTGGTGCCCACATGGCAGGCATCGCATCGATTGAGCTGCCCTGGGTAGACCACGGCGGTGAAGTTGTTGATCGATCCGCCGTAGCCGTAGATCACGAACGGCGAGCCCGCCGCACCGCGCACGCTGCCGTCATGAATGGCATGAATCATGTGCTTCATGTCGATACTCTGTTCCCACAGACCGTCAATTCCTGGGACTGTGGCAGCGAGCGATTGGCGCTCGCTGACATCGGTGGAGGCCGGGTTGTGGCAGGCCACGCAGACCTGGACATTGTTATTGCGATTCGTGCCGTGCAGGCTGAGCAGGCTGTGGCATACATCGCACTGGGCGATTGAAACAACCACCCGACGGGGAATAGGCGCCGCGCCGGTGACGTTGCCATAGCCCACAGCGCTCGTGACCGGAATGGCCGTCGCGCCAGGTCCGGTCGTGACCATGCCCGGGTGTCCTTCAATCACCACACCGACATTGGCAATTGGCGCGCATAGCGTGCCGCCACCTGGCGGGCAATCAAGGGCCGGAGGATTAGGCAGCGGCGTCGGCGAGATGAGCGTGAAGGCACCGGCGGCATTCGGGCCCGTCAGCGCACCGGCCGGGACGCCGGCCGCGCAGCCGGGCCCAATCAGCGGGTCGAGCGACAGTGGCTGACCCCAGGTCGCTGCAGTCGATCCACTACCCCAGTTAGTGTAGTCACTGGTTTCCCAGGCGATATCGATCGCCAGCCGCGCCGCGCCACCGGGGGCGCAAACGGGATTACCGGTACCGGGGTCGGTGCCGGTGAATGGTGCAGCCGTCAAAATGTTGTAGGGCGCATTGCCGTTGGTCGGATCCACGACGCTGAAAGTCACGACTGGATAAACCTGGCCGGCCGTGCTGGTGAAGCTTACGTTATTGACCTGATACTGAAATTTGCTCGCCGCAACGACTTCCGGAATCACGTGGACCGCTGCCACCTGCAGCATGCCATTGTCGATAGTTGAGGTGGTGCCGTGACAGGTGGTGCACTGCGCATCAGTAGCCACGATATTGCCGGAGCCGTGATTGGCGCCAGTCGAAAAATTGACGGTGTCGTGGCAGGCCCCGCAGGCCTCCGCAGTGGGCACCGTCTCGAAGTTTAGCGCCTGAGTGGCCGTTGGGTCTGTCTGAGAATGGCAGGTAACACAATTGCGGGTGTCCTGCGGGTAAAGCAGGGTGTTGAAGTTGGACAGCGACTTCATATAGCCGGCGATCCAGTAGCCGATGCCCAGTGTCGGCGTGGTATTGGGCCCGCTGGGCGTCTGAATGCTCGGCAGTGTGTTGCCGCTGTGGATCTTGTGCACCATCACCTTCATATCGAGCGAGTTACCGCTGTAGGGATCGATGTTGGCGGGCGTGTGGCACATGACGCAGTACTGCACCTCGACTCGGGCGCCGCCGTGGGCGGTCAGCATCGTGTGGCAGGTGTCACAGGTTGCCGTTTCGATGATCTCGCGCTCGAAGATCCCCGTGGTATCCCCGGTCGAGGGCTGGAACGTGTAATCACCATTGTTGGCCTGGGCCAGACCCCGGATCTCGAAGCCAACCCGATGAGTCAGGTTTGGGTCATAGATGACCGTCGTGCCCTTGGTGATGTCGGTGTGGAATGTGTACTGGTAGGTGCCATCCAGGTTATCGACCAACGTACCGGTGCTCGCGGCCTCTACGGTCGGCTGCGTCTGTGGGGCCGTGTCACAGGCCGCCACGCCGGTCGGGCAGCCCACCGGCGTGACGGTCGAGTAGATATAGGAATTCCACTGGCTCGACATCCCGTTCTGGCCTGGCACCAGCTGCGCAATCGCCCAGCCCAG
>Ga0302320_10002605_pt1 | contig 42312 bp, 39 predicted proteins | sample Bog_T0_3_FD_202130 | JGI IMG/M metagenome (GOLD analysis project Ga0302320, IMG submission 202130) | Peat permafrost microbial communities from Stordalen Mire near Abisko, Sweden - Bog_T0_3 | ecosystem: Environmental > Terrestrial > Soil > Wetlands > Peat | place: Sweden: Abisko, Stordalen Mire... | reverse complement strand
ACCATCGAGGTGATCCAGAAAGCGCTCTGAGCGCCCGCGGCCGGAGCGGCGGTCTTTGCCGCGTACCCGACTGCGAAGCCTGAGCGCCCGCGGCCGGAGCGGCGGTCTTTGCCGCGAAGCTCTTGCGGAACATGTGCTCTCTACCTACGGCTGCAACGTCACCGCCGCCTGCGACTGATTTTCAATCGTGTAATAAATTTTGTGAGTAGTAGCCGTAAAGTTCGTCGGATTCGTATCGAAGATCACCAGTCCAGGATCGCTTCCAAACGTTGTCCCCAGGCACTGTGCGTTCAGCGAACCGCTCTGTCCGATCGGCGGCACCGCCAGCACCGTATTGGTGTAGGTCGGCGGAATCGCCGAGTACTGCGCAACTACCACCGCGCAGTTCATCGCATTCGGATTCGCAAGAAAAATCATCTCCCCGGTTTCCATCGCGTAGTTGGTGCCGTCGCTCGCCACAATCGTGAACTTCACTTTGCCGCCCGCCGCGTCTCCCGCCGTCAGGTGTACGGAAAAGATGTTCGCCGAAGGAACCGCGCCCGTCATCGCCTTGGGAGTTCCTGCAATCAGCAACCGGTCGCTCATCGTGCTGGCTATATCGCCCACGGTCTGCACGTCCACGTTCCCCGCCCCTCCGGCGCCTGTACTTGCCGCCAGCAGCAGGTTGCCGGATACAACGCTGGCCGCCGCAGGTGCAGTGAGCAACTTGCTGCCGTCCGGAAACACGAAACCTCCCGTCGTGCTGTGGATCGCTCCGGCAACCGTAACCATCTGGTCCGGAGTGTTCGTGCCAATGCCCACGTATCCGTTCGAGGTCTGAAACAACCACGAGTTGACCATATCGCCTGCCGTATCGCTGAACACCGGAAGGTAGCCGGCCACAGCGCCGGTGGCTATCTCCGCCGGTACGTGGATTCGCGGCACCGCGCAGTCGGCCACGGGGACAAGGCCATGCACGGAAGCAGCCACGCTCACCAGCGGCACGCGTTGTTGTTCGGGCCGCGCCAGGTTTGCCGAGTCGGTTGCAGTCGGTTCGTCCAACGCTGGGGATAGCAGTGCTGCCAGTTTTCCTTGACCACAAAGGAGAACGGCAGCCATCAGGACAATGCTGCAAGTTATCTCTCGCACGGCTGATTTCACGATGCACACACCTTCCGTGACGCAAGATGTTGAGCCCTCATCCACTCCGGGCCGGGGACGTCGCGCCAAGTCTTATGAGTAGCTTTGAATGCAGGGCCAGATTGACTATTGCTTCAAGAAATGTCAAGCCTATTCAGCGGAGCACAGGAAAACGCCCCGCACTGTAGCCATGCGGGGCGCCGGTTAGCTGTTCGGATTGGCCTGAGGCGGGCTCGCTCCCGCTGCGGACGCACAACCAATCTGTGCGCAACACAGTTGAAACGCAACCCAGCGACAAACTCCAAAATACTTTAGAAGTCTGGCGAGTGGTTAGAGCGATTCCGCCCTAAGCCTCAGCCACCTCACTAGTCACGAATTGTATGCTACAGTCGCCTGAACTTTTTTCCATCGGACCACCTCCTCTCCAGTGTGAAGGCATCCTAGACCCGAGCCGAGGGGGTTGTCAAATCGTCATCTACCAATGAGCAATCATCCGAAGGGCGGAGGTGGCTAAGTAATCAATCTTTCAGAAAGTTGCTCAACTGTTAACCTGAAAGTAACCTTCCGAAAATCAACGATTACCAGGATAGTTACTCGTCGGCAGCTTCCGGTTTCCACGCATAAGCTCCCTTTTGCGCAGGCCAACGAGCGAGTTCGGACGATTGTAGAACGTGGGAATCACCCGATGCAGTCCAGATGGCAAGTATGCCCGACAGGGTCGCACATAAACTTCCTGCTTCCGATGGTAGGCTATTACGGTGGACGCGAATCGATTAAAGGCTTTGCTGGAGCAGGTGCGCACCGGGGATGTAACCACCGACGCGGCGCTCGAACAGATTAAAACTCTTCCTTTTGAAGATCTCGGATTTGCCAAGGTGGATCATCACCGCGCCCTGCGTGTTGGCGTGCCCGAGGTGATCTTCGGACCAGGCAAGCAGCCCGAACACTTTGCCGAAATCTTCAGCCGCCTTGCCGCACGCGGAAATAACGTGCTGGCCACGCGCGTGAACGAAGAGCAACTCGCCGTGACCGTCGCGCGCTTTCCCACCGCAGAGCACAACTCTTTGGCGCGCACCCTGGTGCTGCGGCAGAAGAGTGAGAAACTCGGCAAGGGAATCATCGGAATCATCTCGGCCGGAACCAGTGACATTCCCGTCGCCGAAGAAGCCGCCGTGACCGCCGACATCATGGGCAATGACATAACGCGTCTCTTCGATGTGGGCGTGGCCGGATTGCATCGCCTGCTCTCCCACAGCGAAGACCTGCGCCAGGCGCGCGTGCTGGTGGTATGCGCCGGAATGGAGGGCGCGCTGCCCTCGGTGGTTGGCGGACTGGTAGGCGTTCCGGTGATTGCCGTGCCCACCAGCGTGGGCTACGGCGCGGCCTTCGGCGGAATCGCCGCGCTGCTCGGCATGATCAACTCCTGCGCATCGAACGTTTCCGTAGTGAACATCGACAACGGCTTCGGCGCGGCCTATGTCGCGTCGCTGATTAATAGACTCTAGAGGCAGGCAGTCCGCGTCGAAATCTTGTTGCAACAAAATTCCTTGCAACGAAATTCATTGCATCCGGGCACTTTGTCCTGATATCAGAACAAGTAACTATGCCTAAGAAATGCATCAGCTCGGTCGGTGAAGAGATTCACCAGACGCGAGCCTTTGCCACCATTGAGGAAGAACTGCTCGTATCGCTGCTGCGCACGACAGACGTGCTGCAGGAGCGCTTCGAGCAGATGATCCGGCCCTTCAATATTTCCATGACGCAGTACAATGTGCTGCGCATTCTGCGCGGCGCGGGAGCCGAGGGCCGTACCTGCGGCGAAATCGGTGAGCGCATGATCGCCCGCGAGCCCGACGTAACCCGCCTGCTTGAGCGCATGGACAAGGCTGGGCTGATCAAACGTACGCGCGACAGCAAAGACCGTCGCGTGGTGGTCACGCGCATCACTTCCTCCGGGCTGAAGCTGCTGGATGAACTTGATCCGAAGCTGCGTGAGATCGATGGACTACTGAAACCGATGGGCGAGCGCAAGATTGAAACCATGCTCAAGCTGTTGGACGAAGTGCGAGGACACGTGCATCAGAAGTAGCGCGGCGCTATAAGCAACATGGAACTCTCGACTCTTGAGCTACAAATAACTCTACCCGCGCACTCACACGCGGGCAGAGTTGTTTCAGGAGACTCGCCTCACTCGCTGGTCATGATGAACAGCGGCTTCATGTGGAAGCTCTTGTAGAGCGGGTGCAGGCGTTCGGTGTTGTATTGATCGTGAACGTTTACCAGTTTCTTGCTCCCGGTGACACAGTCAATCGGCATGTCGTCATAGCGGCCGTTCTTCAGCACCACGAGTCTGCCGTGAACACGGCGCAGCAGCAGGTCCAACGCGAGATTGCCGTAGGCCATCGGAACGATGGAGTCGATGGCGTCGGGATCGCCGCCGCGCACCAGGTAGCCGAGCTTCTGGTTGATGACGTCAACGGTCTGGCCATTGTTGAACCTGGGCGAGAGCTCTTTCAATTTTTCCGAGACGAGGTCGCCGATTCCGCCGAGTTTCTTGTGGCCGTACGCATCCGTGGTCTCGGTTTCATAAACCATCTCTCCTCCCTCGAACATCGCCCCTTCACTGACCAGCACCACGGAATACTTGCTGGGATTGCGCCGGCGATCATAGCTGAGCAGGTCGGTTAGGTGCTCGATGTTGAACTTATGTTCGGGGATGACGCAGCGGTTCGCGGCTCCGGCCATGGTGGGCAGCATCGCAGTGTATCCAGCGTAGCGTCCGAACACTTCAAGCACAAGAAAGCGCTCGTGCGATCCGGCTGAGGTGCGCAGCGAGTTCGTCATCTGAATGGTGCGGGTGACGCAGGTGCTGAATCCGATGCAGTAGTCGGTGCCGGGAACGTCGTTGTCCATCGTCTTGGGAATGGCAATGACCTTTGCACCCTCCTCGTAGAGGCGGACGCCGTAGCTGAGCGTGTCATCGCCGCCAATGGGAATCATGAAATCAATGCCGAGCCAGGCCAGATTCGCCAGCACCTCCGGCGTTAGGTCGTTGCGCTCCGCGGTATATTTGTCGGCGAGGTGCAAGGGTACGTTTTCCTTCTTGACCTTGCCGGGATTGGTGCGCGAGGTGTGCAGGAAGGTGCCGCCGGTGCGTCCGGCACGGTTAACGATCTCTTCGGTGAGTATCGAAAAGTTGCCGCCGTTGTCGTAATCCTTCTCGCGGACAATGTCGATCAGTCCGCCCCAACCTCGGCGGATGCCGATCACCTGGTAGCCTTCGCGCAACGCACGGATGGTGACGGCGCGAATCGCCGGATTCAATCCCGGAACATCTCCACCGCCGGTCAGAATGCCAATGACGCCCTTATGCGACTTGATGTTTGCCATGACTTATCCCTTCGCCTCTATGAGAGACAGTATAAAAAATATAAATCAAAAGGTTGCACCCGAGACGTGTATCGGAATGACGCGGGTCATGCCCCAATCGCGAGGCTCACAGAAGGCCCGGAAAGACAGAAGGATCATGCGATGCGAACCGCTCACGCAATCATTCCACGATCATTCCCAGCATGCTTGCCGGAGGCGTGATCGTCGAATCGTCCGGTGATGTGCTGGGGTATTGCTTCAGATCCCAGATATCGGCGCTGTATTCCTTGATCGTGCGGTCGCTGGAAAATTTATGCGAACGCGCCGTGTTCAGGATCGACATGCGCCGCCATTTTGCGGAGTCCTTGAAATCGGCGTCCACTTTTTCGTTGATATCGATGTACTGTGGCAGATCGGCAACGTGGAAGAAACGGTCGCCACGGCTGATCAGTTCGTCGAAAATCCAGCGGAACAGACCCGGCTCGCTGGGCGAGAAACGGTCGTTGAGAAAGCAATCCAGCACGCGCTTGATACGCGGATCGCGCTCATAATACTCGCGAGCATTGTAGAGTCCGTTGCGTTGCATCTGCTCAATCTGCTCTGCGCGCAGTCCGAAGATGTAGATGTTCTCCTCACCGGCTTCTTCGGCGATCTCGATATTGGCGCCGTCCCATGTAGCGACGGTGACCGCGCCGTTCATCATCAGTTTCATGTTTCCAGTACCACTGGCTTCCATGCCGGCGGTAGAAATCTGTTCGCTCAGGTCGGCAGCGGGAATGATGGATTCGGCAAGCGATACGCGATAGTCGGGCAGAAAGGCAACGCGTAAAAGCTGGTTGGCCTTGGGGTCTTTGTTGATCACCGCTGCTACGTTGTGGATGAGCTTGATGATCTGCTTGGCGGCCCAGTATCCGGGTGCGGCCTTGCCGGCAAAAAGCACGGTGCGTGCGGTCTGGGGCGCGATGCCGTCCTCCACAATACGCAGATAGTCGTGCATTACGCGGAGCACGTTGAGCAACTGGCGCTTGTACTCGTGGATGCGCTTAATCTGCACATCAAACATGGAGCGCGGATCGGTGCTGACGCCGGTCTCATCGCGGATGATGCGCGCCAGTTTCAATTTGTTCTGCACTTTGACTTCAGCGAAGCGAGCCTGGAAGGCCGCATCACTTGCCAGCGGCTCAAGCTTGGTCAGCTCAGACATATCCGTGATCCATGCGTCGCCAATGCTCTCTGTGAGCAGGCGCGAGAGGTGCGGATTGGTTTTGAGCAGCCAGCGCCGGGGTGCCACGCCGTTCGTCTTGTTGCTGAACTTCTGTGGCCAGAGCTGCGCGAACTCCGGAACCAGCGAGGTCCGAATCAGATCGCTGTGCAAGGCAGACACGCCATTCACGGCGTGCGAGGCTACAATCGCCAGATGCGCCATGCGTACGTTCTTGTCATGCCCTTCCTCGATCACCGACATCTTCCTGACCTTCTCGCCGTCGATCCATGAGTAGGCGTTGAGAGTGCGCAGGAAGTTGTAGTTGATGCTGTAAATGATCTGCATGTGGCGCGGCAGGACACGCTCCATCAGCGCGATGCTCCATTTTTCCAGCGCCTCGGGCAACAGCGTGTGATTGGTGTAGGCGACCGATTTCTGGGTAATCTCCCAGGCGTCTTCCCACTCCAGATTGTTCTCGTCCACCAGCACGCGCATCAATTCGGCAACCGCCAGCGCGGGATGAGTGTCATTCATCTGGATAGCGACTTTTTCGTGGAAGACGGAGAAGTCATTGTGATGCGCAAGGAAATTTCGTGCAATGTCACGCACGGCGCAGGACACAAGGAAGTACTCCTGCACCAGGCGGAGTTCTTTGCCGGCCATCACGGAATCGCTTGGATAGAGCACGCGCGAGATGTTCTCACTGCCAATCTTCTGTTCGACGGCGCGGATGTAATCGCCGCGGTTGAAGATGTCAATGTCAAAGTCGTCAGAGGAGCGCGCCTGGAATAGGCGAAGGTAATTCACGGTATGGCCGTTGTAGCCCACCACTGGCATATCGTTCGGCACGCCCACCACAACCTGGTAATCCAGCCAGCTCTGGCGGAACTTGCTGCGATCGCGCGCATTCTCCACGCGGCCGTAAAGCGGGATCACGATGGCTTCTTCGGGACGCTGAATCTGAAAGGGAGTTCCGTTGGTCTTCCAGCGATCGGGTTTTTCGCGCTGGAACCCCTTGGCGATTTCCTGGCGGAACATGCCGTATTCGTAGTCGATGCCATAGCCGTAGCCGGGCATGTCAAGGGTCGCCAGCGATTCAAGGAAACAGGCCGCCAGTCTGCCCAGGCCACCGTTGCCGAGTCCGGCGTCTGCTTCACTCTCAAGCACCTGCTCAAGCCGTACTCCAAATTCACCCAACACGCCGTCCAGAACCTCGTTCAGCCTCATGTTGCAGACGGTGTCGCCAAGCAGACGGCCCATCAGAAATTCCATGGAGAGGTAATAAAGGTGCTTGGCGTCGGCCTGCCGGTAGCGCTTGCTGGTGGTCAACATGCGGTCCACGAAAAGGTCGCGCACGGCGAGCGAAACCGGCACCAGCAGCTCTGCGGGAGTCAGATGATCCAGCGAGCGCACCAATGTGTAGCGCACATGGCGTTCAATACCCTCACGCAGGGCTTTAGCTATGGCGACCGTGGAGTCGAAATTCGATTGCGACATAATCGACAAAAAGTCCCGAGGTAACAGAGTATGAGTGACAAGTCGACGCACTCTGCGGCTATTTCAAAGCCGCCAGGAAGTCGAGCTACACCTGCGGTAAAGAATGTGACGGGTCTCCGCGCAGCGAATGTGCTGCGAAAGGCATGCCGGCGCAAAACTCTCCCTTGGTTAGAATTCTACGCATGATTGGCCCGGTTTACCATGCACCCGCCAGCGGCAAATGTTTTCCGCGCCCGGAGCGGGACTCAACGGTGGCAGGACTGGCGTAATACGGGAAACGCCAGGGAATCGTCAACGGCATTCATTTTCAGAGCGATCAAATCTTTCAACCACTTTGATCTTTGTCCATCACCCGCGTCCGCGCTCCGCAGCCTGAGCGCGGTGATTGCCGCGCTCAGGCTGCGAAGCCGCGAACGTTTCTTCTTACTTTCGGACAGCGATGCTGAGTTCTTTCAACTGCGCATCCGTGACCGGGGTGGGAGCGTCCATCATCAGGTCTGTGGCCGCCGCCGTCTTGGGGAAAGCGATGACCTCGCGCAGACTGGGTGCGCCCGCCAGGATCATCACAATACGGTCCAGACCCAGTGCGATGCCGCCATGCGGAGGCGTTCCGTATTGCAAAGCCTCAAGGAAGAACCCGAAGCGCAGCTTCTGCTCTGCCTCGTCCATTCCCAGAGCCTCGAAGATCTTCGCCTGTACTTCCTGCTGATGAATACGGATGGAGCCTGAGCCGAGCTCGGTTCCGTTCAGCACCACGTCATAGGCGCGTGCGCGAATGGCACCCAATGCCGAATTGGGATCATGCTGGGCCTTGACACCTTCGTGCAGCAACTCCATGTGATCCTCATGCAGAGAGGTGAACGGATGATGCGCGAAGGTCCAGGTTTGGGCCTGCTCGTCCCACTCGAAGGAGGGAAAATCGGTGACCCAGAGAAATTTGTAGCTCTGTTGCTCAAATGCCTTGTGGCGCGCCGCGTAACGCTGCGCGAGTGCCAGCCTCAGTTGTCCCGCGTTGGAGAATACAGCGAACGTTTCGCGCTGGTGGCGGCGTTCGGCTGCGGCATCGCCTGAAGTGGGCGACGTGCTTTCAGTTTTTTTCGGAGCCGCGACCATCACGAGCAGGTCGCCCTCCTCGAAGCCGCTTAGCTCGCGAACCTTTGCGATGGCCTCTGGCCAGCTCTTTTCCAGACGCTTGAAATCGTCGAAGAACTTGATGACCTTGGTCTGTTTCTCATTGAGCAGCGCCTTGTGCTCGTCGCGCTCCTTGCGAGAAAGCTCGCCAACCTTGGGCGTGCGAATCGCAACCACGGGCAAAGCCGCGTCGATCTGCAACGTGTCGAAGGCTTCGGCAGGCAGCAGTGCTTTCACATCCGTCATGGCCGGCAAACGCAGGTCAGGCTTGTCGATTCCGTAAAGGCGGATGGCTTCGTCGTATGGCATCTGCGGAAATGGCCTGTCGATGGTGTGGCCCGCCGCGCTGAAAGCTGCGTCGAGAAATCCTTCGACCACGGAGTGAATGGTCTCCTCGGTGGGAAAGCTCAACTCAAGGTCGATCTGGGTGAACTCCGGCTGGCGGTCGGCGCGCAGATCTTCGTCGCGGAAGCAGCGCGCGATCTGGAAGTAACGGTCAAGGCCGCCGATCATCAGCAGTTGCTTGAAGATCTGCGGCGACTGCGGCAGTGCGTAAAACTCGCCGGGATGGACGCGGCTGGGCACCAGGTAATCACGGGCGCCTTCGGGAGTGGAGCGCGTCATGATCGGCGTCTCGATTTCGTAGAAGCCCTGCCCTGCAAGGTAGTTGCGAATGGCCAAGGTTACACGATGGCGCATCTCGACGTTGGCGTGCATCTCCGGACGGCGCAGGTCGAGATAGCGATACTTGAGCCGCACCTCTTCGTTCACGTTGACGTTGGCGTCTCCGGGGAAGAACGGCGGCACCTTGCTCTCATTGAGCAGCTTCAACTCGGCGGCAATCACCTCGATCTCGCCGGTCTCCATCTTCGGATTGACGGTATTCTCCGAGCGCAGTTCCACCTCGCCGGTCACGGCCAGCACGTATTCGTTGCGCACGGCTTCGACGCGCTCATGCATCTGCGGATTGCGCTCTTTGTCAAAGACAATCTGTGTAATGCCTGAGCGGTCGCGCAGGTCAATGAAGATAAGATTGCCGTGATCGCGCCGCCGATTGACCCAGCCCATCAGGGTGATCGTTTTTCCCGCATCGGTAGAGCGCAGCTCTCCGCAGCGGTGGGTACGCTTCAAGTCGCCTAAGAAATCAAGTTGCATCGTTTACTGTCCGCCTTGCGGAATAGAAGCCGCATTCTCCATCGTACGATATATGGCGCACCGCACACACGCGCGCCGACAGCCTTGGTGGAAGTCGTGATCTTAATCTGCCAGGTAGGCCAGTAGTTCGCCGCCTGATACCGTGGTCTGCTCACCGCTCTTCAAGTCCTTCACCGCGTAGGCTCCGGCCTGAACCTCGTTCTCGCCGACGATGATGGCGAAGGCCGCACCGAGTTTTTCCGCGGTCTCAAAGCTCTTCTTCAGCCGGAAGCTTTCATCGCTCACATCCACGGCAATGCCCGCGGCACGAAGTTCCTTGGCAAGCTTCATCGCATGGCGATTCATCCCCTTACCCAGCGGCATGACAAACGCCTTCAGCGGTGCGAGTGCCTGTTGCTGTTGCGCCTGCAGGGCAAGCACCAGGCGGTCTTCGCCAATGGCAAAGCCAATGCCGGGAGCCTTCGGTCCGCCGAGCTGTTCGCTGAGTCCGTCATAGCGGCCGCCGCCGAGCACTGCACTCTGCGCGCCGAGATCGCCATGGGTGAACTCAAACGTCGTGCGGGTGTAGTAATCCAAGCCGCGCACCATGCGCTCGTTCACTTGATACGGAACTTTGAGAGTGTCAAGAATGGCGCGTACTTCAGCAAAGTGCGTGCGGCAACCTTCGTCGAGATAGTCTGCGATCTTCGGCAGCTTCTCGAAGATTGGTTGATCCGCCGGAACCTTGCAGTCGAGCACGCGCAGAGGATTGGTTTCGGCGCGCCGCTGACAGTCTCCGCAAAGCTGATCCTTCACTCCGGCCAGTGCCTCGCGCAGAGCCTGGTTGTAGGCGGGACGGCAGTCAAGGCAGCCCACGGAATTGAGATAGAGTGTCCAGCCCTTTAGTCCAACGGCGTCGAGCAGCGCGGTCAGCATGTCCAATATTTCTGCATCGCGCATGGGCAGTTCGCTGCCTGCGGTCGGAGGTCCGAGGACCTCCGCTCCGATCTGGAAGAACTGGCGGTAGCGGCCTTTCTGCGGACGCTCGCGCCGGAACTGCGGCCCAATGTAGTAGAGCTTCTGCAGCAATCCACTGCGGCCCAGCTCATGTTCAATGTAGGCGCGCACAACGCCGGCGGTGTTTTCCGGACGCAAGGTCAGCGTCTGCGTCTTCTCGCTGGCAGCGCGGGCCTTGTCCTCCCAGGTGAACATCTCCTTGGAGACAATGTCGGTGTCCTCGCCCACGCCGCGGGCGAACAGCTCGGTGGACTCGAAGACCGGGGTGCGAATCTCGTGATAGTTATAGCGGGCAAACACCTCGCGTACCTTACGCTCCACGAAGTTCCAGAGTTCGGTGTCAGGAGGCAGCAGGTCGCGGGTGCCGCGTACGGCTTTGATCATTTGTGTCCGTTCCTCGCCCGGAAATTCTGCTCGTCCGGGTATGGATATTCCATCTGCCGTGCGGCCTGGCGCGCGATGGTCTCGCCGTAGGTCCGGGCCACCAGGTAGAGTGCCATGTCAATGCCGGCGCGAATACTGTTTGCGGTAGCGATGTTACCGTCCACCACCATGGGCAGCTCAGGCAACAGCGAGGTTCGGGGAAAGCGTTCGCGGAAGAAATCGACCGAGCGGAAATGGGTGGTGGCCGTCTTGCCCACCAGCAGTCCAGCTTCACCCAGCAACAGGGATCCGGTTCCTACCGAAGCCAGCCGATCCAGCTGCGGAGCCATCTTCTTCAGCCAGTCAAGGTACTCGGACTGATGCATGAGGCTGCGGATGCCGTGGCCTCCTGGAACCAGCAGCATATCCAGCGCCGGGCAGGAATCGAAGTCCACGTCCGGCAGAATCTGCATTCCGCCGCTGGTACGCACCACTTCTTTGCTCTCTGCCACCAGCAACTGGTGAATGGGCGACTCGGTTTCACGCCGCGAGTCCTCGTCCAGGCGGGTGGTGGCAAAAACTTCAAAAAGACCGCAGAAGTCCAACACTTCCACGTCCGAATAGATCAGGATCCCAACGGTCTTTTCCGCCATCGTCAGAGGCCCGCCGTTAGCGCTCACTGTCCCAGCTCCCGCAGGTACTGCTCTTTATAGCCCAGGTAGTTTGTGCGATACGTCAAAATTGAAGCTTTCTCCTCTTCAGTCAAATAGCGTCGGAATTTTCCCGGCGCGCCCATCCACAGCGAACCAGGTTCCACCACGGTTGCTTCAGGAATCAGTGTTCCGGCGGCGATGATCGAGTCATGCCCGATCTGCGCTCCGTTCAAAATAATGACACCCATGCCGATCAGGCACCGGTCCTCGATCACGCATCCGTGGAGGGTCACCGTGTGGCCCACGGTGACGTCATCGCCCAGTATCACGGGCCACTTCCCCAACATTCCATGCAACACGGAGTTGTCTTGGATATTTGTGTTTCTGCCTATGCGGATGGAATGAACATCGCCGCGAACCACGGCATTCATCCAGATACTGGCGTGTTCGCCAAGTACCACATCGCCAATCACCTGCGCGGAAATATCCACGTAGCAAGTGCTGGGAATGGTGGGCAAGATGCCCTTGTAGGGCCGAATCATTTGAAATCCTCCACGTGGGGGGCAGGCTGGCGATGCTGCTGGCCAGAGCCGTACTCTTCAGGCGCGTCCCGTGCGCAACTGCCCCAAAATATTGACCATACCAGAACCAAAGGCGCGATGAAACCAGCAAAACCGCCGAGAGCTTCTGCCGGACACGACGAGAACTCTTAGCCTCTGCAGAATATGCTAAGGTCGCAAGCGCAATCCTAGGGCGCTGATTTCCCACTTATATCTTAAGGCTCCCCCAAAATGCTTCGCCCGAAATGTACATTCGGTAGTAAGATTTCCGGGCATGTATGGCAGCCGTTTGTGGTGGTCTCCAGAATAGGCCAGTGGCTGCCGAAGTGGGCTGAGTTCTGCGCAATATTGAAATAACGCAGTGGCAATGTTGTGGATTCGGGGCTGAAAGGGGATCCCATGGAATTCCAGGACAGAGTGCTTAAGTGCGTGGACTGCGGCGGAGACTTCATATTTACCGCTGGAGAACAGCTCTTTTTTCACGACAAACAGTTCAAGAATGTACCCAAGCGCTGCAAGGCCTGCAAACTGAAACGGGCACCCGCTCAGGCTGCAGGGCCAAACCGCTTTAACAAGCAGGAAACCGTGGCCGTCTGCGCGGGCTGCGGAAAAGAAACTGTCCTGCCATTTCGTCCCTCCCAGGGAAGACCAGTATTTTGCCGGGAATGCTTCGGGCAGCAGAAGAAATCTTCAACCGCATCTGCCTGAAGCCATTGCACTCTCGGGAGTCGCTTGCTGCTTCGAACGCAGCAAGCGGAGGTCGACAACGGCCGCAATGCGGCTCAGCCTAATTTTCGCGCGCCGTCTTTTGCTGCAATCACTTCCGCCGCTCGCAGGCCTGATGCCTGGTTGGCAAGTTCCTGCTTGAAGTTCTTCTGCTTGCTGTCCTGATGAGTAACCAGCAGCGCCTCGATCTGACGAAGGAGATCGTTGGTATTCATGGGCTTCACCAGCAAGGACTCCGCGCCTTCATTCTTCCATCTTCCGCCGAGACTTGGGAAAGCGGTAAGGATCGCTGTCGCGGGGTTATAAGCCTGTGAACGCGCGGCGCGGATCACTTCGTATCCAGAAGTTTCGCTCTCCATGCTCATGTCTGTGATGACCATGTCAAAAATTCCAGCAGATAACTTCTGTGCGGCTTCGCGTGCCGACGCCGCCGTATCCACTTCGAAACCATTCATTTCGAGGATCGCCTTCAGTGTCAGCAAAATCGCTAGTTCGTCATCTACGAGCAAAATGCGTCGCTTCATTCACGGGCTCCAGGGTTTGTAGGAAAACGACTTGAAACAGCCGAGCCCTTTGGATGCTTGCAGCAGCCATCGGGCACGCAATGGCCAAAACGCAACAGCAAGAATTTTGAATGACAGGAATATCAAGAGCAGTTGCAAAGGCGACTGAACCACTCCAATTTGCCCATATAATACTCCTGTGGGAAGTTTCTACGTAGAAAATTTCGGATGTCGTGCCACCCAAGCCGATGGGGCGGCCATTGAGCGGCAGTTGACCGATGGGGGCATGCATCGTGCCGAAGCTGCGACGGACGCCGAAATCGTGGTACTCAATACCTGTACCGTCACCTCTTCGGCCGATCAGGATGCGCGCGCAGCCATTCGACGGATTCACCGCACCAATCCTTCCGCCCGCATTCTCGTCACCGGATGCTACGCACAACGTGCGCCTGAAGAAATTTCCGCGCTCGACGGCGTCTCGCTGGTGGTTGGCAATTCGCACAAACACCGGCTCGCTGAGATTGCCGCCAGCGCCGGATTCGTTTCACTGGATTCCCTCGCCAGTTCCGCCATGACGGGCACGTCCTTCGGCCAGATTACAGGGCAGGACGCGGCGGCGCACCGCGCCCCGGTGGTGGTGGATGACATCTTTGCCCACACCGAATTGATGGCCGCGCCGGTCTTCGATTCCGATAACGAAAAGACGCGACCCAATCTCAAGGTGCAGGACGGCTGCAACAATCGCTGTGGGTTCTGCGTCATCCCATTCGTGCGAGGCCGCAGCCGCTCGCTGCCGCTTGGCGAGGTGCTGCGCAACGTGGATCAACTTGTGGTCAACGGTTACCAGGAGTTGGTCCTCAGTGGAATCAACCTCGGCAAGTGGGGCCGCGATCTGGGCCGCGATCCGCGCACTGGTTCTGACACGAATGACGCGGCCCGCCTGCGCTTCGTCGATCTGTTGCGTGCCGTCCTCGATCGCACCAAGGTTCCTCTGCTGCGCATCAGTTCCGTAGAGGCCATGGATTGGAGCGACGACCTGATTACGCTGATCGCCTCCACGGATCGCATCGCCCGCCATGCGCATGTCCCATTGCAGAGCGGCAGTGATCGCATTCTGCGATTGATGCATCGCCGCTATCGGCCGTGGCATTACGAGGACCGCATCCGGCGAATCCATGACCTGATGCCGACGGCGGCCATTGGAGCCGACGTCATGGTGGGTTTTCCGGGCGAGAGCGAAGAAGATTTCGAGCAGACGCGCGCGTTCATCGAGCGGCTGCCCTTTACTTACCTGCACGTCTTCACCTATTCGTCCCGTCCCGGCACCGCCTCGGCCCAGATGCCGGCGCAGGTTCCCGTGCATAAGGCACGTGAACGAAATCGCGTGTTGCGCGAACTTGCCGCCCGCAAGAAGCAATCTTTCCAGCAGCAGTTGATTGGCGGCACGCTGCGCGCGCTGACGCTCACACAGGTCTTGAACGGCCGTACTGAGGCACTCACGGACAACTATCAAAAGCTGTGGATTGAGGGCGAATTCCCCTCGAATCGTATGCTCACTGCGCGCATCCATTCCATTGAGGGCGAAGCTTTGGTGGGAAAGGTTCTATAATTCTTCCGCTTCAAGCTTCACTCCTGAAAGGCCAACCATGTCCACGGTTTTTGATTTTTCCGCCAAACTCAATAATGGAAAAAAGAAGCAGTTTGCCGACTATCGCGGCAAGGTGCTGCTGATTGTGAACACCGCCAGCAAGTGTGGATTCACCCCGCAGTACAAGGGACTCGAAGAGCTCTACAAGAAATACATCAAGCAGGGGCTGGAGATTCTAGGCTTTCCCTGCGATCAGTTCGGGCATCAGGAGCCCGGCAGCGATGCGGACATCAGCAGTTTTTGCGAATTGAACTACGGCGTCACCTTCCCGCTATTTTCCAAGATTGAGGTGAACGGAGACGACGCGCATCCGCTCTATAAGCACCTGAAGAGCGAGGCTGGCGGTTTGTTCGGCGATGACATCAAGTGGAACTTTACCAAGTTCCTGATTGGCCGCGATGGAACGGTTCTTGATCGCTATGCATCGCTAACCAGCCCTGAGAGCATCGACCGCGACATTGCCAAAGCGTTGAAGGCATAGCCGTCCAGCGCGATTCCGGTCTCATCGGCACTGCTCGCGCACTCTGCTTGCGCCCAAGGGCAACTTCCTTTCCGTGCTATACTTTAAGCGGTTTCAGTACCATCGGAGGACCGTATCGATAAGCGTTTTATCCGAACGAACGAGCGTATTCGCGTCCGCGAAATTCGCGTGATTGACGATCAGAGCGAGCAACTTGGCATCATGGCCCCGCTCGATGCGCTCAAAATTGCCAAGGAAAAAGGACTCGACTTGGTAGAGGTTTCACCCACCGCGCAGCCCCCTGTCTGCCGCATCATGGACTTTGGTAAGTACATGTATGAGCAGGAAAAAAAGGAGCGCGCGGCAAAGAAGAACCAGAAAGTCATCACCATCAAGGAAGTGAAGTTCCGCATTAATGTGGACGAGCACGATTATCAGACCAAGAAAAATCATGCTCTACGTTTCCTGAGTGACGGTGACAAGGTAAAGGCAACCATCTTTTTCCGCGGACGTGAAATGACCCGCCAGATGCTCGGTCGTGAGATCTTGCAGCGGCTGATCAAAGACATTGCGGACAAGGCCGTGGTCGAGAATATGCCTCGGCAGGAAGGGAACACCCTGCACCTGATTCTGGCTCCGCCCAAGGTTCAGAAGTAGCCGCAACGGCGCAGCCGGAGTTCGACTGCGCTTCTCCGTACGCCGCTTTCCGCAACACTTTTAGCGGGCATTCTCACCGGGCTGGTTTGCCCGAGGGGGCTGTTCTCGTGTTTAATAACAGTAGTCGTTTTTAGGACCCAACAAATGCCGAAGATGAAGACTCACAGCGGCGCCTCCAAGCGCTTCCACAAGACGGGTTCGGGCAAGGTAAAGCGCGGTTTCGCTTTCCAGCGCCACATCCTGACTTCGAAGAGCACGAAGAGCAAGCGCCAGATGGATATGGGTGGAATGGTCGATAAGGCCGATCTGCCTAAGATTTTGAGGATGATCCCCTACTAAATCGGGGTGATCTCCCGCCGGACGGCATCGATTCGTCCGGCGCAACAAAGGGTGCAAACCCGGGCGTGTGAAGAGGTTCAAGGGTCAAAAGCCTCCTGCCTCCAGCCGCCATAATCCCGCGGACGAAGTCCAGCGGATGTTTCTAAAAGGAAGGTAGCAGCAAATGCCTCGCGTAAAACGTGGTACAAAGCGCCGTGACAAGCGCAAGAAGATATTAGAGCGCGCCAGTGGGTACTTCCTCACAAAATCAAAGCTCTATCAGGCTGCACAGGAAGCCGTACAGCGCGGCCTCAAGTTCGCTTTTACTGGCCGTAAGCAGAAAAAGCGCCAATACCGTTCGCTTTGGATCGTGCGTATCAACGCCGCCGCCAAGCTCAGCGGACTCAGCTATTCGCAATTCATTCACGGCCTGAAAGTCGCAGGCATCGAGCTTGATCGCAAGATCCTGGCCGATATTGCCGTCAATGATCCAGCGGGTTTTGTCGCCCTGGTCGAGCAGGCCAAGGCCGCCGTCGCTGCCTAAGTCCTTAGGTGCGGCTAGAGTGAGAACAGGGCGGTCCTCGGACCGCCCTGTGTTGTTCTTGTTGTCATCCTGAGCGAAGCGAAGGACCCGTATGGCGAAGCGGGAGTACCGGTTCTACACCTACATTGTCGGCAGCTTGTCCGGTACGCTCTACATCGGGATCACGAACAGCCTTGAGAGGCGAGTATGGCAGCACAAGCATCATGAATTCCCCGGCTTCACCGCAAAGTACGGCGTTGATCGCTTGTTGTATTTCGAGAGATTCGACGATGTTCGCGTGGCGATTGATCGCGAGAAGCAGTTGAAGGGCTGGAAGCGGCAGAAGAAGATTGCGCTCATTGAGGCGCAGAACCCACAGTGGGTTGACCTGAGCCGGGAGTGGTATGAAAGCGATAGGGGTCCTTCGACTCCGCTTCGCTCCGCTCAGGATGACAGATAAAGAAGGAATCATGTACTGCATCCCAAGACTCGAATATTTCACTCCTGAAGCAATCGACGCGGCTGTCAAGGAACTGCTCGCCGCGCTGGACGATGAGGCCCGTGCCGCAATCGATGCAGTGGCTTGTGAACATTTCCGCAATCGCTGGTTGGCGCGGAAGAACGGCCTGCTGACGCAGGTCAACGACCTGTGGCTGAAGGCCGCGCCCGGCCCCGACAAGCGCTACGTGGGCATAGTATTCAAGGTGCTCAAGGCAAAGATAGAGGAGGCAGTTGAACTCGCGGAGATCAACATGCTTTCGCTGGAGGCAGAGTTCGGGGAAGAGCAAGACCTCGACCGACGGGTAACAAAGAGCATTGCAGACTGGCGCGCCAGGGGAGGTGGTCAAACGTTGGACTCCGCCCTCGCCAGCCGCCTGAAGTCCGAGACGCTGGACATCTCGCTGCCCGGAATCGAACGTCCCCTCGGGGTGCGCCATCCCGTGCTGCGCACCCTTGACGAGCTGATCTCGGTCTTCGTAAAGATGGGCTACTCCATCGCTGAAGGCCCAGAGGTCGAAAGCGACTACTACAACTTTGAGGCCCTGAACTTTCCGCCCAACCATCCCGCGCGCGACACTCAAGACACGCTCTTCATCGCCAACCAGGAGTTGAAGGCCCAGCGCGACCGGCTGCTCTTGCGCACGCACACCTCGCCCGTGCAGATTCGCACCATGGAAAACCTGTCGCCTCCCGTGCGTGTCATCTGTCCCGGCAAGGTGCATCGCAATGACGCGCCAGACGCTACCCACTCGCCGGTCTTCCACCAGCTTGAGGGCCTTTGCGTTGACACCAACATCACCTTTGGCGATCTGAAGGGAACGCTCGACCACGCAATGAAGTCGCTGTTCGGTTCGGCGGTAAAGACCAGCTTCCGTCCGTCGTTTTTCCCCTTCACCGAACCCAGCGTCGAGGTTTCCATCTCTTGCCCGTTCTGCGGAGGCAAAGGTTGCCGCCCCTGCAAACAGAGTGGCTGGATCGAACTACTGGGCGCTGGAATGGTCGATCCCAACGTCTTCGGATTCGTGAACTATGACCCGAAGAAGCTCAGCGGCTTCGCCTTCGGCATGGGCGTGGAGCGCCTGGCGATGATGACCTATAACGTCGATGACATCCAGCAGTTCTTCTACGGCGACATGCGTTTCCTGGAGCAGTTTGCGTAATGAAAATTTCACCGAATTGGATTCGCGATTTCGTCTCTCCCACCGCCAGTGACCGCGACGTGGCCGAGGCTCTCACCGTCAGCGGCATTGCCATTGAAGGCTATTTCGGCGAAGGCGCAGATCAGACCTGGGAAGCCGAAATTACCACCAACCGCGTTGACGCCATGAACCACTACGGGGTGGCGCGCGAGGTGTCAGCCATCTACGACCTTGACCTTGTGCCGCTTGCGCCGAAGGTCATTGAGAGCGGCCCGGCAAACTTCTCCATCGAAATCGAGGACGCGGAAGGCTGCGCGCGTTACACCGCACGCATTGTTCGCGGTGTGAAGATTGCGCCCGCGCCCAAGAGCGTTGCGCATCGCCTCGAACTGGTTGAGCAGCGCAGCATCAGCAACGTGGCCGACGCGTCGAACTACGTGCTGAACGAAATCGGACAGCCCACGCACGCATTCGATCTCGACAAGCTAGCGGGCGGAAAGATCATTGTGCGCCGCGCCCGCGCCGGGGAGACCATCACCACGCTCGACGGCGTGGAGCGCAAACTCGCGCCCGAAGACCTCGTCATCGCAGATGCCGTAAAGCCCGTGGCAATTGCCGGAGTGATGGGCGGCGAGGCGACGATGATCACCTACGCCACCAAGAACGTGCTCATCGAATCCGCGTGGTTCGATCCAGCATCCATCCGCCGCACCTCCCGCCGCCTTGGCATGCATACGGACGCCTCTCATCGTTACGAGCGCGGCGCAGACGTGGGCATCACGCAAACGGCTTGCGCGCGAGTCGCGGAGTTGATCGTTGCGAGCGCCGGTGGTGCGGTCTCCACGGAAATTGACGCGGTGGCCCGCACCATCGCGCAGCCCCGCATCGAGCTTGCCTCCAGCGAGGTCAAGCGCATTCTTGGCGTAGAGATTCCTCCATCGGAAATTGCGCGCATTCTGCATCGGCTCGGCTTCGGTGTCGAACAATTCAACGCCGAAGGCAGTGGCCCGGAGTTCATGGTCACCGTGCCCACGTGGCGTCTCGATGTGGAGCGCGAAATCGATCTCATCGAAGAAGTCGCGCGCATTTACTCCTACCTCAAAATTCCCGGCACGCTGCCGTCCTTTGCTGGCGGAGTTGTCGAACTGCCCAACGCACGCAAGCAGGCCGCACTGCGTCAACGCCTGCTCGCCCTCGGATACAACGAGTCGCTCTCCTCCACGTTCATCCCGCAGGAGGATGCGCGCTTCTTCGCCTCACCTGAGCCCGTGCGGATTGCCAATCCCTTGAGCGAAGAAGCGTCTTACATGCGCACCACGCTCGTCCCCGGATTGTTGCTGCAAGCGGCTTACAATCTGAATCGCGGAAACACCGATGTGCGCCTCTTCGAGGCAGGACACGTTTACGCCAAGCAGGGCGAGTCCGGGGATGTGAATTTGGATGAGCACAACTCACTCGCGTTCGTCTCCACCGGAGCCGCACGCCAGTCGAGCGTGCATGGCAAGCCCGAGCCGCTTACGTTCTTCCACGTCAAGGGAGACCTGGAGCAGCTTCTCGCCGCCTTCGAGGCCGCGGACCTGACCTTTGATCGCACGGTGCCCACGTGGTTGCATCCGGGCCGTTCGGCGCGCGCACAGGTCGCGGGGAAAACCGTAGCAATCTTCGGCCAGCTTCATCCCGAGGTGGCCGCCGCTCGCAAGCTCAAGCAGGATGTATTCGTGGCTGAAGTTTTCGTCGAGGCGATGTACGAGCTTGCCTTGCGCCAGCCCACGTATACGCCCATCTCAAGGTATCCCGCGGTGGAGCGCGACTTCTCGTTTGTGCTACCGGATGCTTTGGAGTTTGAAAGCATTCGCCTGAAACTCGCGGCGCTCGGGATTGCAGAGCTGGCAGCGGTGCTTCCGGCAGAAACTTTCCGCGGCGGCTCGCTGGCGGCGGGAACGTACTCGTTCCTGTTGCGTGTGCGCTTCCAGTCCGCTGAGCGCACGCTGCGCGACGATGAAGTTGCAAACTGGTCGCAGCAGATTGTGAAAGCCCTAGAGTCGCTCGGTGGCTCGCTGCGGCAGTAACGCTCTTGCATGAAGAAGCCCCGCGTCATCGGCGCGAGGCTTTTCTGATTTCAGTCCCCGCGAGCGCTACGACGTGCTCGCCGCATCGGCCTTTTCCGGCAACAGCGGCTCGTCCTCGGAACTCGCGTCCAGAAAGTCCGTCGGCAGAGCTTTCTTCGGCTTCACGCCCAGTAGCTTCAGCATCTCCGCCTGGCGGATCACGTTTCCCTTGCCGGTAGAGAGCTTGCCGAGCGCAAGACCGTAGCTCGACTTCGCCTGCTCCAGGCGGTCGCCCACGCTCTTCAGGTCGTCCACAAAGCCCACCAGTTTGTCATACAGTTCCGCGCCGCGATTCACAATGTCTTGCACGTTCTGCTTCTGCCGCTCCTGCCGCCACAGGTGGGCCACGGTGCGCACCACAAACAGCAGCGTACTTGGACTCACCAGCAATACATTCCGTTCGTAGGAACTGCCCCACAACTCCGCGTCATTGCCGATAGCCGCCGTGAACGCACCTTCGATGGGAACGAACATGCACACGAAGTCGATGGATTGCAGTTGGTGCAGCGATTGGTAATTCTTGTCGGCTAATTCCTTGATGTGCTTGCGCACGGAATCCATGTGCCGCGACAGCGCCAGTTTGCGCGCCTCCTCGGTTTCCGCGTTGACGTACTCGTTGTAGGCGGTCAGCGAAACCTTGCTGTCGATGACCAGGTGCTTGTGATCGGGCAGCTTCACAATTACGTCCGGCCGCAGCTGCCGCGAGTCTTCGTTGCGGTAGCTGTTCTGCACAAAGTATTCTTCGCCTTTGCGCAGCCCTGAGGATTCGAGAATTTTCTCCAGGATCATCTCGCCGAGGTCGCCCTGAGCCTTCGCCGAGGAGGTGAGAGCGCGCGTCAGGTTGCTGGTGTCGTCAGAGAGTTGCTGATTCATGCTCATCAGCATTCGCACCTGCTCGCTGAGAGCCGAGCGGTCCTTGCCCTCCTGCACGTACACCTCCTCCACTTTCTGTTGGAAGCTCCGGATTTTCTCCGAGAGCGGTGTCAGCAGTTGCGAGAGATTGGTCTGGTTCTGCTCGGTGAAACGCTTCGTCTTCTCTTCCAGAATCCTGTTGGCGAGGGTCTCGAATTGATTGGAAAGTTCGACTCGCGCCGCTGTCAGCAGTTCAAGTTTTTCGCTCGATTGCTGCCGTTCGGCGCTCAGTTGCTGCTCAAGTTGACGCTGCTGCTGTTGCAGTTGTTGCCCTGACTGAAATTCCTGCTGCTTTAGCCGCTCGCTAAGCCGTGACACTTCCAATTCTGAAGTAAATCGCGCATCTGTATTTGATTTGAGTTCGCTGCTAACTTTGGTAAGTTGTTCCTGTACGGCCATCAGGCTATTCTTGGCTACGGCCAGCTCTGATTGCAGGGCGGCCGATTGACTACGCAGGGCGGACGCACGCGAGGAAACAATCACCGCGGCGATGCAGGCTCCGAACATGGATGCAAGAACAGCGGTGAGGACGATCATGAACATGAGAGAAGCTCCGGGTTCTTGGATTGTACCCCACCTAGGATGTGGAAGGTTGCGGCGGCGCGCATTAACGATTCTTATACCTCTGCTACTGGTCGCAGCCGCGTTCGCGCGCTCGGGGCCCACCTTTGATTCGCAGGCCGAGCAGCAGATTTTCCAACTTGTGAATCGCGAGCGGCATTCGCGCGGCCTCAGTACGCTGGTCTTCGATGAGCGTTTGCAGCGCGCGGCACGAAAGCATTCCTTGCTGATGGCAGATACCGGAGAAGTGGAGCATCAGCTTGCGGGCGAGCCCAAACTCTCCCTCCGTCTCGGAGAGGTGGCACTGCGTTACGACGTCAGCGGAGAGAACGTTGCCCGCACCTCCGGTGCCGCACGCGCCCACACCGCGCTGATGAACTCGCCCGGACACCGCGCCAACATCCTCGACGCGCAATTCAACGCCATCGGCATCGGAGTGGTGGACACTCCTGACGGCATTTACGTCACTCAAGATTTTGCCCGACGGCTTCCCACTGCCTCCGTGGACGACGCCGAGATGCGCGTGGCCTTGAACCTTGACCGTTTGCGCAAGGCAATCGGATTAACCCCATGGCCGCGCATTCCAGCACCTGAACTGCGCAACCGCGCCTGCAAGATGGCCGAGCGCGATAACCTGAATCCAAAGGCCGGATTGCTCTCCACCAAAATCAGCAATTCGGTCGCATTTACCGCCATTGATCTCACCCAGGTTCCAGAGTCGCTTGAGCGACTGAAGATCAGCCCTTCCAGCGCGTTTTCAGTGGGAGCGTGCTATCGGGCCAGCGCAACCTATGACAATCCGGTCTTCTGGGTCATTGTGGTGACCTACTTCTGATCGCAAACCTTTTCTGTGCGCACGGAACTATCTCCATCCCATCGCCGTATCTGTTCCCATGCGCTAACGGACACGCGGGGTGTTCGCTGCATCGCGCAGGAGGAAAAGTTATGGATGCCAGATTTTATTGGATGATTGACAGCACGCCGATTCGTATTGCCATCAACGTCGCCGCCTTCGCCGTGTGGTTTGCCGCAGCCTTCGGACTGATGTTCATCGCGGTCAAGGCATAGCCCGATGGAGCGGAGTCGTTCTTTCCAAAACAAGAACGCGGGCTCGGACGATTTGCCGTAAGCCCGCGTCTGTTTCTTTGAACGCGTGAGCTAGATCTTCACCGGTTCTGCCTTCTTCGCATACCTTTTCGCCACGTAGTCGTCCAGAATCTGCTTGAACTCCTCAACAATGTGGTCACCCTTGAGGGTGGTCACCAGGCGTCCGTCGATGAAGACAGGAGCCTTTGGGTCCTCAAACGTACCCGGCAGTGAGATGCCGATATTGGCGTGCTTCGATTCACCCGGCCCGTTCACGATGCAGCCCATCACCGCCAGCTTCATCTCTTCCACGCCGTCGAATTCCTTGCGCCACAGCGGCATCTGCTCGCGCACGTAGAACTGAATCTGCTGCGCCAACTCCTGGAAGTAGGTCGATGTGGTGCGTCCGCATCCGGGGCAAGCCGTGACCTGAGGCAGGAAGCTGCGAATGCCCAGAGATTGAAGTACCTGCTGCGCGACCTGCACCTCTTCGGTACGGTCGCCGCCCGGAGCCGGAGTCAGAGAGACGCGGATGGTGTCGCCGATGCCTTCCTGCAAAAGAATCGCGAGCCCAGCGGTGCTGGCCACAATTCCCTTGGCTCCCATGCCTGCCTCGGTCAACCCAAGGTGTAGGGGATACTCACATCGCACGGCCAGATCGCGATAGACATCCACCAGGTCTTGCACGCCGCTTACCTTGGCGCTGAGCAGAATGTGATCGCCCGCCAGACCGTAGCTCTCGGCCAGTTCCGCGGAATGCAGCGCGCTCACGATCATGGCCTCGATCATTACTTCGCGAGGTTCTTTCGGATCGGTGAGCTTCGCGTTTTCGTCCATCATGCGCGCCAGCAACTGCTGATCCAGTGAGCCCCAATTCACTCCGATGCGCACAGGTTTGTCGTTCTCAATTGCGCACTCGATCATGGTGCGGAAGTTGTCGTCGTTCTTGCGTCCAATCGAGACATTGCCGGGATTGATGCGGTATTTCGCCAGTGCTCGCGCGCACTCCGGAAAATTCTTCAGTAGCAGGTGCCCATTGTAATGAAAATCGCCGACGATGGGGACGTGAATGCCCATCTCCGCGAGTTCGTCCACAATCGGCCGCACGGCTGCCGCCGCAGCTTCGTTGTTCACCGTGACCCGCACCACTTCGGAGCCGGCGCGAGCCAGGGCCGCCACCTGCTTCACCGTTGAGGCCACGTCTGCCGTGTCCGTGTTGGTCATGGATTGCACCATGACCGGTGCGTCGCTGCCGACGCGAACGTTTCCTATCTTTGCCGTGTAGCTTTTTCTGCGATGGATCATTGCCATAGATTGCTCTTCTCTTGATTTTACCAGCAGAAAAGGGCGCCCGCAGGCGCCCCAGTCTTCAGACCGGCCATTACTGGCCGGGCAGCATCTTCACAACGTCGTTGAAGATCACCATACCGGCGAAAAGCACCAGGCCCACAAAAGCCGCCTGGTAGAGCCGGATCTTGATAGCCTCATTGATATCGCGCCGCATTACGGATTCAATCAGCAGCATGGCGATGAGCCCGCCGTCGAGAATCGGAATAGGCAATAGGTTGAACAGCCCAAGCTGCAGGCTGATCATGGACATGAATTCCATCAGATCATTGGCGCTGCGATGGTGTACCATCTCGCCGGAAACTCTGACGATCTCGATCGGTCCTGACATCTGCTTGATCGATACCTTGCGCTCGGCCATGCGCCCAATCAGGTCGAAGATAAGCCCGGAGAGCTTTCTGCACTCGTCCACCGAGCGGGTGAATGCCTGCGCAACCGGGAGCTTTTCAACCTGCATGGGTTCCGAGCCAAAACCGATGCGATAGGTCTTCGTCTGTGTATCTCCCGCTACCAGCTTTGGAGTCACAGTCAACGTAAGCTTCTGGCTCTGACGCAGCAACTCCAGGTGTATGGGCTTGTCCTTTACGGTCTGCAGATACGCCTGCATTGCACCGGTGGCGCGAATCGGATTTCCATCGACGGAAATGATCTCATCGCCAATCTTCAACCCAGCCTGTTCACCCGGCATCTCCTTCTCAAGCGCGGTCACCACAAACGGCTTCCACGGAAGCCAGCCAGCCTCGCCCACCTGCTGCTTGCCTTCTACCTTGGGCGTCAAAGTGAGAGGCAGAACTTGATCGCCACGCTTCACCTGCAGCGCGATTGGCTGGTTGGGGCTCACTAGAACCTTGTTGAGCACATCCTGCCAGGTTGGATTTTGCGTCTCGCCGATCTTGACGATCTGGTCGCCCGCCTTCAGCCCGGCCTCATCCGCCGGAAGTCCCGGCGCACACCAGCCCACCAAAGCAGGCTCGTAGAATCCGTAGGGAACCTCATGGTGCAGCGCGAACACTGCGGTCAGCAGCGCAACCGCCAATATCAGGTTTGCGATCGGTCCGGCCACAGCAATAATCAGCCGCTGCCAGCGAGGGTGATGCAGAAACTCGCCCGGATCATTGCCCGTCGCTCCTTGCGGACGATCTTCCGGCATCTCCACGGCATTGACGCCGGTCATCTTCACATAGCCGCCAAGGGGCAGCGCGGAGATGCGGTAGTCAGTCTCGCCGCGCCGAAAACCGAAGAGACGCTTGCCGAAGCCGATGGAGAAAACTTCTACGCGCACGCCCAGCAGCTTGGCCGCCGCAAAGTGACCGAACTCATGCACCAGGATCATCACTCCCAGCACGAGAATTGCACCGACCAGAGTGTAAAAAGCGCTAATCATATACGGAATATGTTCTCTCCAACTTTAAACGTGTTTTGTGGTGGCCACTCGAGATGCAGTCGAGCTTGCATTCACAAATCGTCGTGCAAGCTCCCGCGCCTCGGAATCCATAAAAAGTACCTCTAGTATAGATTCCGGTTTATGGGCCGGCGTTTCATTCAAAACAGCCTGAATTGTGTCAGGAATGCCAAGAAAGGGGATTTTTCCTTCCAGAAAGGCCGCCACGGCCACTTCGTCGGCTGCATTCAGGGCCACCGTCTTGGCTCCGCCCGCCTCAACCGCCTCATAGGCCAGCCGCAAACATGGGAACTTATCCAGGTCGGGCGGGCAGAAGTCGAGGTGATTCAATGACAGCACGTCAAAGCGCAGATCGCTCTGAATCCGCTCCGGCCAGGTGAGCGCGTAGAGAATCGGAAGGCGCATATCGGTCACACTGATCTGCGCCAGAATGCTGCCATCCACAAACTCAACCATGCTGTGTACCGTGCTCTGCGGATGCACCACAACCTTTGTTCGCGAGGGCGGCGTGTTGAAGAGCCGCACCGCCTCGATCACCTCAAAGCCTTTGTTCATCAGCGTCGCCGAGTCGATCGTGATTCGGCGTCCCATCTTCCACGTTGGATGATTGAGTGCCTGGGACACCGTGATATTCGCAAATTCCTCTCGCGGTGTGTGCAGGAACGGGCCGCCGGAGGCGGTCAGCCACACCCGCTCCACCTCATCCATCCGTCCGCCGCGCAGGCACTGATGCACCGCGTTGTGCTCGCTGTCGATAGGCAGCAGGGGTTTGCCCTGCCGGCGCGCCTCAGCCGTGATCAGCTCACCGGCCGCCACCAGGCATTCCTTGTTCGCCAGGCCAATTTCTTTGCCCGCCTTCACGGCTTCGTAAGTGGCTTCCAGACCGGCAACGCCAACAATTGCGCTGACCACGAAATCAACCTCGGAGTGCGTCGCCACGGCAATCGTTCCAGCCGTGCCCCAGACTACCTCGGTTTCGCTCGCACCAGCCTCGCGCAGGCGCGAGCGAAGTGATTCCGCCGACGCCTCATGAGCTACTGAGAGCAGCTTCGGACGCCAGCGCAGGGTCTGCTCGTAGGCCAGCTCAAGGTTGGAGCCGGCAGCCAAGGTCGCAACCGCAAAGCGGTCCGGATAACTTTCAACGATTTTGAGGGTGCTGCAACCGATGGAACCGGTTGAACCCAGAATTGCGATTCTCTTCATCACAGATACTTACAGTCTAACCCGCCTGCCTACCCTTGGACGAGTCTGTGTCCAAAAGCCAGGAACAGAATAAATGCTACGGGCAGCGCCAGCAGCAGGGCATCAATGCGGTCCAGAATCCCGCCGTGCCCGGGCAATAAAGTGCCGGAATCCTTTACCCCGGCCCCGCGCTTGAATGCCGACTCAATCAGGTCTCCTATCTGCGCGGCCACGTTAATGGCCGCAGCCAGTAAGGCCGCCAGCCACAGTGGAGCCCGCCCGTAGGCCGGAACGTCCATCAGCAGCGACTCCCGAGGATCGTTGATCAGGTGAGCCCGGCCAAACCACGCCGCAATCTCCGGAACGTAATGCGCGAACAGGCAGCAGACGCCGACGGAAAACACCAGCGAAGCCACCGCGCCCTCCACGGTTTTTCCGGGGCTGATCCTTGGAGACAACTTGTGCCGCCCCATGCTTTTTCCCACATACATGGCTGCGGTGTCTCCCATCCAAACGGCGAAAAACGTAAACAGCACGTACACCCAGCCCCGCACGCTCTGGCGCAACATGGTCATCAGCAGCAGTGGCAGTCCGATGTAGGGAAGCGCCAGGTAGCTCATCGCTGCCGCCGGCATTGCGGTCTTCAAATCTTCCCGTCCCATGGCACTGGCCATCAGAAGAAACGGCGCGAACAGGAAAATCAGTAGAATGCCTGCGATCAACGCTCCGCCGCCATATCCTTCCGCGTAGTAATACACAACAAACAGCGACGCCGTGTAGATATAGGTCAACAGACGGAAGGGTTCCAGGCCGTAGCTGGCCGCGATCCCAAGGTATTCCATGACCGCCGCGAGAGCCACCACAACCGTGATAAGCAGAAATAACCAAAGCGGCGCGCGTAAAACGGCCAGCAGTACCAGCGGAATAAGGACTAAAGCCGTAAGGATTCTTTTCATGTGGATACCAGCAGAGTACCTCTGGCACGCTCAGGAAGCAAAGCAGGAGTGAAAATTCACCGGATCAGAGAAGAGTTCCTAAACTGCGGCACCCACATTGCCGTACCTGCGTTCGCGTCTCTGGAAGTCTGCCAGCGCCTCCAGCAGATGGTTGCCGTCAAAATCCGGCCAAAGCGTCTGGGTGACGTAGATTTCCGTGTAAGCCAGTTGCCAGAGCAGAAAGTTGGAGAGCCGCATCTCGCCGCTGGTGCGAATCACAAGGTCCGGGTCCGGCAGATCTGAGGCATACATATGCCGTGAAACCATCTCCTCGTCGATCACCAGGTGTTCGAGTCCACCATTGCTGGCCGCCGCCTGCACAATCGACTGAAAGGCATCGATCAATTCCGCCCGCGCGCCGTAGTTCAGCGCCAGGGTCATGATCATCCCCGTGTTCTGCGCCGTCTGCTCCGTTGCCCAGGCCATTCGCTCCTGCACCTCTGGAGGCAGTTCGTGGATCCGCCCGATGTAACGAAGTTGGATGTTGTTCTCATTCATCAGCGGAACTTCGTTTTTCAAATAGGTGCGCAGCAGCGCCATCAGGAAGCTGGTTTCAGTCTTGGGACGCTTCCAATTTTCCGCCGAAAACGCATATAACGTCATTGCAGGCAGATGAATGCGCGCGCCCAGCGTGATGACGTCGCGTACGGCCTCAACTCCGCGCTTATGTCCTGCGATACGCGGCAGATGGCGGCGGCTGGCCCAGCGCCCGTTGCCGTCCATGATGACTGCGATGTGTTGTGGTAGCCGTTCTGGATCAAGCTTGGCGAATAGTTCTGCTTGCTTGCGAGTCAGTCCGGCAGGGACGCTGGTGTGCAAAGCGTTTCCTCAAAAACGAGTATCTCGAAACTAGCACACGCACCGGCTTCTTGCAATGGATTGTGCCCCAGAGGAGTCGCGTCTCAGGCTGCTTTCCGGCGCTTTACCAGGTGAAACTCCCGCTTGCGACGGTCATACCGCAGATCGAAGTGCTCCACACAAGTGGCGCACAGCCATAGCGTCTTCTGAGTCGATTCCTTGTCGCCCTTTTCAGGCCGACGCACGTACAGTCTGCCTTCGCCCAGCTTCTTGAACTCGTGTTCACATTCCGGGTTTGCACACGTGGAGACATTCGCGTCAACCATCGTTATGTCCTCTCGAACTGCGCCAGCTTCGCCGGGAAGCCTGCGTGAAATTGCTTTTGGGCGCAAATGAACTGCCCACATTCCTAACCGGTATTCCTTAGGAAGCGCACGGCCTCATTTTAGTTTCCCGAGGATCAGTAGCTCGCACTGCCGCCCGCCCCGGCCGCAGCCGGAGTGGGCATCGCTTACTCGTCCTACGCAGAGCGCCGGGGCATCGCCGTGAGTTCGCGCACCTGGGTCAGCACGCTCATCCACTGCACGCCATTCAGCCTGCGCATATAGGGCATCAGTTCGGCGATGAACTCGTCCTGCGAAAGCTCGCGGATATCGTCCTCGTTCGTCCGTCCGGTTGTCAGCAGGTCGCTGATGCGTACCCGCAGGGCTCCGGCCAGCCGCTCCAGCGAACCCAGGGTCGGGCACGCCTTGTCGTTTTCGATCTTGGACACATAGGTTCGCGGAACGCTCATGCGAAGAGCAAGCTGACGCTGGCTGAGTCCAGCCCGCACCCGCAAAGAACGGATGGCCGCCGCAACCGGAAGCTGACGGCACGGTATCGTCTCCGCCGTGTGCGTCATCATTGTGACCGGCGCATGCATGGGAACTACCTCTGGAAGTTCATCCAGAGAAGTCTTGCACCGGCGGCAAATATTGTTTGAGGTCCGGAACTGGACCAGGTGGCAATCATCGCAACGAACCACATCCCGTGAATCCACGGGCGCTAAAGTCGTAGCTGCCATGCGAATTGTACGGAGCCGCCAGAGCGGGGGCAAACTCCTTGTCAGCCAGAACCCCAATCGATACGCATCGACTTGGTAACCAGATGACCCTTGTAATTTGAGGGTTTCCCGTCTATGTGTCAACAAGAATTTCGGTTAATCTTCTGCAATATCCTGTTGCTAGCCGACAAAAACCGGAAATAACCAGCGAAAATCCGGAGAAAACACTATGTTCATAATCCTCGCCGCGCTGTTTACTATACTGATTCCACAAGCCTCAAGGCCAGCGTTATTGCTTGCAATCCGGCTCTGAAAATTGGCGCAAAAAACGAGCCAACCTCTGGTTGGCTCTGTGCAGACCGTTCCCTGACCTTGATGGCAAGTTGTGCACAAGACTTACAGGCAACGCCGGAACGATCACACTCTCATGCATAGCTCCGGGTCACGCACCCATCGCCCTTGCCTCCACAATGAAGACTCAAGAACGACGTGAATACCCAAGTGAGTGCAATTCACCAGCCAATTGTGCTGATAACAAACCGTTTCTGTTCATCAGCTTACATATCGCTGTGGATTCTTTCTCTCGGAATCCATAGTTGCCGCCCCGCCGTATCCCGAAAGCTGTAGAAATGCTACTGTCTCAGCGCAAAACAACCGCTATCTTCCCCGCCTGAATCACCTCTGAAACCTTGGCGATATCCTGCGCCAGCGACCGGTCTTGCATTACCGTGGGCGATACCGCGCGAATCTCCTTCAACGCCTGTTGCGCGCGTTTTCCAGGTTTCAACGGAGCCAGCAGATCGACCGCCTGCGCTGCGGCCAACGCCTCAATGGCCAGCACATACCGCACATTCTGGATCACGCGCTTCAGTTTCAGCGCCGCCGTCATGCCCATCGAAACATAGTCTTCCTTGTTTCCACTCGTCGTAATCGAGTCCACCGACGCCGGATGTCCCAGCACTTTGTTCTCGCTCACCAGGGCCGCCGCCGTCACCTGCGGCATCATGAAGCCTGAGTTCAATCCCGCCCCCGGAGCCAGAAAGGCCGGCAGTCCTTCGCTCAGCGCGGGATTCACCATTCGCTCAATGCGCCGCTCGCTAATCCCTGCAATCGCCGAAATCGAAATCGCCATGAAGTCCAGAGCGAAGGCGATTGGCTGACCGTGGAAGTTGCCGCCGGAAATCACTTCACCCTCCACCGCATCTCCCGGCTTCGCTTTTGTTCCAGCAGCAGGCGCCTTGACGAAGACCAGCGGATTATCCACCGCCGAATTCATCTCAATCTCGAAGACCTGCCGCGCGTAGTCCAGCACATCCAGCACCGCCCCATGCACCTGCGGAATGCAGCGCATCGAGTAGGCATCCTGCACCCGTTTGCAGTCGCGGTGCCGCTCGCGCAGCAGCGAGCCTTCCAGCATGGTCCGCATGTGTTTCGCTACCAGGGTTTGCCCGGCATGGGGACGCGCATGGTGAATCCGCTCGTCAAAGGCAACGTCGGTGCCCTGCAGCACGTCCAGTGAGATTGCGCCCAGTACGTCAGCCGTGGCCGCCAACGTCCGCGCCTGCAGTAGTGCCAGCGATCCCACGGCCAGCATCGCCTGCGTTCCGTTGATCAGCGAGATTGCTTCCTTCGCCTCCAGGCGGATCGTCGGAATCTGCGCCGCATTCATCGCCTCCATGCCGCTCATGCGGCGGCCCTCGTACCAGGCCTCGCCCTCGCCGATCAGCACCAGCGCCTGGTGTGCCAGTGGCGCCAGGTCGCCCGATGCTCCCACCGATCCTTGCGAAGGAATCACCGGACGCACGCCGCGGTTCAACATATTGCACAGCGTCTCAATCACCACCGCACGCACGCCGCTGAACCCTTTGGCCAGTGAGTTGGCGCGCAATAGCATCATCGCCCGCGACTCCGCCTCGCTCAAGGGATCGCCCACTCCCACCGCATGGGAGCGAACCAGGTTGATCTGCAACTCGCGCGCCTGGTCAGCCGAGATTCGCACATCGGCCAGGTGTCCCACTCCAGTCGTGATCGCATATGCCACGCGGTCGCTCGACACCAGCGTGTCCACCACCTCGCGCGCCCGCATCACGCGCTCCCGGGCCGCTGGTTCCAGCAGCACGGGTTGCCGATGCAGCACCACCTGCTCAAAATTCTCAAGCGCCAGATCATTTCCGTTTAAGTGCAGTGCAGCCATGGATTCCCCTTTTATGATTTCGTTTCAGCCTGTGTCGCGGCTTGCGCTTCGGCGTGCGTCGCGAGCTGCGCAACTTCAGCCGCAGCGTGGAAGGCCGCGAGATATTTGCCCGTCAAGTGCGTGCGCTTCATATCGCGTCCCACCACCAGGTGTACGCTTTCGCCCTCGGCCAGCAATCGCCCATCGGCCTTGCGCAGCAGCTCGTAGTGAAAGCCCAGCAGAGAGGTTCGCATCTGTGACAACCGTGTCCGGATCACGATTTCATCGTCATAGCGCGCCGGATGCCTGTACCGGCACTTCACTTCAACCACCGGAAGGTTCAGTCCGTCTTGTTCCATCTCCAGGTAGCTGAAGCCCAGTTGCCGCAGCAGTTCAACCCGCCCCACCTCGAACCAGATGATGTAGTTGGAGTGATACACCACTGCCATCTGATCGGTCTCGGCGTAGCGCACCCGCAGTGTCGTCTCGCAAATTGTGCTCATCCAGTTAGGTTACAACATTGATGGAGCTCGGGCGCCCCAGGTGAACGGGTGCCCCATCTTCGACGCGCCGCTTTTGCGCGGCTAAGGTGGGGTCGTTGACTTTGCTCTTGCAGTTGTTCTTCTCATTCAAACTACGGTCCCTACTCGCTCCAGCGTGGCTTCCGCCGCTCCAGAAAACTCTTTATCCCCTCCTGGAAATCAGCGCTCATCCGCATCGAGGCATTCGCCTCCATACCGCCGCGAATATCGCGCCCAATCGCCTCGCGCCCGTACTCGCGCAGCAGCGCCTTGGTCGCCCGCAAAGACGCCGGAGAGTTCTCCAGCAATTGCTCCGCCAGCCGCTGCACCCGCGCTCTCAGATTTTCCGGCGCGATCACCTCGTTCACCAGTCCCATGCGGAAGGCCTCTTCCGCGCCGATGATGCGCCCCGTCAGCAGCAGGTCACGAGCGTCTTTCTCGCCCACCTGCCGAATCAGAAATGCCGAAACAATCGCCGGGACGAATCCGATACGCACCTCGGTATATCCAAAACTCGCCTCGGTAGAAGCCAGCGTGAAGTCGCACAAAGTCGCTAACGCCGCGCCACCGGCAATGGCTGCGCCGTGAACTGCGGCAATCGTCGTCTTCGGAAAATCGTAGAGCGAGCGGAAGAGCGTCGCGATGCGTTCGCTGTGGCGATGGTTCTCCTCGGCCGTATGCGTCAGCAAGGACTGCAAGTTCTCCAGGTCCATCCCTGCCGAAAAGGCCTTGCCCTCCGCCGCCACAATCAGAACCACTGCCGCCGAGCGCTCCACCTCATCCAGCGCCGCCAGGAATTCATCAATCAGCGCATGGCTGATCGCGTTGCGCTTCTCCGCGCGGCTCAACGTAAGAGTCGCAATCTTCGATTCAAATGTCAGCTTGAGTGTCGTGTACATGGCGGAAAGAGCTTACCCTCCGGCACGGCAGTTCGGCAACCAATGAGAAATCTGGCAAGAATCGTTGACAAGGGATAGTGCGCTACTTGTAGGGTTCCGCGAGTAATCGAAGCTTAGGACACGGTGATCTTCCATACTTGGATAGACCACGCTGCGCCCTTGCGAAGGACAATGTAGACCGTATTCGACACTGTGTAGGGTTCTTTGTGTATTGTTTCAGCGTGCTCGTGATCGAAGATAAGAATGTTCCGGTACTTGAGGGAAGCTTCCCCTAGAGCTCTGTGTACCTGCATTTGTGTCATGCCCAGTCGCAGCGAAACGGGTAATTCGACTTCACCATTGTCTTTTCGTAACATCCGGCAGCGCCGATCCACCTTTGCGTTACCGCCGATCCGTTGCAAAGCAAAGCCATTGACCATACCGCCGCCTACCTCGTCGCTCTCAAGCCAGAGCACCCATCGCCCATCTACATCGTCTCCATAAAAACAGAGCCACTCAAGGGCATCGCCCGCATCGCCTCTATGCCCGAATGTCCCTCCGAGAAGCTTTTGCGCGTCAGCGAGCTTTGTTTCCTCAAGGATGATGGGTATCTTACCCACAATCAGCGACCCCGCCATCGGCTTTGGAATAGTCGCTCGCAGGAGACCATCGGGGAGCTGCAACGTGGGCGGTTGCCACACCGGAACAGGCCGGCTGTGCGAGGGATCGGCAACGACCTGAGCCCAACCAGCGCATGTAAGTAAAAACAGTACCGCCAATCGAATTATCTTGGGCATTGGGTCTTCATAAGCTCTCCTACCTGAACAGATGCGGCACAAACCTGCTTCGATTATTCGTAATGATCGTCTCGCTCTCGCGAATGCCCATCCCCGCCGCGCCCTGATCGGCAATCATCCACGAACCCAGCACCGGATAGTTTCCATCGCAGCAGGGAATCGGTGCCAGCGCCTGGTACACGAATCCCTCTTCGCCATACGGCCCATACGACTGCTCTTTTTCGCCGTTGCGGAAGACCTGCACGTTCGCGCCCTCACGCCCTAGCAGCGGTTTGCGCACATAGTCGCGCATCTCGCGAGGCCCATCGAGATACGCCGGCAGCAGCAGTTCGTTTCCCGGATACATCTCCCACAGAATCGCCAGCAGCCCCTTGTTGCTGAACATCATCTTCCAGATCGGCTCAATCCACTGCACCTTGTCCATGAAGTCCAGCGCCCGCGCACCGAATTTCTCCTTCAGCATCCACTCCCACGGATACAGCTTGAAGATCGTCTTGATCGGCTTATTTTCAAGATCGATGAATGTAAATGTACTGGAATCAAATCCAATGTCTGTCATCTTCAACGCCTGCGTCTTGATGCCCGCCTGCTCGGCCGTGTCGCGCAGATATCCGGTGGTGAACTCGTCTTCCACTGTGGGCGAGTAGCCAAAGCTGACCGGCTCGCTCACGTAGTCCTTCAAATCCTTCCACTTTGCAATCAGCTTTTCGTGAATCGAGTTCCACTGGTCGGCCTTGGGGAACACATCCTGCAGCCAGTACCACTGCACCACCGCCGCCTCCAGCAACGCCGTGGGAGTGTCTGCGTTGTACTCCAGCAGCTTGATCTGTTTGCCATCGTAGGCCAGGTCAAATCGCCCGTAGAGCGCCGGAGGTTCGTCGTTCCACGTTTTCTTGATCGCTGCAATGGCCTCCACCGGAATCTTGAGATCGCTCCAGCGGTTGTGGTCGATGATGTACTGCCCGGCGGCCAGACACATATCCTGGAGCTTCTCGGTCGCCGCTTCCAGGCGGTCCACCTCTGCCGATGTGAACTCGTAATACGCCGACTCATCCCAATAACTTCCGCTGCCATCGTCCAGCGTGTGGAAGACCAGCCCAACCTTTTCGACCTTCTGCTTCCAATCCGCGCGGGGAGTAACCTTGTGCCGCTCCATCACTCGCCTCCCGAGCCGCCGCTGCCTGCGCTGCCCGTGCCGCCAAAGCCTCCGCGCGCAATGCCGCCGATCCCGCCGAAAAATCCGCCGCCGCTGCTCATCCCCGGTATCGGATTTCCGTTCACCACCCGGTCGCCAATGTGTCCTCCCGAGCTGCCGCCGTAAAGGTAATGGTAGTAGGGCATCGGCCCAATAAAGCCTGAGCGCCGCCGCTGCTCCGCCAACTGACAGTTCTGGTCAGTGGTGATACTGCCCGTTTCGTCAACGCAGTTGCGCCGCTCCGGCGGACGATGACAACCGGAGGTAAACGCCAGCGCCATGCCCGCCAACAGGCCGAGGGTGATATGTTCAGTGCGTTTCATATTCGGCGAGATTGTAACCCAAGCTGGATTGCGCCGCACCAAAGAAGATGATTACGTCCGGCCCATGCCTCGCAACTTACCTTGCAAACCTCAGCGCAATATCTTCATTCATCCGCAGCACGTCCTCCAGCGGCTTGCGTACTGGCAGCTCCGCACCGTGCGCGGCCAATGTGCGCAGCACCACTTCCGTGGGTACGTTTCCCACCAGTGCGTCCTGCGCAAACGGACAGCCGCCAAGCCCGCCCAGCGCCGAATCGAATCTCCGGCAGCCAGCGTCATAGGCAGCCAGAACTTTTGCCTCCGCCTGGTCTTTCCGCGCGTGAAGGTGTGCGCCCACCTCAATGTAGTCGAACTCCTCCACCACCGCCCGCACGATTTCTGTCACCATCTCCGGAGTCGCCACGCCCACCGTGTCTGCCAGTGAAACCGTCTGAATTCCCAGGTCGGCGATGTTCTGCACCGCCTGCAAAACCTCATCCACGTTCCACGTTTCGCCATACGGATTGCCGAAGGCCATCGAAACGTAGGCCACCATCCCCAGTCCATTTTCTTCGGCCTTGCGCCATACCCCTTCCAGCGCGTCGCTGTTTTCCTCCGCCGTCTGGTTCTGGTTCTTCTTCAGAAACGTCTCGCTGATCGAATACGGAAAACCCAGCGTGCGCACTGCATCCGTAGCCAGCGCCCGCTCCACGCCCTTGTCGTTAACCACAATCGCAATGATCTCAACGTCGTCCGGAGGGTCCAGCCGCTTCAGCACATCTTCGCTGTCGGCCATCTGCGGCACTGCCTGCGGCGACACAAATGAAACTGCGTCGATCTGCTTGAATCCCGCTGCTACCAGCGCGCGCAAATATTCCGCCTTCGCCTCCGCCGGAATATGCCGCGACAGTCCCTGCCACGCATCGCGCGGACACTCCACGATCTTCACACTGTTCTCGCTCATAAGCTCTCAGAATACATCCAGCTCACACGCATGCGCTTACGTCTGCAAGATGCCCACGCTGAATTTCTCCACCACCGGATTGCACCGAGCCGCCGCCAGCGCCCACGCCAGCGCCTCGCGAGTCTTCGCCGGATCGATGATCTTATCGATCCACAGCCGCGCCGCGCCGTACTGCGGTTTCATCTGCTCCAGGTAAGTCGCGCGAATCGAATCGTAAAATTCCTTGCGTGCCACTTCGTCCACGGCTTTGCCTTCGCGCTCCAGTTGCCTCAGCTTGATCTCCACCAGCGTGTTCGCCGCCGCTTCGCCGCTCATCACCGAATAGCGTGCCGTCGGCCAGGCAAACATGAATCGCGGATCGTAAGCCTTGCCGCACATCGCGTAGTGTCCTGCGCCAAACGATCCGCCCACAATCACGGAAATCTTCGGTACCACGGAGTTTGAAACTGCGTTCACCATTTTTGCACCGGCACGGATAATCCCGCTCCACTCCGCGTCCCGGCCCACCATGAAGCCGTTTACGTCATGCAGAAACACCAGCGGAATCCGTCCCTGGTTGCAGTCCATGATGAAGCGCGCCGCCTTCTCGGCGCTCTCCGTATAGATCACACCGCCGAACTCCGTGCGCTTGTCTCCATTGTGGTCAATCTGAGTAGCGTGCATCTTCTGGTTCGCAACAATTCCTACCGCATGTCCGTCAATGCGCGCATATCCACACAGCAGCGTCTCGCCGTAACCCGCCTTGTACTCGTCAAACTCGGAGCCGTCCACCACGCGCGCAATAATCTCGCGCATGTCGTATTGCCGTGACGTGTCGCTCTCGTAGATCCCATACAACTCTTCCGCCTTGTACAGCGGAGCCACCGACTCACGTCTATCAAACGGAGCTTCCGCCCGCGCGCCCATCTTTTCCACCAGTGAGCGCACCCGCGCAATGCAGGCCTCGTCGTTCACCTCGCGGAAGTCCACCGTGCCGCTGATCTCCTCGTGCATCTTTGCGCCGCCCAACTCCTCCGCACTCACCTTTTGCCCAATCGCTGCCTGCACCAGCGCCGGACCGGCGAGAAACAGTCCGCTGCCCTCCGTCATCAAAATGTGATCGCACATCACCGGCAGATACGCTCCACCCGCCACACACATTCCCATGATTGCCGTGATCTGCGGAATCCCCTTTGCGGACATCACCGCGTTATTGCGAAAGACCCGCCCAAAGTCGTCCTGGTCTGGGAACACATCTTCTTGCAGCGGCAGAAAAACTCCCGCGCTATCCACTAGGTAAATTGTTGGCAGGCTGTTTTCAATCGCAATATTCTGCGCCCGTATCACCTTCTTCGCCGTCATCGGAAAGAATGCCCCGGCCTTCACCGTCGCGTCGTTCACAATCAGCATGAACAGCCGCCCATGCACTCGTCCCAGTCCGGTAACCACCCCCGCCGCCGGAGCCCCGCCCCACTCCTCATACATGCCGTGTGCCGCATGCAGCCCCAGTTCAAATAGCTCCGTGCCTTCGTCCAGCAGCAACTCAATCCGCTCGCGCGCCGTCAGCCTCTGCTTGCGATGCTGCGCCTCCACGGCCTTCGCGCCGCCGCCCTCGCGAATCTTGTTCTCCTCCGCACCCAGCGCTGAAACCAGCGCCCGCATGGTCTCCGCGTTTCGCCCATAGCGCGGAGCGTCAGTCTTGATCGCTGTTGTCAGTGGATTGTGCAGGGAAGTGGCTTTCCGCTCGCTCATCGTGCTCCTCACACCAGAGTCAGATGCAAACGGACCAGCCTACAAGAGGCGGAGAGAACAAGCAATATTGCCGGATGCCCAGATTCGCTTTCCTTTGGTGGACCTGAGGACGCTGACTTTGCGTCGCCCCCCGGCCTTGTGAAGATCACAGTGAGCAGAACAGCACAGTCTCCCTCCCACATTGCCGTCTATGGTTCAGAGGAGAGGAGAATCATTATGCCGGCGTTTGGGTCTCCATTTGCAGAATTAGCCAACACTCGTAAGCTCACCGATGCGGAGCTCATCAGGGCGATTCGTTTTATGGTGGCTTCAGAGTATGAGGCCACGCAGATGTACATGCAGCTTGCCGAATCAACTGACAACAAACTCGCCGTAAGAGTCCTCAAGGACATCGCCGACGAGGAACGCGTCCATGCCGGTGAGTTTCTGCGATTGCTCCGCCAGCTTGCCCCCGATGAAGAAGTGCTCTACGCCAAGGGAGCGAAGGAAGTAGAAGAGAACATGGCGAAAGCGGGTTAACAGCCGAATACGATTTCATGCAAACTTTCTTGATCGCAAGGTTTCTAACTAGGTACATAAACGGAGTGGAGACCGGTTTTTATCGTTTCTCGGTCTTGGGCGCATCGAAGGAGAACGATCTGTCAGATGGCCACATTCCATAACCACGCCCTGGCAGTCCGCAGAGCTCGCGGAGCTGTCAGGGCTATCAAATTTATTCTGCGCACGAAAAGCGGCGCCGCGTTTGCCGGAGAGGTCCGGAGAAACAAGGCGCCGCTTGATATCTACTTTGCTTGCGCCAACGCTGCTCTTACGCGACTACTCCGCGTGGCTTCACGTTTTCGCGAATGAACTTCACAATGTCATCCATCGGAGTGCCCGGCTGGAAGACTCCCCGCACCCCCACTGCTTTCAGCGCGGGAATGTCCTGGTCTGGGATGATGCCGCCCACCAGCACCAGCACGTCGTCCATCTTTTGAGCTTTCAGCAGCTCCGCCACTCGCGGAACAATCGCGTTGTGCGCGCCCGAGAGAATGGACAAGCCGATCACGTCCACGTCCTCCTGCAGCGCTGCGTTCACAACCATCTCCGGCGTCTGCCGTAGTCCTGTATAGATCACTTCCATGCCGGCGTCGCGCAAGGCGCGGGCAATCACCTTGGCGCCCCGGTCGTGTCCATCCAGTCCGGGCTTCGCCACCAGTACGCGAATTCTGCCTTCGTTTGCCATATAGGTGCGCAGATTCCTGTATTACGTATTGAGATTTTCCGTCTTCATCATACCGCGCCCTGCTCGCTTACGCGAATGCAAAAAGCACCTTCTTTGTCCAGCGGAAAACCGCACATCGATTGAACGTGGTGAAAAGCCCCTAAAATACTCCTCGCGATGCCACCGCAAGTTTCGCGGTCACCACCGCCTGTCCCACATGCCGCGAGGTGTGATCGGCCACATGCACCAACAGGCCTCCCACGGAGGTCGGCAGTGCCTTGCGTCCCAGCGTGCGCCGTGCCTCAAGATCGCTGCCCGCAAAGGCGCGGATTCGCTTCTCCGCCTGCGTCAGGGCAGCTTCGAACTCGGCCATAATCTCTTGTCCCTTTGCTTTCGAGTCCATCTCACTTTTCATCTGTTCCAGTTGTGCGCCCGTCAACTGCTCGCCTTCGGCATAGGTCAGCAGACGGTCAATACTGCCCGCAATGTGCCTGACCTGAAAAGCCGCTGGAGCCAATCCCTGCGGACGCAGATTCCACTCATCATCCGTCAGGTGCCCGCACCACTGCTGTACGTCTTCACGTGCCAGTTCCAAAGCGTGAATCACCGCGCGCGGTACTGCTGGAACTTCCTCGTGCGTCCCACGCATCCATGGCTCAACCGCTGCCGCTGCCTTGTTCTCTGCCATCATCATTTCCTTTAGGTGAACGATGACTCTACGTACGTTCCATACACCTCGCGCAGTGCCTCGCAGATCTCGCCCACCGTTGCATAGGCTCGCACCGCATCCAGAATGTAGGGCATCGTGTTCGCCTCTGAGATTTTTCCGTCACGCCCCGCGTCGGGAGTCTGCGCTGCCGCGCTCTTCAGTTTGTCCAGCGCGCGTCTTACGGCGTCATTGTCACGCCGCGCGCGTAGCGCTTTCAGCTTTTCCGTCTGCTGTGTGCCCACGCCCTCGCCAATGTACAGAACCTTGGGCGCGTCTTCCTCAATCACAAACTCATTGGCGCCCACCGTAACTTTCTCGCGAGCCTCGTTGGCGCGCTGGAACTGGTAGCTCGCCTCCGCAATCTCCTTCTGCGGAAATCCATGCTCAATGGCCTTCACCATGCCGCCCATCGCGTCCAGTTTCTCAAAGTACTCGAACGCACCGTTCTCCATGTCCAGCGTAAGCCGCTCCACAAAGTACGATCCTGCCAGCGGATCAATCGTATTCGCTACGCCGCTCTCGTAGGCAATCACCTGCTGCGTGCGCAGTGCCGTGCGTGCCGCTTCCGCCGTGGGCAGCGCCAGCGCCTCGTCGTAGCTGTCCGTGTGCAGGCTCTGTGTTCCCCCCAGCACTCCGGCCAATGCCTGGATCGCCACTCGCGCAATGTTGTTCATCGTCTGTTGCGCCGTCAGGGAAACTCCCGCCGTCTGCGTGTGGAAGCGCAGCAGCCACGTGCGCTCGTTCTTCGCTCCAAAGCGGTCTTTCATCAGTCGATACCAGATTTTGCGCGCCGCCCGATACTTGGCAATCTCCTCGAAGAAATCATTGTGCGCGTTAAAGAAGAAGCTCAGCCGCGGTCCGAACTCGTCCACGTCCAATCCCCGCCGCTGCGCCCATTCTACGTACTCCACGCCGTCATAGATGGTGAACGCCAGCTCCTGCAAGGCCGTCGCGCCCGCCTCGCGTATGTGGTATCCGGAAATCGAAATCGTATTGAAGCGCGGCGTGTAGATCGATCCGAACTCGAACGTGTCAATCACCAGGCGCATCGACTCCGCCGGCGGATAGATGTATTCCTTCTGTGCAATGTATTCCTTCAGAATGTCATTCTGCAGTGTGCCGGAAATCTTCTTCCAGTCCGCGCCCTGCTTCTCCGCAACTGCCAGGTACATGGCCCATAGCACGCTGGCCGGCGAGTTGATCGTCATCGAGACCGTCGTCTTTTCCAGATCGATGCCGCGGAACAGAATCTCCATGTCTTCCAGTGAGTCGATGGCCACACCGCACTTGCCCACCTCGCCCTCGGCGAACGGATGATCGCTGTCATAGCCCATCAGCGTCGGAAGGTCGAAAGCCACTGACAGCCCATGGCTTCCGTGCTCCAACAGATACAGGTAGCGCGCGTTGGTCTCTTCCGGCGAGGCAAATCCAGAGAACTGCCGCATCGTCCACAGCTTGCCCCGGTAACCCGTAGCATGAACTCCGCGGGTGTATGGAGCCTCACCCGGATAGCCCAGGTATTTCTCCTCTGACCAGTCCGCAGGTAGATCGGCCTGCGTATAAAGCCTCCGTATCGGCATCCCCGAAATGGTCGTAAACCGCGCCGCCCCGTTTTCATCCGCGTTGATTCCAGTAGGGGCGCCAATCGGTTTCTCCGGCTGCCGCGCCAGCGCCTGGGTCAGCGTAGTCTCTGCCCAGCGCCGTTCGCTCTCACTGGGCCGTCGCCCTCGCAGTACTTCCTCTACCGGATTCAGCGCAGCACTCTTTTTTTCGGCCATCTTTTTGCCCTCACTCTGATTCAGATGCGCACCCCTCCCACTTCGGGCCCGCACCGCTTTTTGTCTTAAGGGGGGCGCGCCGCCCCACAGCAGCGCGAAGAACTC
>Ga0302320_10002603_pt1 | contig 42336 bp, 34 predicted proteins | sample Bog_T0_3_FD_202130 | JGI IMG/M metagenome (GOLD analysis project Ga0302320, IMG submission 202130) | Peat permafrost microbial communities from Stordalen Mire near Abisko, Sweden - Bog_T0_3 | ecosystem: Environmental > Terrestrial > Soil > Wetlands > Peat | place: Sweden: Abisko, Stordalen Mire... | reverse complement strand
TGTGCCGTTCGATGATGCGCGTAAAGGTCTTCCACGGCACAAACTCCATCACTTGCGCGAACAGCGTCTTGCCCAGGTTCATGCGGCACTCCCGGTCGTTGAATCCCGAAAGCATCGCAAATGAGCCGCACGCAATTCAAATCGTGGACACCCTGAAATCGCTATAAACCATAGTGGTCAATGAGCTTGCCGGCAAAACTACTAAGTTAAACCGGACAGCTGTGGTAATAAATCTTAGCTAAATTCAGAGGCTCTTTTCAAATCCTTTGTTGGTTGACAAACCGATGCTGGTCGCGGTTTTCGCTTTCCGAGCCGCTTGAGGTGGAGCGGCTTTGGAGGGTGGGCTTCATGCTTTACAGGGTTTTACGATCCATAGCTGGCCCACACGGCCCGGTGCTAGACTGGGCATTATCTATGGCAGTTTCTCATTCGTCCCATTCCCCCTCCTCCGCCGCTTCGATTGCCGACGCCCGCACCGCCCTGCTGAAGCGCGCCGCGCGCGACGCCATGGACTACCTCGAAGGCGTAGATTCCCGGTCGGTGGCTCCGGCCGCCAAGGCTGTTTCGGCCCTGAACTCCCTGCGCGGGCCGCTGCCTCCGGGGCCAACCAGCGCGGAGACGGTTCTACACCTGCTCCACGAGTACGGATCGCCGGCCACGGTGGCCAAAAACAACGGCCGCTTCTTCGGCTTTGTCAACGGCGGCTGCCTGCCGGCGGCGATTGCAGCTTCCTGGATGGTCAGTGCCTGGGACCAGAATGCAGCGTTCTTTGTGCAATCGCCCACGGCCGTCGTTCTCGAGGAAATTGCCCTCGAATGGGTGCGTGAATTGCTGGGGTTGCCCGCGGGCACGGGCGGTGCAGTGGTCACCGGTGCCACCATGGCCAACTTCACGGCCCTGGCCGCGGCGCGGCACGCCGTGCTGGCCCGCCAGGGATGGGACGTGGAAGCGGACGGCCTGCTGGGCGCGCCACCCATTACGGTGGTGGTGGGCGAGGAGGTGCATGCCGCTGTAATTAAAGCGCTTGGAATGCTTGGATTAGGCCGCAAGCGGGTGGTGCGCGTGCCTGCGGACAGCCAGGGAAGGATGAGAGCCGACGCCCTGCCACATCTGGACCAGAACACCATCCTTTGCCTGCAGGCCGGGAACGTGAATACCGGGGCTTTTGATCCGGCAGCCGCTATCTGTCCTGCGGCGCGGGCAGCCGGGGCGTGGATTCACGTGGACGGCGCATTCGGACTCTGGGCCGCTGCCTCGCTCGAATACCGCAAGTGGACCAAGGGATTTGACCAGGCCGACTCCTGGGCGACGGACGGGCACAAGTGGCCGAACGTCGGCTACGACTGCGGTATTGCGCTGGTGCGCGATCCCAATATCCTGAAGGACGCCATGTCCATCGACGCGGCCTATCTGGCGCTGGGCGAGCGTCGCGAGCCCTCCCACTACAACCCGGAAATGAGCCGCCGCGCCCGGGGAGTTGAATTATGGGCCGCACTGCGCTCGCTGGGGCGGTCGGGGATGGCGGAGATTGTGGAGCGCACCTCGACCCACGCCCGCCGCTTTGCCGCCGGGCTGCGCGCCGCCGGATACGAAATCCTCAACGACGTGGTCATTAATCAAGTCCTGGTCTCGTTCGGCTCGCCGGAAAAGACCCTGGCCGTCGTGGCCCGCCTGCAAGAGGAGGGGACCTGCTGGTGTGGCTCGACGGTCTGGCAGGGCAAGACCGCCATGCGCATCAGCGTGTCGTCCTGGGCAACGACCAAAGAGGACGTGGACCTCAGCCTGTCCGCCATGCTCAAGGCCGCGAAAGAGTAGCGCCGTCGAAGCCCCGCATCCGCTTCAGGCTTGACGTTCAGAGTATGCTGATTGGCATGAAATCGGTCGGATGCAAGTCAGCCATAATCCTTTTGCTTTTCAGTGCGGCTTTGTGCGCAACAAATCCCGTATTGAGCCAGACCCGGCAGTTTCAATTTGAGCAGTTTCCAGCAAAGATGTATCGAGGGCCGATTCATGTTCCAAAGTGGCTGCACAAGGAAAAAGACGGCGAGTGGACTTACTCTGGTTGGAAGGCAGCTGCGCCGCCCATTGTGAGCTTTGCAGGCGAATACGACTTGGCTGCAATCAGTTGCGGGACCGAGTGCCGGTATTACGAGTTGACGGATCTGCGCACCGGGGTAGATGTCCGCTCGATCAGCTTGTTTTGTTCGACGGCGGCGAGGACCTGCCCGCTACCCGCGATGGCCAATCCTATCTGACGATTCTGTAATACAAGCCAGATAGCCGCCTCCTGATCGCCGAATACTTGCTGAATTACCGCGAACCGGCGAAACCGCAATCCTGCAGGCAGCGGCACTTTGTCCTCGAAGACGACAAGCTCAAACCGATCTCGAAGACATTTATGTTTTGCACGGAGACGGATGAGCCATGACAATAGCAAGAATGAAGAAACTCCATTGTGTCCTTTCCACTCTACTGGTTTTGGCAACAGCAACTCCTGCTTTGCGCTCCCTTGAAAAACAGCCCACGGCTGTCTATCACGCCCGCCGGGTGGCGCTCGGAGCCAGTCTCAAGGGCGGCGTGGCCGTGCTGTTTGCCGCCCAGGAGGCGCAACTGGACTTCGATCCCTACCGCCAGGATGAGGACTTCTACTACCTGACGGGATGGAACGAGCCTGGAGCCGCGTTGATGATTGTGGGCGATGCGCCGCAGGCTCAGACCCCCCGCACCTACACCGAAATCCTCTTCCTTCCCACCCGCAACCTGCGCCTGGAGAAGTACACCGGCGCCAAGCTGGACGCGGGCTCGCCGGGCGTCTCCGGGGCCACCGGCGTCGATCAGGTGCAGCCCATGACGGCGCTGCCCGCGGCGCTGAACCGGCTGATCGACGGCGATCGGCGGCTGGCGCGCAACCTCTGGACCCAGCCTCAGGCTCTTGAGGCCAAGGCTCTGCTCGGATTCACCTGGACCACCTTCGGAATGGGCAGCAACAGCCCGTCGCCCGGCGACGTGACCACCCTGACCATGCCGCTGCGGCAGGTGAAGGACGGGGGCGAAATCGAGCTGCTCAAGAAGGCCAGCACCGCCTCGGTCGAGGCCCAGCGGGTGATGATGCAGGCCGCGCATCCCGGCGTGACCGAGCGGACGCTGGCCGGCAAAATGACCGCGGCCTGGCTCGAAGCCGGCTGCGAACGGCCCTCCTACGCGCCGATCGTGGGCTCGGGGATCAACTCGACTACGCTGCACTACTCGGAGAACACGCGCACCTTGCAGGACGGCGATATTCTGCTGGTGGATGCGGCCTGCGAGTACTCCATGTACGCCTCCGACATTACTCGCACCGTGCCCGTGAACGGCCAATTCACCGCGCGGCAGCGGGAGATTTACAACATCGTTCTTGGCGCGCAGCAGGCGGCCATCGACGCTTTTGTGGCCGGCAAGTCGAAGATCAACGACCGCGACCGCCAGGACCCCGACTCGCTCGACAACGCGGCCTACAACTACATCAACACGCACGGAAAGAGCCTGGACGGCAAGCCGCTGGGCCAGTACTGGCTGCACGGGCTGGGCCACATGGTGGGCATCGCGGTCCACGATCCGGCCGAGTATCCAGCGGTGCTCAAGCCGGGGATGGTGTTCACCATCGAGCCGGGGGTGTACATTCCCGAAGAGAAGATCGGCGTGCGCATCGAGTGCGTCTTCCTGGTGGGCTCGGACGGCAAGCTCGTCGATTTGACCGCCGCGCTGCCCCACACTGCCGAAGATGTGGAAGCGGCGATGAAAGCCAGGTAGGCCGCGAGAGCGGACGGGAAGATCGCCTCAAACGGACAAGGAAAGGTTGGCAAGGGAAAACATCATGGACCCACGCGATGAAGCGGAAACCGGTCAGTTGGAAGCGTTGGCGCAGGTCTTCTGCGAGCAGCTAGTGGCCTGCCTGGAGGAGTGTGCACGGGGCCGTAAGGGGCTGTTTTCAGACGTGGAATTGTTGATCGACGATGGTCCGAGCGGCTCGTGGCCGGAGGCTGCGCGGCTGCGCGAGCTGGCCTTGGCGCTGCAGGGACTGTTTGCCCAGCAGGAAGACCGCAATGCCCTGTGCGACCAGTTTCTTGACCTGTGTTCGATGCACGGCGAGAGCCATCCCGGCGAACGCAAGCTGGCGCGGAGCTTTCTCGGGCGCATCGAGCGGGGCGAAGTGGGCATCCAGCCGGCAGCGGAGGCCAGGCCGTGGTAATCCTGCGCGCCTTTCTAGCGCTGCTCGCCGGCGTGGCCGTCATGACCCTGCTGGTGGGGGTGATGACGGCGCAGTTGGCGCGGCTGGCGCCGAGCTGGACCGGCAAAGAGGGCAAGCTCCCGCCGGGGTACGCCTTCGTCAATCTTGGCTGCGCGTTTCTATCCGCCGCGGCCGGAGGCTATGTGACCGCCTGGGTCGCGGGGGCCAGCCCGCTGGTGCATGTGCTGGCGCTGGGAGTTGTCGTGCTGGCCCTGGCCGCCCTGAGCACCATGCAGGCGCGGGGTTTCCAGCCCATCTGGTACCAACTGGCGCTGGTGGGCATCTCGCCGGTGGGAGTGCTGGCAGGCGGGCTGGTGCGGCTGCGGGTGCTAGGGGTTTTGTAAATTATCCCCCTTTCCAGACTTGTGCCACTATCGCATGTTGGTGTCACTGGCAGAGAGGGGTGGAAATAATGGAAGATTTGGCACTTCAAGAGCCAGATGCCGTTTGGGAGCGCCCCAAGGTTGAAGAGGGTCATCGGCTGCGGATGCGCATTGGGGCAAAACGGCGCCTCGTGATTCCTGCGGCGATGCGCCAAGCATTGGGGATGGTGGACGGCGATCTCCTCGATCCGCGCGTGGTGGCTGGGGAACTGCGCTTTGCGACGCTATGGGAGCGAATCAGGCGCGTACGGGAGCGGGCAAGGCAGTACATCAAACCCGGTGTCAGCCTTGCCGACGAGTTGAGTGCGGAGCGGCGCGAGGCGGTTAAACATGAATGAAGTTGTACTGGGTGCGTCTGCCGTTCTGACCGTAATTCAGCATGAACGTGGCGCCGAGAGGCTGACTACAGAAGTGCTCGACGCTGCAGCGATCAGCACAATCAACCTTGCCGAGGTTCAGTCCAAGCTGGTTAAGAGTGGGTATTCTCCGAACAACGCCTGGGAGGACGCACTTCAACTCGTGCCGGTTGTTGAAGCCTTCACCAGCGACCACGCCAGGATTGCCGGCGATCTGATTCGAGCGACGGAGAAATATGGATTGTCTTTGGGAGACAGGTCCTGCCTGGCGCTGGCCATTGCGCTCAAGGCTCCGGTGTATACGACCAAGCAGACATGGAGAAACCTGAAAGTGGGGATTCCGATTCACGTGATTCAGTGAATAGGGCTGCGTCCGATTGCCCAGAAGCGACGAAGGCCGGAGCATCGCTCCGGCCTTCGTCGTTGCGCTGAATTGCTGACCCGCTTCAGCCCTGGATGTCGAACTGTTCGGGGTGGATGGCGGCATCGCTCTTGACCAGGATGTTCTTCCCCACCAGTTCCTCGAACTCAGTGAGCCAACTGGCGTTGTTGGACTTGAGAACCTTGACCGTCTCCGGGTGGACGCGCAGCAGAACGTCGGCACCCTCGAAGTGCTTCCTCATCTTGCGCAGCTCGGTGTAAATCTCGTTGCAGACCGTGGTCGGGCTCTTGACCATGCCGGTAGCCTGGCAGGTGGGGCAGGGAACCGACAGCGTCCGCTCCAGGGATTGCTTGACGCGCTTGCGGGTGATGGCCACCAGGCCAAAGTCGTTGAACTGCAGAACCTTGGTGGGGGCGCGGTCGCTCTTGAGGGCTTCTTCCAGGGCGGCCAGAACCTTGAAGCGGTTCTTGCGCTCGTCCATGTCGATGAAGTCGATGACGATGATGCCGCCCAGATCGCGCAGGCGAATCTGGCGAACGATCTCCGGCACGGCGTCGAGGTTTGTCTTGACGATGGTGTCCTCAAGGCGCGCCGACTTGCCGACGTACTTGCCGGTGTTGATGTCGATGGCCACCAAGGCTTCGGTCTGGTTGATGACGATGGAGCCGCCCGACTTGAGCCACACCTTGGAGCGCAGGGCCTTGGAGATTTCGTCCTGAATGCCGAAGTGCTCGAAGAGCGGAACTTCCTTGGTGTAAAGCTTGACGCGGCGCACCAGGGTGGGCGAGAAGCGGTTGAGGAAGCGGACGATGCGTTCGTAGTCGGCTTCGCTGTCGACCCAGATGTTGGAGAAGTTGCTGCTGACCTGGTCGCGCAGAATACGCTCGATGAGGGACAGATCGTGGTAGATCAGGGCCGGCGACTTGGAGCTGTCGGAGCGGGTCTTGATCTCGTTCCACAGGTGGATGAGGAAGCGCAGGTCGGCGCGCAGGTCCTCTTCCGTGGCGCCTTCCGCGGCGGTGCGGACGATGAATCCGCCGGAGGCCTCGCCGCGCTCGTGGACCAGAATCCGCTTCAGCCGCTGGCGCTCCTCGTCGGAGGCGATCTTGCGGCTCACACCCACGTGGGACACTGTGGGCATGAAGACCAGGAAGCGTCCCGGCAGGGCGATGTGCGAGGTGATGCGTGCGCCTTTCTTGGCGATGGGCTCCTTGGCGATCTGGACCAGAATCTCCTGGCCGGGCTTAAGAAGATCGGAAATGATGGGCAGGTCGGAGGTCTGCATGGAACGGCGCGAGGGTCCGCGGCCGCGATTTTGGCCAGCGGCCGGCGGCGCTGCGGAGGCTCCGCGGCCACGGCGTCCGCGCCCGCCGCGATCGCGGCGCTGCTGGCCCTGGCCATCGCCGCCCGGTGCGGGCTGGCCCTCGGCGGTGGGCTCGTCGTCCTCGTCCTCGTCTTCGTCTTCGTCTTCGCCGTTCTTGTCGTCGAAGTTCAACTGGATGCGGTGATCGAGGTGCGCCTCCTGGAGCATCTCTCCCAGGTCGCCGGTGCGCAACTGCGGGGGCAGCGTCTCCTCTTCAAAATCGTCCAGATCGTGATCTTCGGCCTTGCCGTGATGGTGGTAACGCGGAGCGTCGAATTCCTCCTCCTCGATGACTTCTTCCTCGATCACGCCGTTGCCGGGAGCATAGGCAGAAACCGAGGGCACGTTGGCGGGCTTGGGGGCCGGCGCTGCGGCTACCTCCTCATCCTTCTTCTTTTTGCCGCCCAGGCCAAACGGGAGGCGGAATCCGGTGGGAGGCGCCGGGTCCACATTGTGCGATGCCGTGGCATCGGGATCGGGCGCGGTCTCCGTGGATTCGCCGGGGGCAGGCTCGTCGTGCTCTTCTTCCGTGATGACTTCGTCTTGCCGGATCATCGGGGACGCGACCGTCTCATCGGCCGAGGGCTGCTCAATGACCGTTTCCACGGTATAGTCTTCCGGATCGGAGGGATCAGCGGAAGGTTGGGTCGGGTCTTCATCCGCGCTCGCGGTTAGCTCTTCCTCAACCAGCTCCTCTTCAACCAGCTCTTTGGAAACCCGCTCTTCCTGGACCAGATGGTCTTCTGCAGGCTCGGGAACAAGCACTTCCGCAGTGGTTTCCTCGGGGAAGGTCTCCTCTTCGTTCTGGCTGCCGGCCGCATCGGAAAAGACGCCATGGGGTTCGGCATCGACTTCCCGGCCAGGCTCGACCTCGGGCTCGGCTTCGGGCTCAGGCTGGTGGCCGCGGTGTCTGGAGATCGACTCGCCGGGCAGCAGGCCGCTGCCGTCCCACTGGATGGGAGACTCGATCAGCGTCGAGGGCTTGTAGGTGCTCGCCGGGCGAGCGGGCACGGCCTCGGCGGCGGGCTTGGATGCCTCATCGGCCAGAGTTCCGCCGTACTTCGAGAGCGACTCGCCGGGCAACACGAAGGCAGCCGGGGCCGCGTCAAAACGGGGCGCGGGCGTACCGGCGGCAGCTCCCCAGACCGGTGACGAAGCGGGCGTCCTGTGGGAGTCAACCTGGATTCCGGCAGCCGCGTGAATCTCCGGCGCCACCTCGAGCTCGTGCTCTTGAACTTCGTCGACGTAAGACGCCAGGCTCTCGCCGGTCTGCGGCTGGGCCTCAGAGGAGCCTGATGCGCCGCCACGGCCACCGCGACGACGACGCCGTCCGCGCCAGCGCTTGGCGCCGGGTTCGCCGGCCTCTTCCTGGTCGATTGCGTTCTGTTCTGAAACGTAGACCTGAGGCGCGACATCTGTCTCGTCGGCGGCCGGGGGCACAACTTCGACCACTGGACGGCGATCCCGCGCGGGGCGTTCCGGCCGCTGTTCCTGGCGTTGCTCGGGCCGCGGTTCCTGCTCAGCCTTCTGGCCGGAGCGGGGGGCGCGCTCTTCCTGCCGGCCGCCGCGTTCGGTCCGTTCCGGGGCGGCGGTGGTGTGGCGGACTTCGCGGGGGGCCTGGTTGCCGCCCAAGGCCGCAGCCTTTTCCAGCTCGTCGGTTTCTTCCTGGTCTTCCAGTTCCAGGAAGTCGGTCACATAAAGGAAGGCGTCGCGCTCCAGGCCCACGTCCACAAAAGCGGACTGCATGCCGGGGAGAACGCGGGTGACGCGGCCGTTATAGATGGAGCCGGCCAGGGTGTACTCGTTTTCGCGTTCGTAGTAGATCTCCGCGAGTTGATCGTCTTCAAGGATTGCAAGCCGTGTTTCATGCGGCGTGCTGGAGATGCAAATCTCTTTTGCCATCGTACCTTTCCGCCCAGCGGCGTCTGCCTGCTGGGGCCTGCGGCAAAGATGGATGGAGCAGCGCGAGGCCGGAAGGGGAGGGGATGTGCGGGAGGGATGTGCCGTAATTCGCTGGTGTGCCGGTTGCCGCGCGACCGCCAGCCCCGAGAGGCGGCGAGCCGCGGCGCTTGACCTGACGATGAAGCCAGGCAGTCTGAACGATCAGAACAAGCCGAACAAGCTTTACGACTCGGTAACCCGTTTGCAGAGAGTTTGTGGCCAACCATGCCAGAGTCCCCGGCGACAGGCGATCGTCGCTGGGGGGGGTAAACCGGGGTCACCGGCGACAAAGCTTCGTCGCCGGGATAAATAACCGGAGTCTCCGGCGGGGCCGTTCCACCGCTGGCTTGTACACACTCGCACCGCGCGATCGGGCCGGGGAAAACCTTCCCCGACTGTCCGGCGCTTTCTGTGCAACCTGTACGCTGCCAACGGTTTTCCCGTATCTGCGTGCTCATGAACCCAATCCTGCCGGGCACGAGATCCATCCGGACCTGGCCGGCGAAATGCTTGAAAAACATGGCTCTTGCGGGCCGGACTGTTCCGGGGGGACACAAGAGGTGAACCTGGTGAAACCTGAGTCCGAGCCAAACGGGCCGGGACACTCAGTTCACGAACCGGCGCATACGCACATTCATCGCAGCACCCAGCGCCAGGAACGTAAACAGCACCGAAGACCCGCCGTAGCTCATTAACGGCAAAGGAATCCCGGTGACGGGCATAAACCCGATGACCATGCCCACGTTGACCGCAATCTGAAAGGTCAACACAGCCACTACCCCCATGATAATCAGGGAACCGGACAGGTCCGCGGCCGTTTGAGCGTTCTGAATCAAACGCATCAATATGAAAAAGTATAGCAGCAGCACAAAAATCGCGCCGATGAAACCATGTTCCTCACCCAGCGCGGCAAAGATGAAGTCCGCATGTGGAATGGGCAGGAAATCGCCTTGGGTCTGGGTCCCCTGGGCGGCTCCCTTGCCCCACACCCCGCCAGAACCGACCGCGATCAGCGATTGGCGGATCTGGTACCCGGAGCCGCGGGGGTCGCTGTCGGGGTTGATGAAGCTGGTGAGGCGGGCCTTCTGGTAGGGCTTGAGCAGTTTGCCGCTGGACCAGATGCCGCCAACCAAGGCCAGGGCGCAGGCGCCCAGAATCAGTGCCTGCCGTACGTTGATGCCGCCGAGAAACAGTCCGGCGACCAGAATGGGCGTATAGGTAAGCGTGGTTCCCAGATCGGGCTGCTTGAGAACGAGCAGCATGGGAACACCCACCAGAGCAAAGGCCTTGAAGATGTCCTTCCACGTCAAGCTGCGTCCGCCCAGGTTGGCAAAGTAGCGCGCCACGGCCAGAATCAGTACCAGTTTGACCCACTCGGAAGGCTGAAATTGCATGGGGCCCAGCTTGAGCCAGCGGCGTCCGCCCATGGCCTTATGTCCCACGGCCAGCACGGCGACCAGGGCCAGCAGGCAGACCCCGTAGGCCCAGGGAACGAAATCGATCAGCTTGTGATAGTCGATCTTGGCGAACAGGAACATAACTACCAGGCCAGCCGATATCCAGAAAATCTGTTTGGTGTGGAAGCCGGCGTACTTGGTGTGCAAGGTGGCCGAGTAGATCTCGAACACCGAAACCGTGCATAGCACCAGCACCAGGCCCAGCAGCGCCCAGTCGAAGTCGCGAAAGCTCAGAAAGCGCCGCATTAACGCTGCCCTTCCTTGAAGCGAAGCGGCGATGTCAGCAGCCAGACGGGCAGGGGCAACGGTTCCACGGCCAGAGACTTCGGACCGGGGAGCGGCCCGGGATCGACCATGAAATGGCCGGCATGGAGAACCGAATTCTGTCCTGAGCCACGAGAGCCCCTGCGGCTGGCTGGCGCAGTATCCGACCACACCGCGCCGACTTCAACCGGCTTGCTCTCTCCGGCCTGATCGAGCACATTCTTGTCCTTCATGCGCTGCTTGTTCACGTAGGTGACCACGATTTGTTGAGCGATATGGGCCGAGTTCGCGCCCCAGTCGCCGTGCTCCTGGAGGACGCAAATCACGATTTCTGGGTTGCGGCGAGGAACCATGCCCACAAACCAGGAATTCGGGGTTTTGGCCCCACCTTTGACGTGGGTGTCTCCGCTGCCCACCACCTGGGCAGTTCCGGTCTTTCCGGCAAAATCGACACCGTCAAGATGCGCGGCGGCTGCGGTGCCGGTGGTGGTGGCGGCGGCCATGCCGTCGGTGATGGTCATCCAGGTATCAGGGTTCAGAGGCACCGTTTTGTCGCCCGAGCCGGGGAAGCTGTCCAGAACAGCCTCGCGGAACTCCTCCGGGAGCTGTTCGGTGGCCACCACGTGGGGGCGGACCAGGTGCCCGTTGGACGCGATGCCGCCCAGGGCCCGAGCCAGTTGCAGCGGCGTAACCTGGGTCTCACCCTGTCCGATGCCCACGGAGATCGTGTTGCCGGGGTAGTACTTCTGGTGGTAGTTCTTCATCTCCCACTGCGTGGAGGGCATGACGCCGGCCATCTCGTTGGGCAGGTCGATGCCGGTCTTCGACCCCAGGCCAAGAGCTGTGGCGTATTTGGCGATGGTGTCGATGCCCAGCCTTTGCGCCAAGGCATAGAAGAAAGTGTCGCACGACAGCGGAATCGCCTGGTGGATGTCCAGGACACCGTGGTGCTTGTCGCAGTGGAAGAAGCGGCCGTAGAAAGTGCCTCCGCCTGCGCAGTTGACGCGCATATCCTGAGCCACGCCTTCCTGCAGGCCGGCGGCGGACATGATGATCTTGAAGGTGGACCCCGGAGCCAGCTGGTCCTGAATGGCCTTGTTCATCAGCGGGTGGTTGGGGTTGGTGATGAGCTGGTTCCAGTCAGTGCGGTTGATGCGCACGGCAAAGGCGTTGGGATCGTAGCTGGGGTGGGAGACCATTGCCAGAATCTCGCCGTTGCGGGGATCCATGGCCACCACCGCTCCGTTGGCGTCGCCCAGGGCCACCTCCGCGGTGCGCTGCAGGTCGATGTCGATAGTCAGCTTCAGATCCTGGCCGGGGATGGCGTGCTGGGTGCGCAGGTAGCCCACTTCGCGGCCGTGGCTGTCCACAATCACATCGCGGGAGCCATCCTGGCCGCGCAGAATCTCGTCGTAGGTCTCCTCGACCCCCGCCTTGCCCACCACGTCACCCGGTTCGTAGGCCGCAAAGCGGGTCTGATTGAGGTCCTCTTCGCTGACCTCGCCCACATACCCGATGAGGTGAGCGGCAAAGCCATCGCGGGGATAGAGCCGCCGCTCCTCGTCAATGGTTTCGAGCTCGGGCAATTCGTTGCGGTGAGCCTCGATGAAGGCCGTTTCGTCAGCCGTGATGTCCTGCTTGATGGGGATGGGCTGATAGCCGGGCGCGGCCCGATAGCGCCGCAGGGTGGCGCGCAATTGTTCGAGATCCAGGTTGAGCCCGCGCGCAATGAGCGGAAGATCATCGTCAACGTTGCGGTTCTGCTCCCGAACCAGGAAGCAGGAGACCGAGGGGTAGTTGTCCACGATGAGCCGGTTTTCGCGGTCGAAGAGCTTGCCTCGTGCAGCCAGCACCGGCACCTTGCGGATGCGGTTCTGCTCTGCCTGCAGGCGATAATCGTCCACCCGCAGCACCTGGAGCCGCCACAGGCCCGCCGCCAGCCCCAGCATCATGAGCAGGATGCCGTATTGCACCACCGCCAGCTTGACGGTGGGGAGCTTTTCGCCGCGTGTGCCGCTTGAGGAAAACATGGTGTCCGCACCTGTAGGATACTGCGTTCTTGGGTTTCATCGCGTACGGGGTTCCCTGATTGGACTCCTCCGCGGCAACAATGGTCCGTGCGCTTCTCCGTTTTAGATGAACCCAACGGAAATAAGGCCGCCTTGTGGTACAAACGTCCGAAAAACTTGCCTCCTGACGCAAATCCCCGGTCGCCTGATCCCTGGTCCCTAGTCCTTGATCTGGGCCCGATCAAGGAGCGGAAACAGGACCGTGGCAATTAACGTGTTGCCCACGGCCCTCATCAGTTCTGCAAGCCAGCTCCACTCCAGGTCCATCCCCAGCAAAATGCGGTAGATGAAGACAAAAATCGCGCTGCACGTCAGAGAGAATAGAAAGATCAGCACCAGGCGGATGGTGTGATTTTCAACGTCGATGCGCACGCCCACCGATGCGGCCAGAAAGCCCACCACCGTCTTCGCAATGCCGTTGACGCCGATGGCGTGGTGGGTCAGCCCATCCTGGAAGATGCCCAGCCCGGCGCCCAGCAGGGTCCCCTGGATGGGATTGCGCCGGGCCAAGGCAAAGTAGACGGTGATCACCAGCGGCAGGTCGAACCAGGCATAGCCCCGCAACACCCAAGGTAGCCAGGCCTGCAGCACCAGCGCCGCCAGCGGCACCAGCGCATAGACCAGTATCGGATAACGATGAATCTCCAGATCGCGGCGGTAGTTGGGGCCCAAGACGGGCATGGCTATGGGTTCCTCCGCGGAGTGGATGGCTGGTCCGCCTTTGAGTTGGCCTTCGACTTTGGCTTCGACTCAGGCTTGGGAGACGGCTGCTTCGGCTTGGGCTTGTCTTCCGGAACCGCCGAAGGCGCGGCTTCCTCCGCTGCTCCCGGCGTAAAGCGGTCGGAGTGCCGCGGGCTCATCAGCTTCGGAGCCGGCGACGCCGCGACGGGCGTGGCCGGGTTGGGCGCCTGCTGACCCGCCTGCCCTGGGCCCGAAGTGCTCGCAGCGCCCGGCGCGGCCTGCGGCGCATTGGGATCAGTCAACCCAGGAAGCCGCTCGGCCATGATCTCGGAGGCCTCCTTCTGCTCCTTGATGGCCTCCACCTCGGCGCCCTTTTGGTCCTCGCTGATGGCCAGATCCTGCTGCTGGTCGGGCGAGAAGCGCTGCGCTGTGGAGGTAATCACCAGAACCTCGTCCAGACGGTCCAATTGGGCTGCCGGCTTGACGATGACGTTAATGAAGGAGTCGCGCTCGGGGTCGCGGATCACCTTTTCCACCACCCCAACGGCCAGCCCCCGGGGGAAAATCTGGTCGCCCCCAGCGGTGAGCACCTTTTCCCCGGGCTGGATGCGCTGGTCGGCCAGGATGCCCACAATCTGCGGCCGACCGGCGGCATTGCCGCGCAGAATGCCGCGAATCCGCGTGGTTTCAAGAATCACTCCCGCGCCGCTGGTCTGGTCGTTGATGGCCAGCACCTGGGCGGTGTGCGGAAACACCTCCCGAACCTTCCCCACGATGCCGTCCGCGGTAATCACGGCCATGTCGCGTTCGAGTTTGTAGTCGGCACCCTTGTCGATATAAAAGACCCGCGACTGGTCGCTGCCGCTGGAGCCTATGGCCTGAACGGCGAGAGTCTTGTAGATGTATTTCTGCTGAAAATCGAGCAGCCCCTGCAGACGCTGGCCCTGCTTTGCATCTTCGAGAAGTGAGGCCTGCTCCAAGCGCAGCCGGTCGATGGTCTTCTGCAAATCCTGATTCTGCTCACGCACATGGCGCAGGTTCAGGTAGTCCTGCCACAGGCTTCCCGCGCCCAGTTTGGAGGCATGGAACATTCTCTCCGGCGGGGTAACCAGCCCGTCGGCCCAGAGCCGGATCAGGCGCACGCCCGATCCGTCGCCCGCATCCGCGCTGCTGCGTCCGGATTCGGTGCGGCGCACTTGCACCGCAAGCCCGATGATCTGCGCCAACAGGATGGCGAGAAACACCAGGATATTCCGGTAACGGACGAAGAAAGGTTCCATGGCAGTTCAGGGATCAGGGATCAGGGATCAGGGTTCGGGGATCAGGGTCCAGGAACCCTCAATCCGCGTTATTTCTTGACTACGGCCCAAAATGCGGCAAGCGCAACTGATTACCGCGGCTAGAGCAGGAATCACCGCAAGAGCCCATAGCCGAGACTCGCGATTTCTTCTTTCCGCTTCAGGCCAAGAGTGAGAGTGAGATCAGGAGCCTCGCTGACCCCTGACCCCTGATCTCTGTTCCCTGTTAGTCGATCTTGATTTTGCGCAGCAAGCGGAAGTCGGAGAGCATCTTGCCGGTGCCGAGCACCACCGAGGCCAGCGGATCGTCGGCCACGGAAACCGGCAGCCCCGTCTCCTCGCGAATGCGCTTGTCCAGGTTCTTGATCAGCGCGCCGCCGCCGGTGAGCACGATGCCGCGGTCCGAGATATCTGCCGACAGCTCCGGAGGAGTGCGCTCCAATGCCACGCGGATCGCGTTCATAATCACCGCGATACACTCGCCCAGCGCCTCGCGAATCTCGCTGTCGTCGATGGTGATGCTCTTGGGCACGCCTTCAATCAGGTTGCGGCCCTTGATTTCCATGTTCAGCGGCTTGTCCAGCGGGAATGCCGAGCCGATCTCGATTTTGATGTGCTCGGCCGTCCGCTCCCCGATCAGCAGGTTGTATTTGCGCTTGAGGTAGTTGGTAATGGCCTCGTCCATCTGGTTGCCGGCCATGCGGACGGAGCGCGAATACACGATCCCAGACAGCGAAATGACAGCGATGTCCGTTGTGCCGCCGCCGATATCCACGACCATGTTGCCGCCGGGCTCGGTAATCGGCAGGCCGGCGCCGATGGCCGCCACCATGGCCTGCTCCACCAGGTAAACCTCGCTGGCCTTGGCGCGGTAAGCCGAGTCCTCGACCGCCCGCTTTTCGACCTGCGTGATCTCGGAAGGCACACCGATGACGATCCGCGGATGGACCAGCATCTTGCGGTTGTGGGCCTTCTGAATGAAGTAGTTGAGCATTTTTTCGGTGACTTTGAAGTCGGCGATGACGCCGTCCTTCATGGGCTTGATGGCCACGATGTTGCCGGGGGTGCGGCCCAGCATGTCCTTGGCCTCTTTGCCCACGGCTTCCACCTCGCCGGTGTTCTTGTTGATGGCCACTATCGAGGGCTCATTGACAACAATGCCCTTGCCGGCCGCATAGACCAGCGTGTTGGCGGTGCCTAGATCGATAGCCAGGTCGCTGGAAAACATGCTGAAAAGCGAACGAAGACCGTGCGAGCGCGTCGAGCGCGATGGGTAACCATTCAATGACATTGGAAAGTCGGTTCTACCTCAAGTGTTATTGTACGGCAGAGGGTCATTGCCCGTATCGAAACCCGCGGCATGGGCCAAATCGGCGTGCCAGCCCGGTGACCGGTGCGATAAACTCAGTTGTTTGCCGCACCGGCCGGGCGCTGGATTCAAATCGCCGTCCTGCCCGGAGCGCGGCAAGCCCGAGGACATGCGGCTGGTTCCGCTCCACGGCGCCTTGGGGGCTAGTTCTCATTGATTGAGCCCTGGCTCCTGTTCCCTGACCCCTGTTCCCTGTCTTTTCGAGGTTTTCATGTCCTATCCCACGTTCCACAATCTGATTGGCGGCCAATGGCTGCCGGCTCTGAGCGGCAAGACCATTCTCAACCTGAACCCCGCGAACCACTCGGACGTGGTGGGCGCGTTCCCTTCGTCGCACGCCGACGATGTGGCCCTGGCCGTGGGCGCAGCCAAGAAGGCGTTTGCCACCTGGCGGCTGGTTCCTGCGCCCAAGCGGGCCGAGGTCCTGGTTCGCGCGGGCCTGCTCCTGCAGCAGCGCAAGGAGCAGTACGCCCGCGACATGACCCGCGAGATGGGCAAAGTGCTGGCCGAAACCCGCGGCGACGTGCAGGAAGCCATCGATGAAGCCTTTTACGTGGCGGGCGAGGGACGGCGGCTGTTCGGCCAGACCACTCCGTCCGAGTTGCAAAATAAATTCTGCATGTCCGTGCGCATGCCGGTGGGCGTGGTGGGGCTGATCACCCCCTGGAACTTCCCCATGGCCATCCCCTCGTGGAAGCTCTTCCCGGCCCTGGTTTCAGGCAACACCTGCGTCATCAAGCCGGCCACCGACACTCCGCTCTCGACCTACAACCTGGTCCAGGCGCTGGTCGATGCCGGTTTGCCGCCGGGAGTGGTCAACATCGTCAGCGGTTCGGGCTCGGCCACCGGCTCGGCCATCATTGAGCACCCCGATGTGCGCGCCATCAGCTTTACCGGGTCCAGCGAGGTGGGTTCCCAGGTCGCCCAGCGCTCGGCGGCCACCTTCAAGCCGGTTTCGCTCGAAATGGGCGGCAAGAACGCGCAGATCGTGCTCAACGACGCCAATCTCGAATTAGCTCTCGATGGAGCGCTCTGGGGATCGTTCGGGACCACCGGCCAGCGTTGCACGGCCACCAGCCGCATCTTGCTTCAAGCGGGCATCGCCCGGAAGTTTACCGACGAGTTTGTAGCGCGGGTGAAAAAGCTGAAGGTCGGCGATGGATTAGATGAGTCGGTCGAGGTTGGCCCGCAGGTCAATGCGAGCCAGATTGAAATTTCCGAGAAGTATGTGGCGATCGCCTTGGGCGAGGGCGCAAAGCTATTGACCGGCGGCCACGCGCTAACCGAGGGCGCTTATGCGCATGGAACTTTCTTTGAACCTACGGTGCTGTGCGGAGTGACTCCCACCATGCGCATCGCCCGCGAGGAAGTCTTCGGACCGGTGGTCAGCCTGATTGAGTTCGAGACCTTCGAAGAAGCAATCGAAATTGCCAACTCCATCGACTACGGCCTTTCAACCTCGATTTATACCAGGGATGTGAACCGCGCCTTCACCGCCATGCGCGACCTGGAGTCGGGGATCACTTACATCAACGCTCCCACCATCGGCGCCGAGGTCCATCTGCCCTTCGGCGGCGTAAAACACACCGGCAACGGCCACCGCGAAGGCAATGGCTCCATCGATTTCTACACCACGTGGAAGGCGGTATACATCGATTATTCCGACAAGCTGCAGAGAGCGCAGATCGATAACGCGGAGTAAATGATAGGCGAGTGAACCGGGCGGGTGAATCGTAACTTGTCGGCCACAGCGTGGGCGTGTTTCATCGCGACCAGTCTGGAGCGAAGCTAGTAGAGGCATCTTTGCAGCCTGCGGTGAAAGTCAAACCTGGCCAAAGCTCTTTGAGAAAAGAAGGCCGCGCCGGGTCATTTCCGCTTCGTCTTTGTGGCTCAACCTTGTGGAGAGTTGGTTCGGAAAGATCACGCCCTGCCTGGTCGGCGGGGTACGTGGCCCTACGCCCCTCTTACCGCCCCCCGCCCATTGGCCTTCACCGCATACATACGCGCATCGGCGGCGCCGATGATGGTGTGTACCGTGGCTCCGTCGGCCGGCCCGGTGGCCACGCCTATGCAGGCGCTCACCGTCAATCCCAGTCCGCGCTTGGTTCGGAACCGCGTTTCCAGCAGCGCGCGATGCAACGCGGTAGCCTGCGCCAGCGCTGCCTCCGCGCCGGTTTCCGGCATTAGGATCACGAATTCGTCGCCCCCGTAGCGGAAGCACCAGTCCTGTTTTCGGCTCAACTCCTGTAGCCGCCGCCCCGTAAGGGCCAGCAGTTCGCTGCCCACCAGGTGCCCGTGCGCGTCGTTCACCAGCTTGAAGTGGTCCAGGTCCAAGAATGCCAAGCTCACCTCGAGCCCCAGCCGGATGGTTCTCTCCAACTCCCTTCCCAACCGATCGTAGAGGTGCCGCACGTTATACAGGCCGGTTACATCGTCGGTAATCGTCAACTGCTGAATGCGCGCCACGTCGTGCGCGTTTTCGATGGCGATAGCAGCATGGTCCGCCAGGATATGCAGAAACGCAATGGTGTAATCGTTCATCTGGTCGCTGCGCGGGTTGAAAATCTCGATGGCCCCGTGCGTGCCCTTACGCCCCCTGAGCGGCAGGGCGATGACCGAACGTACCGAACTCGGCTGGCCGGGCCGCTTGCCGCGGCTCGTCCTTCTTACCCGTGGATCGTCCTCAGCCTCGGGAACAATCAGCGTCTCGCCGTGCTCCACAACCCAGCCGGCCACGCCCTCGCCCACTTTCACCCGCAAATCGCGTAGTGAAGCTTCTTCTCCACCCGCTGCAATTGCGTAGTAAAGCTCCTGCCGCGACTCATCCAGCATGAGAAGCGCCCAAAGCTCGGCCTCGATGAACCGCTCCATGTGTTCAATAATCGTGCGCAGAATCGCCTCCAAGTCGAAGCTCGAGGTGAGTGAGCGCGCCACCTGGTGAAAAACCAGCAGGTCTTCGAGCGGGATGCGCTTGTCTATTTCTGTCGTCATCCGTTGACCGGTGGCCGGCTTTCCTTTCGCAATTTCCGTTCCCGTGCTCTTTTGAGTTCGCAAAGCGCCAAGAGACTCGTCCGGTGCAGAATGCACCGGCTCCTGCGCTCTATTCCTGGGGGAACACACGATTGTCAACCCTGTAACCGGTTGAACACAAATCTATTTTTTGAAGATTCGGCCCCTAACAGCCTGAGGCGAAAGTCAAAGCTACCCGAAACCATTCCTCAGGGGCTTAAGCCCGCCGTTTCAAATCAATCGTTTGCTGCACGCGACCCAGAGGGGACCCCGGTCGTGCCCTTTCAAAACCCGACTTTCGCCACAGGCCGCTATGCCGAAGTTCCAGGTTGATCGAACACTGGAGATGATCTCCACCCCTATGCCGCTGCAACGCCGCGCCTTCGAACTGCTCGACCTCGCCCGATGTCCTGCGCCACCGTTACGCCCGAGCATCCGCTGCAACGCCGCGCCTTCGAACTGCTCGACCTCGCCCCCGGCTTTGTAAGCTGTGCCCAGAAGCTGGCCTCACATTTTCCCCTTATCTCGCTCGATCTGCACGCTTTCCTGTCTCAGAGAGAGAGGAACTTCGGGCTGAACTCTCGCGCCTTTGGGGCACGCTTGAAGCCGCGGCTGCTTAAGGACGGGCTCTGCCGCGCAGCCAAGGACCCGGGGTGCGCGGTTGAAGAGCCTCCTATTCGTCGTCGCTTAAGTGCTTCGGTGAAATCTGGCTGTCGGCGAGGCGTTCGAGTTGATTGCGCCAGTCGAGGGATTCGACGAAGGCCTTGGATTCGCGCCAGTTGGGCTCGACGATAACGTGGAGTTCGAGATAGACGCGGGTGCCGAGGAAGGACTCGATCTGGCGGCGGGCTCCGGTGCCGATCTCCTTGAGCTTGGCGCCGCCCTTGCCGATGAGAATCGCCTTCTGGCCGTCGCGTTCGCAGTAAATGGCCGCCGCGATGCGGGTGAGGGGCAGGCGGGCGGGGGCCTGTCCTTTTTTGCGCGGGGGAGCCGGGGGCTCGGCCTCTTCAAAGCGCTCGATGATCACGGCGGAGGCGTAAGGGACCTCCTCGCCGGTCTCGACCAGGATGCTCTCGCGGATCAGCTCGGCGACCATGAAGCGCTGGGGCTGGTCGGTGTACTGGTCCTTGGGGTAGTAGCGCTCACCGACGGGCAAGATGTCGATGATTTTGCGGGTCAGCAGGTCGAGCCCGTCGCGCTTGCGGGCGCTGATGGGGATGACCTGGGCGAAGCCGAACTGCCGGGTGAGGGTGTCGATCAGCGGCAGGAGATGGTCCTTGGGGACCAGGTCGATTTTGGTGAGGACCAGGAAGACGGGGCAGTCGAGCTTGCGGATGAGGCCGAAGAGGAACTCGTCTTCGCTGGCCCAGTTGGTGCGTTCGCGTTTGGGGGCGGGAGCCGGAGAGACGGTCATGGGGACTGCGGTTTCCGAGGCGCCAGGAGCGGGATCTGGGACGCCCGCTTCCGCGGCCGGTTCGGCGGCGGCTTCGAGTTGGACGCGGCGGGTGGCGTCCATGAGGACCAGGACCAGGTCGCGGGTTTCGAGGGCTTCGTAGACTTCCTGCAACATGCGGCGGTCGAGGTGGGAGCCGGGCTTGTGGACGCCGGGAGTGTCGACGAAGACGATTTGCGCGGCCGGATGCACGCCTTTGGCCGCCGGGACCTCGACCACGCCGGCGATGCGGTTGCGGGTGGTTTGGGGTTTGGCGGAGACGATGGCTACCTTTTCGCCGGTGAGGGCGTTGAGCAGCGTGCTTTTGCCGGCATTGGGCCGGCCCAGAATGGCGACAAATCCAGATTTCAAAGGGTTTTCAAGCTCCTAAGCTCTATTATCGCGGATTCCTGGAACGGGCGCTGCGAGAATCCGCGCACGATTCGGCAAGGAATGACCGAATACCTCATTCCTCGCTCACTGGAAATGGCCGATGCCGCCCGGATTCAGGAGCAGTTTCCGGGTCAAGAAACCGGAGAAAAAGTGGCCTTTTGATGAAAAAAGCGCCCTTTCAGGCCCAAAAAAGGGGCAAAATCGGAGGTTTTTGGTTACCGATCTGTCAATATGCAAAAATTACAAACTGTTCATTGATTGACAGTTACAAGCCCACTTGACCGTGAAAAGAGGCCAATTCAGGGTAGGGGGGTGGGGGTACGTTCAAAAAGTGGTCAGCGATCGGCAAACGCCCACTCCGCCGTTCATTTCCATTGTGCGCCGACGTTGAGTTATATTCTGCAAACCACCTGCGGTGGGGCCAGCGGCTCGCTGTTCGCTCGCAATGGCTTCCTTGGCTGAATACGGATGGCCTGTTGAGGTTCGAGGTCTCCCAGGTCTCAAAGGCGAGACCTGGGGCACCCGGCCCCTTTTTCGCTTGACAGGAACAGACGCTGTCATACATGGGGCACCCGGCCTGGGGCACCCGAGGACTTTTGAAGCGGCATCGGGCGCCGATTCACTCGATGCCGCTACCGGATTCACCCCTACGCCGCCGATTTGACACCTATACCGCCAGAGTTGCAGGAGCGGGAATCAGTCGGCATCATCCGCGGAGGAAGCGCGTCGCTGTTTACAGACCAGTAACTTCCGAATTGCCGGTGACACACCAACAATGTTCGACTAGGTGTCGATCTTTTTCGCTCCACGAGCGTAAAAGAAGAAACTGATTCCCCACCCTAGAGAAATTGCAAACGGAACCAACAGAACCATCGCTACAAATAGGAAGAAAATGCCCAGAGTATCCCAGTATCGATGTAGCGGGTATCCGGCCAGAAAGGGCCAGACTGCGGCACAGCTTGCAATAAACGATCCCGTGGCAATTGTGGCCCATTTCTTCTGCCGAGCCATTACTTTGTCTGTGTGCGCCTGTATTTGCTTTTGCCCCTCCTGATTGAGTTGCGGCTGATCAAAGTCATACAGCGGACCCATTGTTTGGTCGCCGTCGCTTTCGATTTCTGCTTCAGGGTCACGTTTGTACCGGAACAATGCGCCCCCAATCAGAAATAGACCGAGAACCACTGACAACGCGCGAGTCATTGACGAAGTTCTGTTTGCAACTCCTTCTTCGTTCCCGTTCGCATCGAAAAACAACGCATGGATCAGTTCACCCGTGTCACCGTAGTAGCGCACTCTGAGGTGTTGGCCCCTAATCCATCCTCTGCTTCGGTCGGAAACATGGATGGTGATTGAGCCTCCTGAAGAAGTCAGAATCGACAGCTCCGCGCTGAAGTGTTTGCTGCTGGAATTCTCGACATGCACCGACTCGACCACGCCGTCAAACTCGAAAACTGGAAGTTGAGATTCGTATCCAATCCACCAAAGAGGCAGCACAACAAAGAAAGAGGCGAATGCCAGAGTTGCAACAAGGATGGCCCGAGCTTTTTTCGATCCAGTGCTCTCTGTCGAAGCAACATACCCGTATCTCAATATCAGTACTGAGGCTGCACAGACGAATGCAACGAGCAAATAGCGGTAGATGGAAAGCATCAGCCAAGTATACCGAGCAGCTGCCGCATCCAGAGCACCGCCTTTCTGAGGAACTTGCGGTCCTGCCCGAGTGGTCGGCAATTCGGAAGTAACGCCACTTGAAAACTATCAAAGGCAACCGCAGATCCTTCACTGCGTTCAGCGATGACACTGCTGTGCATTCAGGCGGATTTTGAGGCGGATTTTGGGGCGGGTCAGGCGGAGAGGGCGGGGTCGGGTTCGGCGGGGGGCGGGAAGACGCGGAGGCGCTGGACGCGGCGGTCGGTGGAGGCGACGACCTCGATGCGCTGGCCGGAGGGTTCGAGCACGACGACTTCGCCGGGCAGCGGGATGCGGCCTTCGATCTCGCTGACCAGGCCACCGAGGGTGGTGGCTTCGTAGGCCTCGCTCAGGTCTCCCAGGCCTTCGGACTCGCCGAAGAGGTCGGGGAGCTGATCGACGGGAAAGCCGCCGGGAACGACCCAGACGCCGCCGGGCTCGCGCTGGGGGTCTTCGATGGGCGCGTCTTCTTCGTGCTCGTCGCGGATGTTGCCCACGATCTGTTCGAGCAGGTCCTCGATGGTGACCAGGCCGGAGACGCCGCCGTACTCGTCGATGACGATGCGCATGTGCTGCTTTTCGCGCTGCATCTCGCGCAGCAGCTCGTAGCCGCGCTTGGTTTCAGGGACGAAGGCGGCGGGGCGCTCGATGGACTCGACGGTGCGGGTGCGGGCCTCCTCGTCGGAGATTTGCAACAGGTCGTGGGCGAAGGCGATGCCGGTGACGTTGTCGATGGAACCGCTGAAGACGGGGACGCGGGAGAAGTTGTGCTCGCGCAGCAGTTCGAGGAATTCTTCGAGGGTGATGGACTGGGGCACGGCAAAGACTTCAGGGCGCGGGGTCATGACTTCGCGCACCAGCTTGTCGCCGAACTCGACGGCGGAGCGGACCAGGTCGCGGTCGCTCTCCTCCAGGATGCCCTCTTCTTCGCCGGCTTCAAGCAGGGCCTCGACATCGACGGCGGACTCTTCGGCGGGGCTGGCCGGCTCTTCGGAGAGGGCGGCGACGGAGAAGAAGAAGCGGACGAAGACGGTGATGGGGGTCATGAGCCAGAGCAGGAGGCGGATGGGCCAGACCAGGCGGGCGGCCCAGCGGCCGCGGGTGCGGTCAAAGAGCAGAGTGGGCAGAACCTGGTTGCAGAAGACGACCAGGAGCACCACGGTGAGAACCGCCTGGGCCATCTCGGCGACGGTGGGGCGGGCCAGAAGCGGTCCGCGGTCGAAGAGGACGGCGCCGAATTCGAGGGCGATGAGACCCAGGGAAAGTTGTTGCAGGACGGCGGCGGAGATGGCGGCGTGTTCGCGGCTGAGGCCGAGCTGGGGCTCGACCAGTTCCTCCCAGGCGTCGAGGTTCTCTTCGATTTCGCGGGTGAGGATCTTGCCGAACTCGGCGTAGACGCGGTTGATGTAGGAAGCCAGCGTTTGGACCAGGGCCAGGAAGACGAGGAGGAGGATGACGAGGGGGGTCATGGTTTCGGGCCTCGCCCAGGGTCCACCTGCGGTGGGGCGGAGCTTGAGTTGGAGGTTCGTGGTCTCCCAGCCACCTGCGGTGGGGCAGGCCTTGGATTTCGGATTCGTGGTTTCCCAGGTCCCCAAGTGCGAGGGACCTGGGGCACCCGGCTGACCTTGGATTTTGAGGTTCGCGGTTTCTCATGTGCCGGAATCGAAACCTGGGGCAGGCGGGATTTCGCGGCGGCCCTCCGGGGCGCGGGGACATTTTGCGCTGGCACTCCCAGGGCTGCGCTGCGCTTGCCCTGGGCTATTCTCGATTCGCCCCTCCGGGGCGGTTGAGCTGCGGTCTCCACGCGCTCGATGAGACCCTGGGGGAGGCGAAGGCGGGCTCTCAGGAGACGCTCGCGGCGGGCCATCAGGCCGGTGTCGGCTTCGTGGTCGTAGCCGGCGAGGTGGAGCAGGCCGTGGAGAATCAGCACCTTGACCTCGGTGGAGAGGGAATGGCCCTGTTCGAGGGCCTGACGGAGCGCGGTGGGGACCGAGATGGCCAAGTCGCCGGCGATTTCTTCGGCGCCAATGCCATCGGCGGGGAAGGAAAGCACGTCGGTGGCCTTGTCTTTACCGCGGAACTGGCGGTTGAGGCGGCGGATGGCGAGGTCGGTGGTGAGTTGCACGGTGACTTCGCCCTTGAGGCGGACGGCGGCCTGGGCCAGGGCCAGAAAACGGGCCAGGGTGCGGGCGGTGGGCAGGCGGAGATTCTTTTCAGGGACTGTCGGATGAGGGGCAGACAGCTTCTTCGCCGAAGTTTTCTTGGGCGCGGGGTGGGGGTCCAGATCTGGGTCGAGGAGGATCATCTTGCGCGGAGGCGCAATGCGCGCGGCTCCGTTCACCTCCAATTCTACGCTACGGTTCGACTAGAGCCGCGATGGTTCGCATGGGTAGAACAAGACGCATTGACTCCGGAAGCCGAATGAAGCCGTGCGACCCATAGAATTTTGCCGCTGCTTCGCTGATCGCGTCCGCGACAACCATGGAGGAGCCGACTTGCGCGGCGTTCTCATACGCCTTGGCGAGAGCCTTGGCCAGGAGAAGTGAGCCGAGGCCCCGGCCCTGAAACTGGGAGGAGACAGCAATCCGGCCGAGCAGGGTTGCGCTGACCATGGGATAGCGAGGAATATGCTTCCGGGCAGATTCGGGAACTGCTCCCGGAGCAAGCCCGTAGGCGCACAAAGTGAAGAAACCTGCGATCAAGCCGGGCGAGTCCACCGGCGTCAGAACAAAAACCGCATTGGCCTTGCGGCGCATGTCCTGCGATGCCTGCGTCTTCAGATAGAGGTCGAGACTCTCAACACCACAATCAAATCCGGTCCGATCATGGAGCTTGCCGAGCGGTTCAAGTTGAAAAAGCTCGCCGTCGGCGTCCATCAGGCGACGACCCGCTCCTGTGCCGCGCGAAAAGCTCTCCGGAGCCGCGCGTTCGGTTTGGGCGCGTGAACCAGGGCGTCAAAGTAGGCTGCGCGATCACGCTCGGAGAGGACCAGGCTCTCGTGCCGGGCAATGGTGGAGCGGGTGGCTTCAGTAAGAGCGGAGAGGCAGAAATCCGTGAGGCTGCGCCGTTCCAGGGCGGCGGCGCGCTCGACCAGCCGCTTGGTTTCGGCGTCGACACGGAAGCCCAGGCGAGAAGCGCGGGCGCGGCGTTCGGGACGGTCGAGGTTTGCGGCTTGCGGCATGAGTTTGCTCCTGCACTCGGGGATAGCATCAGTGTACGTCCGATGGGAGAACAAGGCAATGTTGGTTCTCAGCAGAGGCGGCCGTCCCACCCTAGCCGCAAGAACAAAGGCGCGGCGAGGGTGGGGCACCCAGGTTTCCTTCTAACTTCAAGTTATTGCGGCTTGGGGGGGTGGAGGGGTTGGGGCTGGGGGCGGGAGTCGCGAGGTTGGGCGCCGACTTCGATGGCATCGCCCAAGGCCAGGGGGAGTTCCTGCTGCTGGGGCTTGGCGGACTCGTAGGCGCGGACGATGCGCTGCACCAGGGCGTGGCGGACGACGTCGCAGTCTGCGAAGTGGCAGAACTCGATGCCCTCGACTCCGTCGAGGATGTTGATGGCGTCGAGGAGGCCCGACTTGCGGGGGTTGGGCAGGTCGATCTGCGTGATGTCGCCGGTGATGACGGCCTTGGAGTTGTTGCCCATGCGGGTGAGGAACATCTTCATCTGCTCGATGGTGGTGTTCTGGGCCTCGTCCATGATGATGAAGGCGTCGTTGAGGGTGCGGCCGCGCATGAAGGCCAGGGGGGCGACCTCGATGACGTTTTTTTCGAGCATCTTGTCGACCTTTTCCGGTTCGAGCAGGTCGTAGAGGGCGTCGTAAAGGGGGCGCAGGTAGGGGTCGACCTTCTCCTGGAGGGAGCCGGGGAGGAAGCCGAGGCGTTCGCCGGCTTCAACCGCGGGGCGGACCAGGACGATGCGGCTGACCTTTTTGGCGTTCATGGCGGCGACGGCCATGGCCACGGCGAGGTAGGTTTTGCCGGTGCCGGCCGGGCCCACGCCGAAGGTCATGTCGTTCTGCTCGATGGCTTCGACGTACTTGCGCTGATTGATGGAGCGGGGCTGGACGGTGCGCTTGACGCCGGCGGAGCGCTGCTTGCCGGAGTCGGCGAGGGAGCGCAGGGTGGTGGCGGGGTCGGTGACCACCAGGCGCAACATGCCGTTGAGCTCGCCATTGTGGGGGTGGATGCCCTGGCGGCGAAGGGCCTCGAAGTCCTGAAAGACGCGCTGGACGCGCTGGACGCCAGCTTCCGGTCCTTCCACGTGGACGGCGTCGGAGCGAAGGTCGATGCGGACGCCGAGCGAGTCTTCCATGAGCCTGAGGTTTTCATCGCGGGTCCCGAACAGGGGCTCGAGGTTGGGCGTGATCTCCAGAGCGATCTTCAAGGTTTTCGATAGCCTCCAAGAGGGCGTGCGGTTGATGTTGCTTGAGGGCGGAAGCGGCCGGGGGCCGCGTGGGACGCGAGGGCGCGGGAAAAGCTCGTTGGGACGATGAAGCCGGTGCTCATGAAAGGATGCGGAAGGATATGGGCCGGATGCGGCAGACGGGCCGGCGCTGGGCGCGGCTGGCGAACCGGCCAGGGGACAGGTCGAGGGCAGGGCGCAGATTGTGAGGGAGAGGGGCGAGCGGAGCGCAGGAAGGAGCCGAAGCTCGGGGCTGGGTGAAGAAACCGCGGGATGGCGTGGGCGACCAAATCCGGTATCTTCGCTTGAGGGTACCGCCGGCGGAACGAGGAGTCAATGCAGGCAGCAAAGATTTTTGGTGAATAGTGTGCCTTGGCGGGTACCTGGGGGCGGTGGTCTTCCGGGGAGCGGGAACAAAGGGACTGAAACGAAATGGTCCGTTCTGCCGATATGAACTGTGGGCCGTCTTGCGTCTGCCGGGGCGCGGAAGGTTCGAGAAGGGGATCATCCCATTGCCGACCCTAATCCATCTTATTTACGCAAGCGTTGCGACACAGGCGTTTGGAACCGGGCAGCTTACCGATCTTCTGCGGCAGTCCCGCGAGGCGAATGAGCGTGCGGAGCTGACCGGAATGCTCCTATTTTCAGAGGGCAATTTCTTTCAGGTGCTGGAAGGCGAACCCGAGGCGGTGGATAAGCTCTACGAAAAGCTCGGTCAGGATAAACGCCATGCGCAGGTCACCCTGATTATCAGGGAGGGGATCGCCAGCCGGTCGTTCGGGGACTGGAGCATGGGATTTTCAAGCATTTCGCCGGAGGATCTCAAGAAGGTTGACGGGCTGAACGATTTTTTCCAAGGCGGGTCCTGTTTTGCGCAGCTTGACGCAGGCCGCGCAAAAAAGCTGCTCGCGGCATTTGGCAGTGGGCGCTGGCGGGCAAATCTGATGGGTCCGACGCGTCTGGGGGTCTGAGGATGGAAAAAGACGGCACATTCGATCCGAGTTTCACCTTCGCATTTCAGCCCATTGTGGATGCACATGCGCGGGAGGTCTTTTCGTACGAAGCGCTGATCCGCGGCCGGGGCGGCGAGTCCGCGTATCGGATACTGGGACAGGTGCCTACGGAAAGATTGGTTGAGTTCGACCAGAAGGCGCGCGCGGAAGCCATTGGGCTGGCCGCGCGGCTGGGAATCGGCTGCCGCCTCAATCTGAATATCATGCCGCAGGGTCTGGGCTCGCCGGAATCGATTGTCTCCGCCATGGCGGCGGCAACTCGCGCTCATCTGCCCCTGGAAAGCCTGATTCTCGAAGTCACGGAGAGCGCGGCCATTGACAATCCGGGACGCTTTGCCGAGATCGCCAACGAACACCGGGGGCTGGGGGTCAGATTTGCGATCGACGACTTTGGCGCCGGGTATTCCGGGCTGAACCTGCTGGCGGATTTTCAGCCCGACCTGATCAAACTCGACCTGAAGCTGGTGCGCGGGATAGAACGGCTGGGCCCGCGTCAGGCGATTGTTCGCGCTGTGGGCCACGCGTGCCTGGACCTGGGGATCGACGTGATTGCCGAGGGAGTGGAAACGGTGGAGGAATACAGGTGGCTGGCGAATGCGGGCATACGGCTGTTTCAGGGATTCCTGTTTGCCCGGCCGGGGTTTGAGTCTTTCCCGCCGGTTTACTATCCCGAAGCAGGTTCAGCCAGCCGTGCGCGCAGGTGTCGCGGAGATTTCGGCCGTGTTTCGGCAGCCGCGATTGAAACCGATGCAGTTGCGGCCGATGGTCCTGAAGCTCGCCCGCTTGCGGTTGGTTCGCCGCATTGACCCGAGGGCCGGTTTCCCGTAGACTAGGAAATTGCGAGGGATGCGGCAGGAGTTGCATTCTGTGACCGCATCAATCCGCCCGCAGTCAGGGCCTGAGATCAAGGATAAGCTATGGCAAACCATGTATCGTCGCTCAAGCGCGCCCGTCAGACCGTAACGCGCACCGAAGTGAACCGCGCCAACCGCAGCCGCGTGCGCACCAGCCTGCGGGCCTTGCGCGAGGCACTGGCCAAGGGTGAAGTGAAGGCCGCCCAGGAGCAGTATCGCGAGACCGTCTCGACGCTGGACAAGAGCGTTCAGAAGGGCGTATTCCACAAGAACACCGTGTCCCGCTACAAGAGCCGGCTGAATGCCAGGGTGAAGGCTCTGGCTACCGCCAAGGCATAGAGCGGCGGCCCGTGGAGGGCTGACGGGGAAGATTGAATGAAGACGAGCAGCCGGGGGCGACCCTGGCTGCTTTTGTTTTTTGCGGGGGGTGGTGGGTAGCGGGTTAGCAAATTAGCGAAGTTGCAGAGATTAAAGCAGTTCGAAGATGCCGGCGGCGCCCATGCCGCCGCCGACGCACATGGTGACCATGCCGTAGCGGACGCTGCGGGCCTTCATTTCCTGGAGGAGAGTTGCCGTCAGTTTTGCGCCGGAGCAGCCGAGGGGATGGCCGAGGGCGATGGCGCCTCCGTTGACGTTGATGCGGCCGGGGTCGAGGCCGAGGACGCGGATGACGGCCAGGGCCTGGGACGCGAAGGCCTCGTTCAATTCGATGAGGCCGATGTCGGCCAGGGTGAGGCCGGCACGGCTGAGGGCCTTGGGGATGGCGAAGAGGGGGCCGATGCCCATCTCCTCGGGCAGACAGCCGACGGCGGCGTAGGAGACCAGACGGCCGAGGGGGGGGATTCCCAACTCTTTGGCCCGGCCGGCTTCCATGAGGACGGCTGCCGCCGCGCCGTCGGAGGTCTGCGAAGAGTTGCCGGCGGTGACCGTGCCCTGGGCGTGGAAGGCGGGCTTGAGCCTGGACAGGGCTTCGGCGGTGGTGTCGGCGCGGGGGCCTTCGTCGGCGGCGAAAGAGGACTCCTTGACCACGGGCTTGCCGGCGCGGGAGCCGGGAGTGGCGGTGGTGACCTTGACCGGGACCAGCTCTTCGGCAAAGCGGCCGGCGGATTGGGCGGCGACGGCTTTTTGATGGCTCGCGAGGGCGAAGGCGTCCTGGTCGGCGCGGGAGACTTCGTAATGGCGGGCGACGCGCTCGGCGGTGAGGCCCATGGTGGTGAGGGCGGCGGGGTAATGCTCGGCGAGCCAGGGGTTGGGACTGGGCTTGAGTCCGCCCAGGGGAATCAGGCTCATGGACTCGGCTCCGCCGGCGAGGACCACGCGGTCGCCACCGGCGCGGATGCGCAGATCGGCCTGCACGATGGCTTCAAGGCCGGAGGCGCAGAGGCGGTTGAGGGTGACGCCGGGAATCTCGACCGGGAGGCCGGCGCGCAGGAGGGCAAAACGGCCGATGTTCCAGCCCTGCTCGCCTTCGGGCTGGGCGCAGCCGAGGATGACGTCGTCGATTTCGGCTTTGTCGAGAGCGGGAACGCGGTCCAGCGCGCCGTGGATGGCAGTGGCGGCCAGGTCGTCGGGGCGAGTGGTGGAGAGGGCGCCTTTGGGAGCGCGGCCAACGGGGGTGCGAACGGCGCTGACGATTACGGCTTCCGGCATGGGAGATGCTCCTCGAGGGTTCTATGGGTTGCGAGACCCGGGCTTTCCAGTTCGGCCGATTGAGGTTCGTGGTTTCCCACCCATCGGACAAAAACAAAGGCGTCCGATGGATGGGGCACCCAAGTTTGTTGCAGGCCCGGCTGGTTGAGTTCCGATGGTTCAGGCCCGGTTTGGGTTCAATGCCAGTTGGTTGAGGGCGGTTTGGTTCAATGGCTCGGCGAGTGCTTCAGTTGGGCGTATCCAGCAAGGTCCAGGCGTTCTTCAAATAGAAGTGGTAGACGGTGTGGCGGTCGATGACGGAGTCGGCGAGGGCGTCGTGGTCCAGGCGGGACGGGCGGCGCTCCAGGCCGATCTGGGCCTGACGAACCTGATCGGGCGAGGCGGGATCGATGCCCCAGTTGAAGCCCAGGACGCCAGAGGGATCGTGGGGTTGGAGCCGCTCGGATTCGGGCGCGGCGGCGAGCACCAGCAGTGCTGCCGGGGCGTTCGAAAAAAAGACCAGCAGGGAGACGGTTCCATTGGCCGAGCAGAGGACGGCCCAATCGGAGGAGCCGGCGCGCTCCAGGCTGGCGTGGATGACGTTTTCGGGACGGTGGGCCTGGTAGGTTTGGGGAATCAGGCAGCCGCGGCGGTCGAGAAGCTCTTCCAACGGGACGGGCAGATCGGGGAATGCGCTGAGGGGAAGATGGCGGATGAGAAAAGGGGTGGAGCGACCGGCGACGATGACCTGGCCGGACTCGTTGAGCGGGGCGGGGGCCGGCTCGGGCAGTTGCGCGGGGGCCAGCGGGCTGGCACAGAGGAGGCCGCTCAGTAGCCAGACGATCTTTCGTCCTCCAGCTCGAAAAGAATATGCTCCGTCCATTCCTCTGCTTCCGCCTCTCGTTCCCGGTCAGCCGCCATTTGCCTATAGCCTTCGGCCAAGGCAGCCTCGCTTGTCTTGTCCGCCTCGGCGGCAGGTGCATCCTTTTCCATGGAAGCCCTCCCTGAGGTGATCATCGCCCAAAGCGTTTTTACCTCAAAATCGGCAGCTCCTTGTTGATGAGCAGCCGCAGACCTTGCTCCGCTGTACCATCGTTCGCCATCATGATGTTTTTGATCGGCACAAAAATAGCGGTGCAATTGGGATCGCCGAGCTGTAATGCTAATTTCGCAAGTGAAGCATACGCCTCAACATCGAGGATTCGCATCGACTTGCTCGAAAGGTCATTAAAGAAATCGAGAAAAGTGCAAGCGCGATGTTCGGTCCAAGCCTTTTTCTGTTCTGGCTGTGGCAATTGGGAAAGGGCATATTCATCATCGTCAGCATATCGTGCAGGAACAGAAGTCACTCGGATGGCGTGGGGGCCAGCCTTCACGATAGTCAGGACAGGGCGATCGGCAACGACGAAATACATTGGATCTTCTTTTCCATCAAACTTCTTGCCCCACCCACGTTCTCCGGCGGCTTGTAGCTCCTCCTTATTAAACCGGTGCGCCTTCCGCTGCATGATAACTATGGAACGCACCTCCGCGGTCTCGGGAGGCGGAGCCTGTGCGAACAGATTCCTGAACATTTTCGCAAGCTTCATGCGCTTATCTTCCTCGCGAGCAGTTCCCTTGCCCCTGTGCGGTCGCCCAAATTGAGGTCTTTTCAAACGGCTCCGGGTTCGTATCGAATTGCCTGAAATCTTCCCTCAGGGGCTGAAGCCCGCATTGATTTTGCGGCCTTTGCGGCACGACTAAAGTCGTGCCCTGTTACAAAGCCTAGTTTCCCCGCAGCCTGTAAAGCCGTGCCCGTTCAAATCTGTGACAACTAGGTTTCGTGCTTTCCCACCCTAGCCGCAAAAACAACTGCGCGGTGCCCAGGTAGAGCATCCGCGCCCCAGAGGGTACCCCCGGCCGCACCCCTACAAAACATAAACGACCGCCTGTGTTGCGGTCAGCACTAATTGCGCAGGGGCTTGCCGGTTTTTAGGGTGAAGGCGATGCGCTCCTGGGTTTTGCGCTCGCCGCAGAGGGAGAGGAAGGCTTCGCGCTCGAGGTCGAGGATGTACTGTTCGCTGACCAGGGCGCCGGGAGTGACGCGGCCGCCGGAGAGAATGTAGGCCGTCCAGTTGGCGACCTTTTGATCGTGTTCGGAGGCGTAGCCGGCTTCGCCCATGAGGTAGACGCCGGTGGAAAGGGTGGCCAGGGCCGCGGTACCGGGTGCGGGAATCCGGGTGCGGGGCTGGGGCGCGACGTAACCCGCGGCGGCCAAGGCCGCGGCCTGGGCTTTGGCGTCGAGCAGCAGCCGTTCGCGGTTGAGGGTGATGCGATCGGAAGGGGCTAAAAGGCCGAGCGAGCGGGCTTCGGCGGCCGAAGTGGAAACCTTGGCCAGGGCAATGGTTTCAAAAGAGCGGCGCAGGGCCGCGCCCATTTCCGCGGACTGGGCAAAGCGGGAGGGAGGGTCGCGGGGGTCGAGCGGCGCAAGGGCGATGGCCGCGTCGATGGCCCGGAGGAGCATCTCCTTGGTGCCTCCGCCACCGGGGATGAGGCCGACGCCGGTTTCGACCAGGCCGATGTAGGTCTCGGCATGGGCCTGGCGGCGTGCGGCATGGAGGCAAATCTCCGCGCCGCCGCCGAAGGTGAGGCCGAAGGGAGCGGCGACCACCGGGCGGGGACAGTACTTGATGGCCGCGGTCATCTGCTGGAAGCCGTGAATGACGGCGTTGAGCTCTTCCCACTCGCCTTCCTGAGCGGCCAGGAGGAGTTGCAGGAGGTTGGCGCCGACGGAGAAGTTTTCGCGGTCGCTGGCGATGACGAAGCCGGCAAAGTCGCGGACTGCGTCGGAGGCGGGATTGAGGACGGCCGAGGTCAGAGCCAGCACGTCGCCGCCGATGGCGTTTTTGAGCGAGTGGAGCTCGATGCAGGCGATGCCGTCGCCGAGATCGACCAGCGACGCGCCGGCGTTGGAGCGGACGACACCCTTGGAACGGCGGAAGTCGGCGATGCGGGCGTGGCCGGGGAAGGCAGGGACCTGCTCCCACTGGCCCTTTTGCGGCTGGAAGCAATGGCGGCCGTCGGGGGTGTACCAGGAGGACTCGCCGGACGCGAGAAGAGTCTCGACGCGGGGGCTGACCGGGAGGCCGAGAGTCTTCATGCGTTTGACGGTGGCGCCGACGCCGGCCGCGTCCCACATTTCAAAGGGGCCAAGCTCCCAGTTGAAGCCGGAGCGCATGGCGTTGTCGATGGAGGCGGCGTCGCCGGCCACCTCGCCGATGCGGTCGGCGGCGAAGTTCCACAGTGTGGCGAGGAACGGCCAGAGGAAGGCGGCGGACTTGTCCTTGGCGGGGTCGTTGGCCAGAAGGAGGCGCAGGCGCTCGGGCAGGGTGGCGGCGTTCTTGGACATTTCAAGGGCGGGCAAGGCGGCTTTGGCCAGGGGACGGTATTCGTAGGCAGCCAGATCGAGCACCAGGCGCTGGTCTTTTCCGTCGGGGCCGCGGAGCTTCTTGTAGAAGCCCTGGCCGGTCTTGTCGCCCAGCCAGCCGCGCTTGACCAGCTCTTGAAGGACGTTGGAAAAACCGCCCTGGGAGACGCCGCCGGGAAAGTTGGCGGCCACATGGGCGGGGATGTCGATGCCCACCATGTCGGCCAGGCGGAAGGTGCCGGTGCGGGGCCATCCGATGGCCTGGCCGGTGAGGGCGTCGGCCTCTTCGATGGTGAGGCCCTGCGCCAGCATGAGGTCGGCCGCGGTGAACATGACGGAGAGGCCGATGCGGTTGGCGATGAAGTTGGGGGTGTCGTTGGCGAAGACCACCTGCTTGCCGAGGTTGCGGTCGGCCAAGGCGGAGAAAGCGGCCAAGACGGCGGGATCGGTTTCAGGGGCGGGGATGACTTCCAGCAGGCGCATGTAGCGCGGAGGATTGAAGAAGTGAGTGCCGAAGAAGCGGTCTTTGTGAAGCGCGAGGGCGGCGGCGATTTGCTGGACGGGCAGGCCGGAAGTGTTGGTGGTGAGCAGGGCTTGAGGGGCCAGATGAGCGAGGACGCGGCCCAGCAGGGCGGTCTTGATGGCCAGATTTTCGGCCACGGCCTCAATGACCCAGTCGCAGGCGGCGAGCGCGGGCAGGTCGTCCTCGAAGTTGCCGGGGGTGATGAGGGCAGCCAGTGAGGTCTCGTAAAGGGCCGCGGGCTTGGCCTTGCCCAGGGCTTCGAGGGCGGACTTGGCCAGGCGGCTCCGGTCGCCTTCGCCGGAAGGGACGAGATCGAGCAGGAGGGTTGGGATTCCGGCATTGGCCAGGTGGGCGGCAATGCGGGAGCCCATGGTTCCAGCGCCCAGGACCGCGGCGCGGCGAACAAGTAAAGGTTGAACAGCAAGGCCCGGTGCGGGAGTTACGTCTGGGGCGGGCGTTACGGCTGGGGCGGGCGCGCTCATGCTGGCTCTCCCTGCGCAGTTTGAAGTTGGGAATCCTTCTCCGCGCAGAAACCACCGCAGCATACGAAAGTTCGCGGGGTGCGGTCAAGGGGGGCAGGCAGGAGGAGTTGGCGGGAGGTCAGCGGGTTAGCGAGTTAGCGGAGTGCGGCTCGGTCAGCGGGAGGCCGGCGATTTCTAGAGTTTCTGGCGCAGGTGTTCAAAGACCAGATAGCCGATGAGGGCGGAGACAAGGGCGATGGCGAAGTTGGTGAAGGTGAGGATGTCGGTGAGGGCGAAGAGCAGGGTCTTGCCGTGGGCGTTGGAGGCGGTGAACTCTCCCATGAGCAGATTGGAATAAAAGAGAAAGACGATGAACGCAATTTCGAGGATGGCCCGCAGTAGAGGGACGAAGCGGCGACGGCTTCCTGGGATTCGTAGCATGGAAGGTTCATCGTAGCAAGGATCGACGGGAGGTCCAATCGGATTCGGCTTCCAGGAGGGGCTCAGGGATGGGAATAGACCAGCTTTCCGGAGCGGATGACGAGGCGGACGCGGGAGAAGTTGGTCAGAGCGGCGGCGGGGTCGGCGTCGAGGACGGTGAGGTCGGCGAGCTTGCCGGGAGTCACGGTTCCCTTGGAGCTGGAGACGCCCATGCGGGCGGCCGGGTTCGTGGTGAGCATGGCCAGCACGTCGGTGGTTGAGAGGCCGCATTTGGCGAGGGCCTCAAATTCGCCTTCGGTGGAGTAGTCGGTCATGTACCCCACGTCGGTTCCGAACAGGAGGGTGCCGCCGAGGGAGTGGAACTGGCGGACCTCGGCGTAGATGGGGTTGAGAAACGCGGGATTGGTGGTGACGGTTGTCGCGAACATCTTGAGGGTGGGGGTCATGGCCATGTTGTGCTGGACCATGGCGGCAAAGAGGGAGGCGTCGATGCCTTCGGTGTCGTCGGGGGCGTGAGCCAGAACGTCGACACCGCTGAGGATGGCAACGCGGGTTCCAGCCAAATTGGAGGGGTGGGCGAAGACCAGTTTTCCGTTCAGATGAGAGGTTTCGACGGCGGCAGTGGCGATGGGGAGCGGCATGGGCAGGACCTGGCCGCGCTGAACCCAGGAGCCGGTGAAGAGCTTGGTGAGGTCCGCGCCGGAGTTGAAGTTGTCACGGACATCGCGGCGCGCCTGGTCGGGCGAATCGGGCTGCGACATGAGGAACTGGATCCATTTGGGCAGCGTGTCGCGGAGGTAATAGGGGATGCCATGGGGTGGATAGAGCGGGGAGCCGGCGGTGTAGATGAAGGGGCCCGCGAGTTCGCCGGATTCGATGCGGCGGCGGAGGGAGAGGGTATCGGCGAGGTGGGAGCCGACGTCGATGACGGTGGTAAATCCGCGGCTGAGGAACATGTCGGCAAGGGGAGGATTGAGCGCGGCGGCGGACTTCCACTCCGCGCCTGTCCACTGGGGCTGGGTGAAGTGGACGTGGGCATTCCAGAAGCCGGCGGTGACCACGCAATGGTCGCAGGGCAGGAGGGTCGTGCCGGGGGGAACGACAATTCCCCTCCCCACCGCGGCGATGAGGCCGTCGCGGATGAGGACGGTTGCGTCGTCGATGGGGGGCTCGGCGGGCGAGGTGTAGATGCGGGCGTGCTGGATGGCCAGCGTGCCCTGGGCCAGCTTGAGGGGCGGATGGGGCACGCGGCGGGGATAGATTTCGAGCGTCCAGAAGACGGCGCAGAAGACAACCAGAACACACAGGAATGCAATCGACAGACGAGTTGCCCAGCGGCGCATGACAGGCTCCCAGGAAGACAAGAAATTGCGAGTTCAAGAAGAGGCCCGCGAGGAAGGTGTGTGCGATCCCACCCATTCCGCAAAGAGCGCGGAATGGATGGGGCACCCAGCCGACTACGTACCCAACCTTCTACAAAAGACAGGGTACGCGCGGAAGGGCCGTACGGTTCGCGCAAAATTCGATGAGATTACTGAAACTACGGGCTTAGAGAGAGGGCGATGCAAGGGCCGGCGAGGACGGCGGAAGTTTGACCCCTCTCGGCCTGGGGTCATAGCTTGGAGGAGTACCGGGTTGCGGAGGTCGCGCCCCTGGACCAAGGAGATCGGATGCGAAGCAGAATTCCTTCCCTGTTTTGGAATGGGGCTTTGGCGGTAGCGCTGGGGGCGATGGCGCTCATGGGCACGCAGGCCGCGAAGGCGCAGGACCTGAAGAGTTTCGAGCAGCGGATCACGACCAAGGTGCTGCCCAATGGGCTGACGATCGTGATCTGCGAGCGGCCGGAGGCGCCGGTTTTCAGCTATTCCACCTTTATTGATGCGGGCGACGTGAACGACCCTTCGGGGGAGAGCGGGCTGGCGCACATGTTCGAGCACCTGGCGTTCAAGGGGACCAGCCAGATTGGCACGACGGACTACGCGGCCGAGAAAGTGGCGCTGGAGAAGGTGGAGGTGGCCAACGACGCCTACGAGGCCGAGTATCTGAAGGCCGTGGGCCGCGACCAAGCCAAGCTGGATGAGCTGAAGAAGGCCTTTGTGGAGGCGCAGGACGAGGCGCACAAGTTTGTGGCGCCCAACCAGTTCACCGACGTGGCGGAGCGCAACGGGGCCACGGGGGTCAACGCCTATACGGCTCTGGACGAGACGGTCTACTTCTGGTCGATGCCGGAGAACCGGCTGGAGCTGTGGGCGTGGCTGGAGAGCGGGCGGCTGGCCGACGTGGTGCCGCGGGAGTTTTACAAGGAGCGCAGCGTGGTGATCGAGGAGCGCCGGATGCGCACCGACTCCAGCCCCACGGGGCGGCTGATCGAGCAGTTTCTGGCCACCGCGTACGTGGCGCACAACTACGGGCGGAGCAGCATCGGCTGGCCCAGCGAGGTGAGCCAGATTACGGCCACCGAGGCGATGGAGTTCCACAAGAAGTATTACGTGGGCTCGAATGTCGTGGTGGCGGTGGTGGGCGACGTGAAGGCGTCGGAAGCGCTGCCGGTGCTGGAGAAATATTTCAGCCGCATTCCGGCCGGGGCAAAGCCGGAAGAGATGACCACGGTGGAGCCGAAACAGTTTGCCGAGAAGACGGTGGCCATCAAGGACCCCTCGCAGCCGATTTACGTGGAGGGCTACCACCGGCCGGACTATCGCGATCCGGACGATGCGGTGTACGAGGCGATCAGCGACATTCTCTCGAACGGGAGGGTTTCACGGCTGTATAGGAGCCTGGTGAGGGACCAGCAGATCGCGGTGGAGGTGGAGGGATTCAGTCCCTTCCCCGGAGACAAGTATCCGGGGCTTTATTGCTTCTTCGCGGTTCCCGCGCCGGAGCACACGCCGGCAGAGATGCGGGATGCGATTCACAAGGAGATTGAAAAGCTCAAAAACGCGGACGTGAGCGACGATGAGCTGGCCATGTTCAAGACGCGCACCCGGGCCGACCTGTTGCGGGGCCTGGCGGACAACCAGGGGCTGGCCAATACGCTGGCCGAGTATCAGACGCGCTACGGGGACTGGCGGGAGCTGTTCCGGCAACTGGACAAGGTGGACAAGGTGAGCAAGGCGGACATACGGCGGGTGGCGAACCAGGTGTTCCAGGCCAGCAACCGCACCAGCGCATGGGTTGAGACGGCGGTTCCGGCAGCGAGCCAAAAGAAAGAGGGAGGCGCGGAATGAATCACTTTGCGACGAGGTTGGTGGGAGTTTTGCTGGGGCTGGCGGCAGCGGCGGCTGGTTTGAGCGCGCAACAGAACAAGCCCTGGGAGCAGATTCCGACGCCCAAGCTGCACGAATTCAAGCCGCAGCAGCCGAAGCGGATTGAGCTGAAGAACGGGATCGTGGTGTTTTTGCAGGAGGATCACGAGCTGCCATTCGTTTCCGGCTCGATATTGATTCCGGGCGGGTCAAGGGACGAGGATGCGGCCAAGACGGGCCTGGTGGAGCTGTACGGGCAGGCGTGGCGGACCAGCGGCACGGCAAAGATGAACGGCGACGCGCTGGACGACTTGCTGGAAGCCAAGGCGGCGCACATCGAGACCGAGGGCGGCGAGGACTCGACTTCGCTGGGGTGGGATTCACTGAAGGGCGATGCGGACCAGGTGTTCGGGCTGGCCCTGGAGCTGTTTCTGCACCCGGCATTCAACGCGGAAAAGCTGGAGCTGGCGCAGCAGCAAATGGCGGCGGGGATTGTGCGGCGCAACGACGACGAGGGCGAGATTGCCAGGCGCGAATCGGCCAAACTGGTTTACGGGGCCAACAGCCCTTATACGCGCGAGCCGGAGCTGGCGACCATTGGCGCGGTTACGGTGGCCGACCTGAAGGCGTGGCACGAGCGGACGGTGGGCGGAAAGCTGATTGTGTCGGTTGGCGGGGACTTTGACGCGGCGGCGATGGAGGCCAAGCTGCGGGCAGCCTTCGAGGGGCTGCCGGCGGCGAAGGCTGCGCCGGCTAGGCACGAAACGTTTGCCGGGCCCAAGCCGGGGGTCTCGTTCATCGACAAGGAGGACGTGAACCAGTCGAACATCGAAATTGTGGGGCTGGGCACGGACCGGCACAATCCGGACGTTCCGGCGCTGGCGGTGATGAACGAGATTCTGGGCGGCGGGTTCGCCAGCCGGCTCTTCCAGAAGATTCGCACCGAGAAGGGGCTGGCCTACGCGGTGGGCGGCACCCTGAGCTTTGCCTACGACCACCCGGCCACCTTTCACGTGATGGTGCTGACGCAGAGCGCCAACACGGTGGAAGCCACCAAGCTGGCGATGGCCGAGATTGGCGGGCTGACCACACAGCCGTTCACGGACGAAGAGCTGGCGCGGGCCAAGGACAACATTCTGAACTCGTTCCTGTTTCGCTACGACACCAGGGAAAAGGTGCTGGCCGAGCGGGTAAGGCTGGAGTTCTACGGGTACCCGGCAGATTATCTGGAGACGTACAAGGCGGCGCTCGAAAAGGTGACGGTGGGGGATCTGGATCGGGTGGCGAAGAAGTACATTCATCCGGAAAAGCTGGCGGTGCTGGTGGTGGGCAACGGGCCGGAGATCAAGCCTGGGCTGGACGAGCTGAAGCTGGGCGCGGTCGAGACGGTGGATATTACGATTCCGATGCCGGGCAAGGCGGGGGGAAAGAAGCAGTAGGGGCGGGGAGCCGGCGGAGGGGGCGAAACGCAGGTCTCCTTCGACTTGCTGCGAGCTGTTGTGATGAAGGTCCCGCAATGTGCGCATTTCGTTGCGCCCCTACGGGGCGCAGGCTTTTCTTTTTGCGCATCCCAGGGCTGCGCTTCGCTTGCCCTGGGCTATTCTCGATGCCTCCCTCCGGGAGGGTATTCGAGCCCCTCAATGCATTCGTAACTCGCCGAGGCGAGTCAGGTTGGCGGGATTACGGATTTTGGAAAGCTGGATTCGATTTTGGAAATCGGGACACGACTTTGAAGAGGCTTGTTTCAAGGATTTAGAAGAGTTTGTTTCAAGGATTGAGAAGAGCTGGTCTCAACGACAGCGGATTGATGAGGAGAAGCGACGTGGAATCGAAGGGGAAGCTGGCGATCGTGATCATGGCGGCGGGCAAGGGCACGCGGCTGAAGTCGCGGCGGGCCAAGGTGCTGCACGAGATTGGCGGCAAGGCTCTGCTGGCCCACGTCATCGCCGCGGCGAGCAAGGTGGCAGCGGCCGAGGACATTTACGCGGTGATCGGCCACCAGGCGGAGCAGGTGCGGGCGGCGATGGAGTCGACCGGGGTTCGCTTTGTGGAGCAGGCCGAGCAGCGCGGCACGGGACACGCCGTCCAGAGCGCACGGGAAGCCATTGCGGGGTACGAGAACATCCTGGTGCTGTCGGGCGACGCGCCGCTGGTGCGCGCGGAAACCATGGCCGAGGTGTGGCGGTTTCACCAGGCGGAGCAGGCGGCGATGACGCTGCTGACGGCCGTTCCGGAGGAGCCGACCGGGTATGGGCGGGTGGTGCGCAAGAGCCCGGGCTCGCCGGAGGTGGCAGCGATTGTGGAGCAGAAGATGCTGTCGCCGGAGCAGCTTTCGCTGCGCGAAATCAACATGGGGCTGTATGCGTTTCGCACCGCTCCCCTGCTGGCGCACCTGAATCAGTTGACTACCGACAATCCGCACGGCGAGCTTTACCTGACCGACATGGCGCAGGTGCTGAGCGCGGCCGGGGAGCGGGTGGTGGCGATACAGGCGGGCGAGGCGGCGGAGCTGCTGGGAGCGAACACCATTGCAGAACTGGTGGCGCTGGACGCGACGCTGAGAGCTGATGCGGCCAACCGGCTGATGGCGCAGGGGGTGACCATCTTCCGGCCGGAGACCTGCGTGATCGACGCCGAAGTGGAAGTTGAGGCCGATACGGTGATCGAGCCGTTTGTGCAACTGCTGGGGCGGACGAAGATCGGGACGGATTGCCTGATCCGGTCGTTCACGGTGATCGAAAACTGCATCCTGGGCGACGGGGTGATTGTTCGCCAGAGCTGCGTGTTGGGCGACAGTACGATCGCGAACGGAGCCCAGATCGGACCGTTTTCCCGCCTGCGACCGGGCAGCGAGATCGGCGAAGAGGCGCACATCGGCAACTTTGTGGAGACCAAGAAAACCAAGATCGGCAAGGGCGCCAAGGCGAGCCACCTGACCTACCTGGGCGACGCCGAGGTGGGAGCGGGAACCAACATCGGGGCCGGTACCATCACCTGCAACTACGACGGGGTTCTGAAGCACGCGACGCGCATCGGGAAGGGCGCTTTTGTGGGCAGCGATTCGACGCTGGTGGCGCCGGTGACGGTGGGCGACGGGGCCTACATCGGGGCCGGCTCGTGCATCACGAAGGATGTGCCGGCGGACGCACTGGCCGTGGGGCGGGCGCGGCAGATGGTGAAAGAGGGCTGGGCGGCGGAACGGCGGGCGAAGCGAGAGAAACAGTGAAGGTTGCGGCCGGCGTTTTCGTTTTGGCCGCGGCCACTTTTCGTTTCACGAGATAGAAAAATTGCTGAAGAACTGTTTCCTGGTGAAAGGCGTCGAAGGGGCAGGCTTGGGTTTTCAGTTCCACGCAGTCGAGCCGGCATTTGAGGGCTGTGGCTGGCTGCATCCAATAAATCAATGACATGGGCCAAGCGTGCCGGGGTTTGGGGGCGGGTGCAGGCCAGTTTGAAGGGGTCCGGTCCGGGGGCCCGGAGGGATGGGAGCGCCGGGAAGCGCGGACTGGGGTCGATGATCGCAAAATGTGACCATTGAGGCCCATTGCGCGCCCGTGCCAAACAGGCGTAGCGTTTTTCTTAAGATCGCTTTGAGAACGGCAAGGATGGCGGAGGGCGCAGCGGACCAAGAGGCGGCGCCGCCGGGTCCAGAAGTTGACGCGTATCCGGTCTCAAGTTGCTCCATGTGGTATCGTTACCAAGTCCATTCATCATTTCATCAAAAGGGGCCTTCCGTCGTTGGCCAGCGCAGGAACAGGCCGGGGGCCGGGGCTATCCGGTGGCGGATTCCGGGGTTGATGGGCGCGCATCGTGAAAAGACTAGAGGCAAGGCGGACATTGCCGATAAGGGACTGACAGCGGCTTTTCTCCTCCTCAGGCGATCCGGACAATCCGGCTGCGGGGGGAGCGAGGGGTTGAGGCGGAGGGCCGTTCGACGGGCTGCGGAAGAATGAGGGGGCTCGATTTGGCAACGGACCTGGCGACATCGAGAGGAACGAATTCCGTGGCGAGTT
>Ga0302320_10002602_pt1 | contig 42343 bp, 37 predicted proteins | sample Bog_T0_3_FD_202130 | JGI IMG/M metagenome (GOLD analysis project Ga0302320, IMG submission 202130) | Peat permafrost microbial communities from Stordalen Mire near Abisko, Sweden - Bog_T0_3 | ecosystem: Environmental > Terrestrial > Soil > Wetlands > Peat | place: Sweden: Abisko, Stordalen Mire... | reverse complement strand
AGCCCGCACCCGGACCCTGATCCACCTGATGGCCGGATCCGGTTGGGCGTTTGCGCCGGATTCTCTGCACACGCTGGACCCTCTGCTGCCGGAGGTTCAACGACGGCTGGCGGCCGCCACCGAGCTGTCCGACACCGCCAAACCGATGGTGCGGTATTTGCAAATCTTGAAAATTCTGCCGCCTTCCAAGGCCGGCCCTCCATCACAATCGTGAAACAGTATATCAAAAACAAATACACGCACAAAGTGGCGTGGGCGGCCGCCGCAAGCCTCGACTACTGCGGCGATCCCAAGACGAAGAGCCATGGGGGCAAAGGCGTGACGCTGACCCCCCGTCGCACCCAGGGGCCGACCACGAAACCAAATTTCGTCCGGGACAACATCCAGCTTCGAAACGCCTATCAATATCAGCGCCGCTTCGCCCGGGGAAAAAAATTCAACCTGCTCGATGAGTGGATCGTCATCACCGAAGCCCCGGGGGTGAAATTCGACGAGGAACAGCTTTCCGCCGCCGCCGCCGCCGTCCTGGACACGCTGGGACCGGGGATCCTTGCCGAATACAACGAGCACATCCAGTCCAGGCCAAACAAGGAGGGCATCGTTCCCGGGCACGACGGCAACTACACCGTTTCCCAGGTAAGACAGCTTGGACCGTTCCTGTACCGGCGACGCCATCCGCAGATAAGCGAATATCGACTTCTCAAAACCGCCAGCGAACTCCTGCGACTGGAGCTCCAGACCGGCGAGGGGGTCTATTTCCCGCAGACGGACCGCCAGCGCGATCAGGAACGCAAGGCCAGCAATAAAAAGCTGCGGGCCGAGGAACTCGCCGAAGACGAATGGAGCCGATTGCTAACCTCGTCCAAGGGGGGCGGTGTGAGGCCTGATTTCTCATCCCAAGACAGCGTCCTTCATGATGTCAGCCAGGCGCGGATAGCCCTCGCAGAACGGGGCTATGACATTGCCGAGCAGGAGCTCCCGGCCAGCTTGACCCCGGACCGTGATGGATTGGCCGGTTCGTTCTATACCATCAGCCATCCAGACTGGGAACGCCGACGGAAGGAGAATGCCAAAAAACCGGTGAAGGACAATGCGCAGAAACCGAAGATCACCATTGACCTGACCCGGATCGTGATCGAGGGGCGCCAGCTCGTCCGGCAGATGCACCAAAAATACCTGGCGGATCTGGCGGCCCAAAAACAGGCGGCCCAGGCCCGTGATTCCGCGCCCCAGCCCGCTTTGCCGGCCGGGCCGGAGGAGCAGGCCACGCCCGCGCCGACGACCGAGGCCGGGGCTGCGGAGACTGCCACCCGGGAGCCGGCCGTCCCCCTCCGGCCGGAATTCCTTAACGACGAATATCTCATCCCCTTGGAATTAATCCGGGCCGTGGAAAATCTGCCCCCGCGTCAAGTGATGCAAGACGCAGAGGACGCGGGCGAGGTTCTGCGTGCGGCGGGGTGGCCTGTGGCGGACGAAGCTCCCCGGCCCAACGAGCTGATCTTGAAACATGGGGAGGAGACCATCCGGGTGAGGCAGGACGAAGCTTTGTTTGTCATTCAAATGGCCATCCTGCGCGCCAACCTCCGCCGCCATCCGGATTGGTCCGTCCACGCGGATCTCAACATAACCCCGGATCAGCATTCCGGAAAAGCCGGCGATTTGAATGTGTATCTGGATTGCTTCCATCCGGATTTGATGTCCCTTCAGGAACATCTGCACAACAAAGCCGGTGCATCTCGCTGGATCCGCGTCAGCGAATACACCGGTCGCGCCGCGGATCCGGTCCAAACCGCCTCCGACTTCCTTGAGCGGATCAAAAACCAGATCGAACCACGGCTGCTGTCCCTTTTTACGGCCATCCACTGCCGCACCGCTCCGGCCGGGTTTTTAACTTTTGCGCATCAAGTGCGTCAGCGGTGTTCCCTGCAGGACCTGCCGGAGCCGGCCTTCAAAACCAGGACGCCACCGCCGCCGCTCCCGGGGCGGATTAAGGGCGGGGCGGTGGACCGTCCGCCAGCCGCCCCTCCACGGCCGGTGGAGATGACGCCCTTGGAACACCTGCTGGGGTACAGTCTCCCAATGCTGGAGCCGCCGGACAACGACCCGCCTTTGTTCCCGCCCATGGAGCCAGCAGTGCCAGCCCAAAAACGCGAAGCCGCCGCCCCCGTAATCCCTGAGCCGCCCGCTCTCACCGATCGGGATTGGGAGGATCCAGAGAAGTGCCTGGCATGGTTGCACTGGCAGGCCCGGGCTCGCTACCACAGCCTGATAACGCCCGGAATGCACTCCTTCAACGAGCCGGAAAAGCTCCTGTCCCGCCTCGGGGTGGCGGTCCGGGAAGACAAACAGCAACAGACCGTCACGTTGACCATCAATGAAAAATCCATCACCCTGCCCAGATACCGGTTCCAATTTGCGATTGCTTCCGGCTGTACCCACGCCGAATGTGGCTCCTTCGGCTTGGTGCTGCCCCTCCCCACCCCGCGGCGGGATTCGATCACCATCGAGGAGCGCGAAATCGCCGTGAAAGTCAGCGACAAGGGGTTCCTTAACTCTTCCTTGTGGCCGGAAACCCTGTCAAAACTGCAAAAACCGCACATTCAGCAGGCCTTGAAAGATGTGTGGCCTGAAATCTGTGCTGAGCCGGATGAGGTGACCAAAGCAACAAGGCTGATGCATGTCCTGAAGGTCGCTGGGCAGTTCACTGTTGGCGACCACTTCCGGATCGCCTTCGCCTTGCTGGATCCGCTGGCGCAACAGTTTCACTCCGTCGGCCCCAAGGCCCTCGGCATCGTGAAGGAGTGCCAGCCCAAAGCACCACGGCCAGAAATCAGCGAGGCGCTGACCCGGTAAAATCACACAACCAGAAAAAACCATGCAATACAAAACAGCGCAACGTACCCCGGCCATCGCGGGTCTCACGCCAGAAAAGCTCCGCATCCCCAGGCCCGCAACCCAGCCCAGCAAGGCCACGAACGATGACGCCAGGAACAGAGATAACCCCCGCCTTCATCGCCAAAAAACGAAATTCGATGAAGACACAATCAAGCAGCCAATTGTGCCCCGGCCGTTTGCATTTGTGCCCCAATTTATGCCCCGGTTAAAACAAAGGGGTTGTTATTTATGCCCCAGGCCGGGCTCAAACTCGTATATTTGTGCCCCGCGTTTGTGTCCTAAATTCAAAATGCCCTGGTTTGTGCCCCCGGCCAAAACGAAAGGTTTATTATTTATGCCCCAGGCCAAGCAAAACTCGAATTCTTGTGCCCCGGTTTTGTGCCCCAGTGGCCCGCAGTCATGGCCAGGGGCTTTAGGTCCAGCCGGAACTGGATGGCGGGGCTCCGAGCGAAGAGGTTTTGATGCCACGACCGGTTCGGAGGCTTCGCCACCCGTTCTGCATCGCCCGTGGGTGGAAATCGGACCTGAGGTATGAATCAGAATGCACATTTGTCCAGAGCAGAGCGCTTCGCGCGAATGGGGGTCCTGCTGTCGAAGGGGATCTCCCTCATGTTGGCCCGCGAAGCTGACGCGATACCAACGGTGTTATCGGCTTCGGCTCCGGCCCCGACCGCCGCTTGTGACGGCAAGAGGGCACTGAAGGGGAATGACACGGCAGTTGCCATAATTCAATATTTGAGCCGGGTCGGAAGTGCCTCCCCAAAAGATATTCAACTTGGCTTGAGCTTGTCCAAGGCCACCGCTTTTCGCCGGCTGGACGGGTTGGTCAAAGCTGGTGACATTGTTCGTGCGGGAAAAACCACGGCCAGCCGTTATCACATCAAGCTCAACTAATTGTCGCCACATATGCAAACTCCCAAGATCAGAATTCCGTTGTTGCCGCGGTTGCCGGCCGGCACCCAATTTATGGGCCGGGGTATTTTGTTTTGGTGGCGGGTCGAGCGCCAGACCGGACGTTATGGCTCGGTCTGGCTGTCCGACAGCTTCGACGCCCCTGAGGATTGCCCCAGCCCCATGGTCGTTTGCGATCTCGGCTCCTGCGGCCAACTTATCGCCTGGCTCTTGGATGAAGGCGGCATTCCTCTGCCTGACTATTACGCCACCCCCCGCCGCCCGGGACAACTGGTGCCGCTGGGCGAAGGGCGATCGTTTGTGGCTGACTTGGGCGGACCACCTCTGGCCTTGGGGGTAAAGCCTGCTACAGGAAGGAAATACAATTGGCTCTCGGCGAATTGCCTCCATTTCTTGCAGGCCTGCCGTGTCGAACTCCTGTGGGCGCCCCGTGCAAAGCCGCGCACGATGAGGACTCGGTTTCCGCAGAGACGGTGATTGTTTGTGGTGCAGCGGTTAGCGGGCCAGCCGGCACCACGGAGAGGCTGGAAACAGCGGCGGGGCGGACGCTGGTGGCGTCCGCCCCGGGGGCGGGGCGTCGGTGAATTGGAACTGGCCGCCGGGGAGTATGGCGGAGCCGGTCAAGTTGGGGCCGTTTCCAGGCTGGGTGATGCTGATGCTCTGCCCAAGCACGGTCAGGTGGGCGGTGCGGGGGGCCACGGTGTTATTCTCGGTGAACGTGAAGCACACCATGCCGTCGGCGATGCCGGTGATGGTCAGCCAGGGTTGGTCCCTGGTGGGGGCGAACGGCGGCAGCAGGTTCTCGGCAATCGGCAGCACCGCCGGCAATACATCACCGCCGACGGCCACCGGTTCAGTTTTGGGCGTCGGGTCCACAAAGGCGCGCGGCAGTTCCTTGATTGCGTTGTTGCCGGTTTCGGAGATATAGACATTACCCGCGCCGACCCCAGCAACGGGGTGGAAGTGGTGGGGGCAGCCACCCGGCGCCGGCCGGCCGACTGGGAAATTGGAGGAGGAGGGAACAGGTAATTTATCACGGGTAGTTGATTTGGTGGTTTAGATTTGGGGTCGGTCAGGCGCGGTCCATTCGCGTGCCGCCACCCCCACGTTCCGCTGAGGTGACTACGGGTCGCGCAACTGGGAGGAGCCGGCGGGGGTTTCGGGGACGGGCGTGGCCGTAAATTGGAATTGGCCGGGAGTGACTTCCGTCGCCAACCCCGCCGCCGTCCAAGCGCTGAGCGGCAGCAACGCATTCGTGCTGAACCAGACCGAGTATGAAGCCCTCGGTGTCCCTGTGACGCCGAACTGGCAACTCCCGCCGGGCAGCCGGGTGGGGGCGGTCAAGGTGGCCGCTGCGGTGCCGGCCTGAGTGGCGGTGATGCTCTGGCCGAGCACCGTAAGGTGGCCCGTCCGACTGACCAGGCTGGCATTGGTAGGGAAGCTTTAACTCACCACGCCGTTGGTCACGCCGGTGATGGACAGCCAAGCTTGGTAGCTGGCGGGGGCGAATGGGGCGAGCAGATTCTTCGTGGCGGGCAGCACTACCGGCAGCGCATCAGTCCCGGCGGCCAACGTTCCCAATTTGGCCGTCGAGTCCACAACTGCTCGCGGCAGTTCCCCAATTATGCCCTCGCTATAGTCGGAGAAATAGACATTTCCTGTGCTGTCCACCACCATGCCCATGGGTAAATTCAGCCCCTCTTGGGCTAGCATCGTGAACTTGCCGGTGGCCGCCGTCCACTTCTTGACGGCGCTGTTCTCGGAGTCGGAGATGTAGTTGTTGCCTGCGAGGTCCACCGCCACGCCCGTGCGATAATTCAATCCCGAGGAGAACAGTGTGGTGACGGTGCCGTTTGTCGCAATCCATTCCTTGATCACCTTGTTGCCTTGTCGGTAGTAAACATCGCCCCCAGCAATATCCCCACCGCCGCTTCCGCCAGCGCCCGGTTCCCGGCATGGCAGCTTCCTTGCACCGTCATGCACAATTCCAACGTCAGAAAATCCCGCGTGACCTCTCCAGCAAATATTTCAAACCCAGATCCCCCGCCGTCTTCGATTGGAACACCGTCACATTGAAATCCATCCGGCTGAATTGGGCGTTGAACCCCGCGTTTGGCCCGCTCCCCGCCATCAACCCCAGCGCCGGGGCCTGCTGATGGAAGGCGGGCGCAAATCCATTGAGCCGCTGGCGGAGCGAATGGGCGGGGCGGATGTGCAGTCGCTGCGCCCGAAGCAATGATCAGCCTTGGTGCCGGTCGTCATGCTCAAATCATACAATGCCCCACTCAAGGGGCGAGTAAATTGAAGGTGACGGATTGGATGTGGCCTAAAATTGAGCCCCACATCGGGAGCATGTTGCGGCATCGGGGAAATCTGGGACAGGCCCAGAACTTGCCAGCGACGTTCGAGTCGGTCCAGATGGTTCGTTGGACCACGAAGGCGCGCCTTTTTCCGTCAATTTGAGATTTTCCGGCGGGCACTAAAATGGCTAAGGCCATGTTTTTACTCGATAAAACCGCTGGTAAGTGGTGGCTGAATCGTCTTGAAAAAAGACTGGGCTGCTTGAGAGATTGGTTGTTAAAATGGTGAACCAGTCCTGGCCGGAAAGCGATAGGTTGGTTGAAGCCTGAATCATGTAGTTTGAACCAGGTGTCCCACTCAAAGTGAAAGCAAATTGGGTGGGCGAAATCCGGATGGGTTGGCCAAGCATGGGCGCTCCATTGGTGCTCACGCTCTGGACAGACAACGCAGCATTGTTTCCTGAGCCAGGCGCGAAGGAGAGAGTCACCGGCACGTCGGTGAATGATCCGGCGACAGCGATTTGGTATGCGGTTCCCGCCTGAACCTCGAAGGTGATTGTCGAAATCAGCGTTCCGCTGTCGTTTTCAGGTGTATTGGTCACCAATTCCAAATCGGTTAGCGAGCAGCCCGTGTAAACATCGAGAATCGCAAAACGGTAGGTCAAATCGCTCGGTTTGGAAAGCGTCACTTGGCCGGAAGTGGGCGCGGTCCAACTCCACCAGACTGACTGATATGAAATGTAACCATGAACCGGCTCCCCGGGTTCAAGCGTGGCCCCGGTGCCTTGGGCATCAAGATTCAGATTGGACCCGGTGACAATTGTGCGTTGGGCGAAATTGTCATTGGCGGGATGAATCGCAACCGCGTTTCCCGGAGAAATCCGCGTCACCACATTGGAATTAACCAATTGCACCTGCAGGGTGTGGCCGCCCAAAGTGGGATTGCTCCACACGAGCGAGTAGGGTTGGTTGCTGATCGTGCCGATCATCGCCCCATCCACGAGAAAATCCATCTCGGTAAAAGGTCCATCCCAATCAGTCACGTTCGCCGTCAAGTTCACCGGTGCGGTTCCATAAATGTCTGCCCCGTTGGTTGGGGAGGCTATTTCCAGCGTTTCGAAAAGCAAATTCAAAACGACCAAACCCGACATGTCCGGATACCAGTAATCTGTGGATATTTTGTAAGTGGTTCCCGCAGTAACGTAAAACTCAATGGGCGCGAACGAACCATTACCGGCGGCGACATTGGTCAGATCGTCAAGTGCGGTTCCAGTATAAACGGAAATTAGTGTGGTGGTGCTGCTACCGTTGGCATCGAGCTCCAACCAACCGGAAGCTGGCGCGGTAAATGACCACCAAAGTGAGTGGCCACCTTCGTATCCGTCGGGCGGCGGTTCCCCAGGTTCCTCGGTGGCCAAAACCGAGTTGCCCGTGACGGTGGAAACCGGCCCGGTGATGGGAATGCTGTTGGAAAAGTCATCATTCGCGGGCGGGCCGTTGAAGCTCAATCCGAGTGTAAAGTCACCCAGTGCGCCCCCTCCAGACGCGGAATATCCATCAACGGCGATTTGATAAGCTGACCCCGCTGTGACCGGGATGATGGCTGACGACGAAATTCCGCCGAAGGGCTGCTCATAGCTATCGGCCAAAAGCGAAAGACCATTCAAAGCCTGACCGGTGTAGAAGCTCCACGTCGGCGTGAAACCGTAGTCGCCATCGACGTTAATCGAAACAGTTCCATTCGCGGGAGCCGTCCATGTCCACCAGACCGAGTTGCTGCCCTGATATCCGCCATGAGCGGGCTCGCCGACTTCGCTGGTGGCTAGCATCGTGCTTCCTTGGACAGCGACATTTGTTCCCTCCAACTGCGTTCGCTGCGCGAAGTCATCATTGGCTGGCGCGCCATTCTGCAGAGCCAAGTAGACGTTGGCGGCAAGGTTGCCGCACGAATTTTGACTGGCCTCGATCTGATAGGTCTCCCCGGCAGTCGGAGTGAATAACAAGCTTCCAATGCCATTGGTGACCAGGGCAAGGTTGGAGAGTAAAGTTCCCGTGTATACGCCCAAAGCCGGAGCCCCACAGGTGGCATTGGCAATCAGCATGGTTTGAGCGGAATTGGTTGCGGTCCAAGTCCACCAAACGGATTGCCCGTTGAAATTGTAATCCGGCTCACCAAGTTGCTCGGTGGCGGTGCCGATCAAATTCGTTGTGGCAAGTGTGGAACTGTCCAGTTGGATCCTGGAGGCGAAATCGTCGTTGCTCGGCGCCAGCGCAAACGACAAATTCATGGTGACTGTGCCCATCGGCCAGTCGTAGGTACCGGTCAAACGAATTTGATAGGTTGTGCCGCCTGTGACTGGGATTTCGCCACTAGTGCCCGTGCCGTAATACCAGGACGGGCTTAACACCGCCACGGATTGCAGGTTTGAAATCGAATTCCCAGTGTAAAAGGACAACACGGGTCCCAACCCGTTCCCCGAAGCATTTATGGATAAAATTCCTGTGGCCGGGGCGGTCCAAGACCACCAGACGGATGGCCCGGCGTCAGGCTCGCCGGCCTCGACGGTGGCATTCACATTTGACCCCGTGACTTCCAGTGAGGTCCCGGAAAGAATGGTCCGATTGGCAAAAAAATCGTTTGCGGGACCGGGTGTTTGCACCAAATTCAGGGTAAAAGGTCCGGCGCCGTTGGGGACGTTGTCAGTGGCTCCCGTGACTTCGATATAGTAAGTCGTGCCGGCAAGGCCGACAAAGTCGACCGAATAAAAATTGTAAATGCTTGCCCCCAGCGAAGTGAGATTGGAAATTGAGGAGCCGGTATAAACTTCAAAGGTATGCCCGGAAAAATAATCCTCTGCAATCGAGACTGAGACCGCCCCTGAAGTCGGGGCCGTCCAGAAATACCAGACTGAGGCATTGGCCGCAGGGTCTGGAGTGGCAGGTTCACCCGGTTCCACGCCGGCACCATAATTGTCCCCATTGGTGGACACATCCAAACCCGCGAGCGCAAATGCATTGGTAAAATCGTCGTTTTTCGCTCCAACATGAATATCCACCGGTTGGCTTGTCTGCGGGAAACCTCTGTGATCCCTCGCGGTGGCTGTAAGCGTGTAATAACCAAAGTCAGCGTTCGTCCAGCTCGCGACCGGGTGCTGACGCGGCGCGCTGGCGACCAGATTGCCATTGGCAAAGAATTCAATCGGCGAATTGCCCTCCTCCAGCGCCTGCCCGCCCGCCGAAAGAACAATGGGCTGGCCCTCGTAAAAACCGGCCCCGGGAGAGGGTTGTGTCAGACGCAGTGTGCTTTCCGCAAGTGTGATCATGAAAGGTCCTTGATTCCCGTTGGCCCCATCAACGGCAATGTGATAGGTCGAGCCCTTCGAAGTCGCGAAACCCACCGTTCCAGTTTCATCAGCGGCTGATACCAGAACCAAGTTCGAGACCGCCAGTCCCGTGTACACGTTGATCACCTGCTCAACCTCGTTGCTCATCGCGATTAATCGCGTGTAACCGGAGACCGGTGCGACCCACTCAAACCAGACTGAGCCGGCGTCGCCAACTCCGGCCGGGATTGGTTCACCCGGTTCAAAAGTGGCCGCGGTGTTGTTTCCCCGAAACCTGGTCATGACCCCGTGGATTAACTCCGCGCGGTCGAAATTATCGTTGGCAGGGCACGGGTTGAATGTCGTTTCCAACTGGAAGGCACCAGATTGTCCTCCTAAACCATCCAGGGAGATTTGAAAGGTTGTTCCGGCCAAAACACTCAAGGACACCCCGGCATTTACGCTCTGTGCGATGGCAGTGAGATTGCTGAGCGCGGTGCCAGTATAACAGCCCAACAAAAAACCGAAGTCGCAGAGCGATCGGAAGCTGACCTTCCCGCCTGCCGTCGCCGTCCAAGTCCACCAAACGGTACGGTGACTTGGATCAATGCCGTCACTCGGTTCACCCGATTCAAAAGTGGCAGTATAGTTATTGCCGCTAATTGTTCCTCCGTGACCAGGAATGGACATGCGATTTGCGAAGTCATCGTTGGGTGGGGTTGGATAAAAATTCAGATTCAAGGTGAATTTATCCAATGGGCTTTCACCCGTTACCACAATATGGTAATTTGTCCCCGCTTGGACGGGAAAACCAAATGATGTGAACCACCCGTCGTACGCAAGATCGTCAGCAATTAATGTCAAATTGGAAACGCTGGTTCCGACGAACGCGCCATAATAAGTGCCATAAGCCCAATCAGGCATATCCAATTGCACCCAACCATTCGTTGGCGACTTCCAGGAATACCACGCTGAGGGACCTGCATTCCAATTCTCCTGCGAAATCGCCCCAACTGTGCTCCCCACCACTGAAATATTTGATCCCCGCAAGATTGTTGCAGCGGCGAAATTATCATTCGCCGGGGCAACGTTGATTTGGATTGGAGCCGAATCCGCGGTCAGGTTGCGTCCGCCGGTGGCCCGGGCGAAAATGGCGTGCTGCCCTAGAGATGCATGCCGCCAGACTGCGGAGAATCTCCCGCTGGCTGACGTGGCCAATAGGTTTGTCCCTTCAACATAGTCGACGCGGCTGATCAAGTTGTCTCGTCCCGTAAAGCTCACGGCGAGTTCAATGGCCTCGCCAGCCGTATAATTGGCGTCATTTGTTGGCGATGTAATTGCGATGGTGAAAGGGACCGACTGCGACGCTGCGTTATACGCAAATCCAACCCACAACAATCCGATCAGGATAAAGGCTAAAAGCTCTGCGCCGCGTCCAGCGCGTGTTTTGTTGGATAGAGTATCGCCTCTCTCGGCTGAACTTGGTTTTTTCACATTGCCACTATTCTTTCACCACCACAACGCAATAGCAACAAAATCATCACAAAAAATCATCTAAAGCGGCAAAAAAGTCCAAGTTTCCAAGTTCCAACTCCCAAGTCGGGGGAAGGCCCCCATCGGCAATCACCGTCCGCGTCCCAGGGTGCGAGCAGAACGCGTGGGTTGCCCGTCAGGCGCGGTTCAATTCTGTCGCCTGGCGTCGGTCGAAGGTTGCAAACAATCCGGCGCCCCGGATGAAGGCCAGGTGGCCGCAGGCACAAACCAGGCGGCGCCGGGCGCCGCGAACGATTTCAGCAATGCCTGGCAAAAAACCAAGGAGGCCGGCAGCAACGCCTGGAGCGGGGTCAGCAGCTTCGTTCAATCGGCGGCTGATTACACCAACGACCACAAAGATGTCTTTTTGGCCAAAGGTGAAGACCGCCCGCGCCCTCACCGAGGACGAGGCGATCATTGAGCCGGCACGCCATCTGGTCGGCGCTGGAAGAGGGCTGCGGAATTAAGCCGTTGGCTTCATCGAGCAGGAGACGGGTAAAGGCCCAGTCACGCCAGTGCCATTTGTCGAAGTCGTAATTGAGACCGGTCTGGACAAGGCCCCTTGCCTCGTCAAGCTCTGTGCGTGCCATGGCTTCGTCCCACTCACACTTCGTCCCCAAGCTTGTGGAAGGACATGGCCCGGATAACCCGGTCCGTGGCCGCGGGCAGGGGGACATAAGTGGAGACGTCAAGGCTGCCACCGGAATTGCTGCGGCTGCTCGCCCCCGTGATTGCCAAACGAGCATGGCCGAAAATCGATTTTGGCGAAAAAAGAGCCATCCCCCATGCCGAACACCAAAAAATCATTGAACGGGAGAAAAACCCTGAAAGGGAATTGTTTTATGAGCTTTGCTGGCATGTTGGCGGTTCACAGGCCGTTTGGGGCGGGGCAAGGCGAATAATCCGACGATAATTAACGCTCTGGCAACAAGGAAAGCAGTTTGGATTTCACATGTTCCCCGGCGTGCTGTGGGTCATAGGTAATCCCCACCCGGAGCAACTGATTCATATCCGAACAAAATCCACGGTCCGCCAGATGCGCATCCAGCAATGCGACGAACTCCAACCGACCGGCCACGCTGCCTTCCAATTTGAGATAATACTGAAATGACTCAATGATCCGGGCCGGCACCACCGCCGGTTTGGCCAGCGTCAGCGCCCAATAAAGATCAAATAAATCCCGTCCCCGCCGCCGCTGAAACAAGGCCCGCATTTTGGTGCCCAGCATTTCATGGAGGTCAAAGCCATTGACTTGCGTGCCCACCACCGCATCTTGAAACGGAAATTCAAACGGAATTTGGATTACCGGCAGATGCGGCCGGCGCTCGGTGACATTGGCTTCAACCACAATTTCCAAATTGGTTCCCGGTTCTATCAGGGAAGGAATGGCGTAGGTCATCCGCAACACGCGCGAAGGTTTCACCGTGTTGCGGATGGCCAGTTTGAGATCGTCCCACACCGACAGCTTCGGCGTTCCCAGCACTCCGCTCAAAACACGATTGAGCGCCTTGCGCACATGCCCCTCCGGGCGATCCCCGACGACCACCAAATCAATGTCCTCACTGTATCGGGCGGCCGGCGCGAGATAAACTTTGTGCAGCAACGTGCCGCCCCGCATGGCGATCTGGCTTCGCAAAAACGCATCCCCGAACAATGCGGCCATCGTCCGGCACAACCACAGATCCTGCTCGACTTGGACTTGCCCCGGCCAGGGAACGACCGATTGATGGGCAATGACATCCCGGCGGGTGATGGGCGTTATCATCGTTCAAACTCCAAGGCGTTGTTGAGAATCCGCCACCTTTTGATTTCCGGCGCGTCCACCCGGCCTCCCGGAACCAGCGGCACATATTTCACTCCCGCCGGCAGCCAGGTCTCCACGACGCTGGCCAGGTCATTCGCCCGCAAATGTGCCAGCACAAAACCCAGACGCTGGGCGGTGGCCGGTGCGTCTTCAATTTTCAGCACCCGCCGCAGCTCAGCCGGACGCATGAGCGGCAGCAGCGGTGCCATGGTCTCCGCCGCCCGGCCCAGGCCGCCGATGCGTGGGGCGTATTGGATCAAATCAAAAGCGGTGGCCTCCGGGGTGCTGACTTGCAAGGGCGCATACGCATTGGCCAGGGGATGGGTTGGGGTCCGCTCCAAGGTGCGTTTCGCAAAAAATTGAACGCGCAGGCGGCCCACTTCGACGATGCGCCGCGGAATCGTGGTCATCACCTGGGTCACCTGCAAGGCCTGTGGATTTGAACCCAGTGAACTGGCGGCCGACAAGAGCGCCAGATAATACGGCACCCCCAGCCAGCGAAAATAATCGTGCAGCCACCACGTCACCGGCGGTGCGCCCAGCGTCAGGTGTTCCGGGCTGACGATCAGAAAAAACTGCTGTCGTGGCGAAACTCTCGTCACCCGGTTCTCCAGCCGCAGCAATTGATTTCTGGCGGCGGTCACTGACAGCCCGGTCGCTTGGAGCAATTCCCCCAACGGGAAAGCCACGCGCCCCAAGGCCAGCCGCTGGTCAATGAAGGCGGCGGCGGCCCGATCCTTGCGGGGTCTGAATTGGTTCATATTTACGTTTTCGGATTGTAGCGACAATCGCTTCGCTGTGCAATTACAAAATCAATGTGTTTGCCCAAGGGTATTCATCCACAAACCGGCGAACGGTGCGCCATGGACACTGCCTGCCCGAGAACTTGACCGTGCGGTCAAGGCAGCCAGTTTAAACAAGTTTACATCCCGCCTCGCATCCGCCGACGATAAAACATGTGCACCAAAACATGCACCAAAATGGTGGAAAAGGGTTAGGAGGGCTGGGATCTGCCAGCCAGCGTTCCACCGGTTCCATCGCCAATGGCAGAAATGCGTTTTCTGGTGGTGTAACCGCGCGCACTGTAGCAAAGGCTGCGCGGACAAGGTCCACCCGAAGTGGGCCACGCTCAAAAGCCTCCCGCATGATGGCCACAGCGTCGGGCATAAACCTAAAGCAACGCTGCCATCACGGCCGATTCCAAATCAATATCGCGCCCGGCAGCGGCTGTCACGGCGTTTTGAACGGCAAACACGGCCGGGCCTCCCGCTTTATCAGGGGAACACACCAACGCCGCATACAATGCCGACAAAAATGCGAAGAGCTCCGGCCGTGGAAGCCGTTCCTTGCGCGTCATGATGATTTCACAAACCACCCGCACCGCCGTCCCGGCATTGGCCTCATTTGGATTTACGCTCCAGCGCGCAGCCGCCTCAACGGCCGCGACCGCTTCATCGTGCCTGTCCCGCACCAAAGGCAGCCCGGCCTGGGCGGCGGCACCGCCAACCAGCGTGAACCGGGAGGCCCCCCGCTCCACCTGGTCGTTGATCAATGACATGACTCCCAAGGGAACGTCACCCTCTTTGGCTTCTCGGTTTTGGTTTTGTTTTCTTTTGAAAGCCATATGACAATTCTGCAAAAGTCGGCAACCGTTGATGCCAATGGCCGCCGCTGCGGTGATCACGACCTTCTCCTTTGGGGCTTGGGCGGTCTCCACCCCTTGAATTCGGCTTGTCCAGGATGCCTTGCGAGGCCATCCCAATATTCGGCGAATAATTCGGCATGACCGCGGAAACCGCCCGGCTCGCTTGCAAAAAGGACACTGGACCGCTTTTTCCGGGTCCATTGCACTGTTCCTGAACCAGCTTGGTTGCGTTGTGGGCATTGGCCGTGTGATTTCCATCGAAGTATGCATCCCAGGTTGTGGCGATGGAATCAGCCAGCAAAGCGCGAACCGCCTTGGCCGCTGTGAACGGGGTGTGTTTGAAATTCATTTTTTACAAAAGCCGCGCTATGGTTGCGGGCAGAAGCTCATAACCCGGCTCAAATTTGGTCAAAATCCGGTAAAAGACCCGGTCACACTGAGCCACCAGGTCCTGGTCAGAGGCGTCATATTCACCCACCTTTTGTGACAACAGAATGGTGCGGGCCAGGTAAAATTCCCACCGTCGGGCCATGCCGGCCAGGGTTGAGCCCAATTCAGAGAGCAGGTCTGCATCCGCCGCTTCAATTCCGTCCAAAATCTGCTCCATGCGGAGCCAATGATCCATGCCTGCGCTGGCCACCACCCCGACCGGGACAACGGGCATCACATTTGAGGGGATCCACGGCGGGTCGGTGGGGTCGGTCCCCTGACAAACGCGGGCAAAAAAAACGACACAGCGTTTCCATTGAAAATCTCCGCTCGAATCTGAAAACCACGAAATGGGACACCGCAGTTTCACCCGCTGCACCCGGGCGCCGAGCCCCCACAAAAATCCGACCGCCTGTTCCAGGACGGGCTGAACAGGTCCAACCCCCGGCGCCCTTTCCACAACAATAAAATGCTGGGGTGATAATCCCACGGCGTACACAAATTTCTGGCCCGACAGAATTTTGCCGCCCCCATAGTTGTGCAGGGTGCCGCCCGGCAGTTCCAGAAGAGGGGAAAATGGCCATGGAGGGGAGGGTTTTGCACGCACGGCGAAGCGAATCGGCGGGACCGGTGGTGTTTTCGTTGTCATGACGCGAGCGGACGACAAAACGAGGGCGCCCTCAAGAAAAAGTTGTTCACATTTTCAGCAAAGGTTCCCACAGGAGTTGAATTGTGCTTTTCAGGTTGTTTTTTGGCGTCTGGAAACCGCCCTGATTTGACCTTTCCCGTGCGGATTTCCACAACATCCGTGTTGCGGCGATCAGCGGCAACTCGTCGGCGATCAAAAAGTGGGGTTTTGATTTGAACTCATTCCCGGCTCCCCATAATTTCCAGATGGCAGGAAAATGACCCTGGTCGCCCTGCGGTTGACCACCCGGCCGGCTTGCGCGGACGGTCCGATTGGTCCCAATCCCAAGCTGCCACCGGGAGACGTCATGACGAACGTAACCGTTAAGCTGATCGCGCCAAGGGTTTAACCAGCAAAGCCTTTTGCTGGAGAATGTGTTTGCGCGGCGGCCGAGGCAGAATGTCTTTTTCCAAACCGCCGGCCGCTTCAACTTTGATGCTTTCTTGGTCCATAAACTGATCGCCACTTATCTTCCCAACCCTGCAAGCGCACTCGGTTCCGTAGGATAATTGCGCTCTTGCCAGGCGTCAATTCCACCCAGCAACGGTCGGACACGCAAAACACCGTTGCGGCGAAGCGCCAATGCGGCTCGCGCACCACTGACTTCGTTCGGACACGAGCAATAGAGAATGACGTCGCGATCACGGGGAATTTCCTGCTGGCGGCGTTGCACCTCGTCCATGCTCATGTGAATTGCGCCCCGGATCAGCGAAGGGTTATGCTCGAGCTCGAGGTGAGGCCGCAGGTCAAGAATCATTGGGTGCTCACCCGCCTCCTGCTTTTGGTGCAATTCATCCACGGTGATGCGCGCCATGCGCAGTTCGCGCAGCAGGCGTTGCCGTTGGAAATATTTGCAGGCGATGTAAAGGGCCGCCAACCCGGCGACCACGCCGACGGCACTCCGGCCGAGACCGGCCAGCGCGTTGATGATCTGTTCCAGTTGATGACTGAAAAGAACGCCCGCCAAAATGAAACAGCCGCCATGCAGCACTGAACTCACCCCGTCGAAAAAGATGAAGCGGGGCGTGCTGACGCCCGAGTTGCCGGCCAGCGGCGGCGCCAAAGTGCCCAACCCGGGTATGAATTTCGCCACAATTAACCCGGGCATGCCGTATCGCGTGAACAGGTTCTGGGTCCGCCGCGCGCATGAGTCTGGTTCCAAGGAGACGCGGCAGAGGAGTCCCAACACCCGGTTCCCGTAATGGCGCCCCAGATAAAACCAAATCAGATCCCCCAGCAATGAGCCTAAAGCCGCTGCGCTGAGCGCGATCCACCAATTCATTTTGCCCATGCCGACAAGTGCGCCGGCCGCCAACAGCCAGGGTGCCGCCGGAAGCGGGAGGCCCACCTGCTCGATGAATTCCATCGCAAACAAAATGGCGATGCCATGCCGAACCAGCAGATTAATGATTGCGCTCATGTCAGGTTAAACTTTTCTCTGGCGATGGCCTTCGCGGTCAATCTCTCGTCGAGGGAATATTTTCCACTGCCGATCAAAACGAGGGTTGCCACGACGAGTGTGTAGAGGATGGCCAATTGCGGATCGCGGTTCGCCAGCACGTTCTGGAGAATGGCGCCGCTGAGGGCGCACACCAGCAGCGCGGCATTGATCCGCGTGCACAGGCCGGCAATGAGGAACAACGGGCAGATGAACTGCACCAGGGTTGCCGCCACTGCTGATGCAAGCGGCGCGGGAAAGTGCATTCCCGCAACGTCCCCGGCCAGGGTCCAAGGCGTGCCGTGCCGGAGATAGGCGATCCAACCTTCCAGTTTGTGCAGGCCGTGGATGTAGAAGATCATCAACCCCGCTGCGACGCGGAAAAATACTTGCCCGACGCCCGCGGCTGTGGCGTCTGGATCCACCGTCATCGACCGTTGAATGAGGTTCATAAATGCCTCAAAATGCGAAGCAGTCGCAACCCAGACCAAAGAAATCGGCATAGGCATTGCGCGCGGCTTCGATGCCGGCCAGGAGTTGATGCGCGGAATGGGTGCAACCGTGATTGCACTCTGCACTGTGCGCGTGGGTTTGCGCCACCGGAACACCTGCTCGTGCGGCTTTGCGAAGATCCAACGGCGCCCCATAGCCGCCGAACACCTTGATCGGCGACCATTCGGGCAATACCGGAAGCGATGGCGGTGCATGAGGGGCAAACTCATGGGTTGCATGGACGATCCTGCCCCCCACGATAGTGAGGACGGATTCAATGTCTTTGATCCGTTCCTCCGGGACGGAAAGGAAATCATCGGTGAGAACCGCCAAATCCGCCAATTGGCCGGGGGCGATCGCGCCCTTCTTGCCGCTCTCGCTCGAAAACCAACTGCTGCCCTGGGTATAGAGGCGCAGCGCCTCCTCGCGGCCCAGGCAATTGCGATCGGGATACATCGAAACACCGCCGACCGTCTTGCCGGTGACCAGCCAGTACAGCGACACCCAGGGATTGTAGCTCGCGACCCGGGTTGCATCCGTGCCCGCGCCCACGGGAATGCCCACCTCCAGCATTTTTCGAACGGGCGGCGTCCGCTCGGCGGCGTTTTTGCCGTAGCGATCCATGAAGTATTCGCCCTGGTAGGCCATGCGGTGTTGAATGGCGATGCCGCCGCCAAGGGCTTTGATGCGGTCCAAATTCCGGTCGGTGACCGTCTCGCAATGATCGAAAAACCAGTTCAAGCCCTTGAAAGGAGTGTCCCGGTTTACCTCCTCGAACACATTGAGGAATCGCGTTATGCTTTCATCGTAGGTGGCATGCAACCGGAACGGCCATTTATTGGCGGCCAACAAGGAGACGACCTCCTTAAGCTCCCCTTCCAAGGACGAGTTGAGGTCGGGCCGCGGTTCGAGGAAGTCTTCAAAGTCCGCCGCCGAGAAGACGAGCATCTCGCCCGCGCCATTGCAGCGGAAGAAATCATCACCCTGGCCGGGCCTGGTCATTTTGATCCAGCGCGTGAAATCCTCCTTTTCCTGCTTCGGCTTTTGGGTGAACAGATTGTAGGCGATGCGAAGGGTCATCTCGCCCTTGCGATGGAGTTCCTCAATGATGGCATAGTCCTCCGGGTAATTCTGAAAACCGCCCCCGGCGTCAATAATGCTGGTCAGCCCGAGCCGGTTGAGTTCGCGCATGAAGTGGCGCGTCGAGTTCATCTGGTGCTCAGGCGGCAGCTTCGGACCTTTGGCGAGCGTGGCGTATAGAATCGTCGCGTTCGGGCGCGCAATGAGCAGCCCGGTCGGATTGCCGCCCTGGTCACGCTGGATTTCACCGCCCGGTGGATTCGGGGTGTCCTTTGTGTAACCGCAGGCGCGCAACGCAGCCTGGTTCAGCAGGGCGCGGCAATACAGGTGCAGGATAAACACCGGGGTTTCCGGCGCCGCGGCGTTGATTTCCTCCAGCGTCGGCATCCGGCGCTCGGCGAACTGGAATTCGGTCCAGCCACCCACCACCCGCACCCATTGGCCGGGCGGGGTGCGCAGCGCCTGTTCGCGCAACATACGCAGGGCGTCCGCCAACGAAGGCACCCCGTCCCAGCGCAGTTCCATGTTGTAATTCAGGCCGCCGCGAATGACATGCAGATGGGAGTCGTTGAGTCCGGGGATGACGCGGCGGCCCTTGAGGTCAATAACTTTGGTGTTTGGTCCCGGCTGGTATTCCTCCGCATCATTGATGCCGATGAATCGGCCGTCCCTGATGGCGAGGTTGGTGGCTTCCGGACAATTCGGGTCGAGCGTGGTGATCCGGCCGTTGTGCAGAATGAGATCAGGTTGATTTGCGGTGTTCATATAATTTTGGGGGTGGATTTTGTTTGGGGGGAAAGCCAGCCCTTGGCGAGCGCGACGAGCATGGGCATGGCGACCCAGGTCAGGGCCAGAACGATGCCGCCGGCGACCGCGCCGGCGAACAGGACATTCGGCACGCTTTGGCCCATCAAGGGATAAAGCACCGCCGGCACCGCCATGCTGACGGGCCAGACGGCGACCCAGGTGAGCACCGCCATTTTCCAGCGCGGCGGCGGATTCTGGGGCGAGCGAAACCAGGCTTCCAAGCCGTTCAGCTGGCGGTAAACCGGTTCGCCCTCGGTCAGCGGCTTGATCTTCTCCTCCCAGGCCTTGAACATCGGCGAGGCATAAAAATCATCACGCTCCCGCGCGTTGGCGAAGGTTCGCAGAATGCCGTATTCAGGGGACGATGAACCCGGCGGGGGGACGAGCATGCCGGCCCCATGCACACCGAGGTGCGCAAACGAGGTCTGAAAAAACTCTTTTAGCGCCCGTTGGAATTCAGCTTCGCACCCCGGCTTGATCCGGCGGGAGATGGCGATATGGACGGGTTGGTTCACATTCACCTTGGTCAAAAAAGAAAGGTCAGGGTTGTGGAAAAATAGTTCACGTCGCCGCCGCCGGCGGCATGGACGTAACCGCCGGTAAAAAAATGAACATAAGACGCGCCAAACGTGAGATGCTTGTCGATCTGCCATTGCAGGTTCAGATCCACGGCCGTGGCAATGTAGGATGAAGCGTTTTGCAGCGCCGGAATTTCGACATAACCCGGCACGGCATAGACTGCATCGTTCCGCGTGTAGCGCCACAGCCAATTCGCACCGCCGTCCACCGAAACGGTGCGTGATGGCTTGAGGGCGAAGTTTGGATGGACGCCGACCACGTTTTGCGGCCGGATCAAGCTGGCGTCATTGAAGTATCCGGATTTGAAATAGAGCGCGTCAAAAGTTCCCAGAGTTCCGTCCTTGGCGTTGTGGTCGCCGCTGACCACGCCAACTTTCAGGCCGAGCCTTGGCTGCCACATCGCATCCCAAGTGTAACCGGAATCCATGGCCGCCGTCCAGGCGCGGATGGATTCATCGCCAAAGGTTCCGGCTTGAACGACGCCCTCGCCGTTCCAATCCCAGTGGTTTCTTGAGCCAAAAAACCGCGTCCCAAGTGAATGCCGGTTCTCGTTGCCGGTCCCCGAAGCGTAGGTCGCATGCTGATTGGCGATGCCCAAATAGTAAAGGTCAATGCCCAGATCGCGCGGGGTGTCAAACCAATGGGTGACATACAGTCCCCAGAACCGGGTGCCGGGATCATTGCCGGAAATTCCGCCCTTGTCCTCGACGGGGCGCGTGAGAAAGCCCGTCGCCTCCCAGAGTGGCCGGGTGTAAATCATTTCGGCTCCGTCGAAGCGGAAGGGAATGTTGGGGGCCGCCCGGGTGGCCACGAGCCGGCCGGAGCCAAAGCTCAGGCCGAACCGCCCGCCGCGCAGCGTGAGGCTTTCATCGTCCGTCAGGTACGGCACGAAATCCGCGAACGCGTATTGCAGGTCAATGGGATCCTGCTGCACGGGTGTGGCGGGCGGATGCTCTCCTTCCATCACGCCGGAGATTCCTTCGGCGTAGATTCGGAAACGATTGCCCAGGTGCACATCGCCCAACAGGGTGGCCCGTTGCAGCCAGTAGGAGTCCGGGGTTTGTCCCCCAATTCCAAAATTGGGATTATAGTTTCCCTCAAACCGTTCGCGCAGTTCTCCGCCCAGCGTGGCATACCAGGCCGGATCATTTGAGCTCAGCGGGAGGTATTTGAGCGGATCAAACGCATCCAGGCGGCTGGCCGGGTTGCTGAGGCAGGAATAATCCTCGTCGAAGCGCAACACCCGGTAGGGCGGGGGGACGAATTGGCTTTCCGGGACCAGGTCGTCAGGCCGCGCCGTGAAAGGCGTGGCCAGCAGCGCCGGAATGAACCATCCATGGCGCATGATGTTACTTTCCCGCGGAGACGTAAGGAGCGGCATCGCGCCTGGCGAGTTCGGCGTTCACCGAATCGATCCCTTCCCCCACCTGTTTCACCGCGCTGTCGAAATAGCTCGGCCCGGCCTCGATCACAACGTCCTGAATGCTGAATTTGGACATGAGTCCTTGTGCCTGCAGGCGCTTTTCGGTGTCGTAAGCGGAAAGGAACTGTTCGACAAAAGTCCGATCGCCCAGGCCGACTTCAATGGTGGCATTGCCTTCGTCCCGGATGACCGGCGCCCAGGCAACGTGCCTGGCCTCGAGGCGGACCGCCTCACGGGCGGCGATCCGCCCGACCACGCGCAATGAATCGAGGGACAAATCCTTTTCATCTCCCAGCCCGATCACCATGAAGCGTTTTGCCGGAACGGATCCCCTGGTCGGGATGAACAAAAATGTCTCGCCCAGCTCGCCAACGAATTCCCCGCGGCTGCGCAATGCGGAAAGCAGCCCGCCAAGATGGGCGTCGGTTTCCTTCGCGGCCCCCTGGTAGGTGTCACCGGAATCCTTATGTTTGAAGAGGCAGATGATTTGCAAATCCGCCGCCTGCGTGTAAGGCCCGATCATCTTGATCGACAACTTGACGCCCAGCGGCTGCGTTGCAAAAACGTTTTCCTGCGGCGCGGGCGCGTCCGCCGCCTTCGCGGTGGCGACCAACAGTGAGAGCGCGAGGTTCGAGGCCAGTAATTTTGTGTTCATTTTTTGGGTTGGTGTTGCCGCCTGCATCAGTGGGTGGACTTCGGCACAATTTGCGGCTTTTGGGCCGACTGGGGCGCACGGTGAACCATCGTGTAGGCGTATTCGACGCCGATTCCGTAAGCGCCCGCCTGAGGTTTGAGGAGGGCCATGAGGTTGTTGTAATGTTCCTTGTTCTTCCAGTCGCGCTGGAATTCGAGCAGCGCCGCGATGGTGGTTAACCGCACCGCCCCGGCTTGCACCATGCGCGAAAGCGCCGCTTCTTGCGCCGCCGGTGAAGTGGCGCCGCAGCAATCCTCAACGACATAGATGTTGTAGCCCGCGCCGAGCATTTCGATCGTCGGCCAGGTGATGCATACCTCCGTCCACAGGCCGGTCATGATGATGTTCTTCCGGCCGGTGGCTTCGATGGCCTGGCGAAAGCCGGCGTCGTCCCATGAGTTCATGGAACTGCGCTCCACCACCGGTTGCCCCGGGAACACATCCAGCAATTGCGGCCAAACATAGCCGCTGAACGATTCGGTTTCCACCGCCGTAATCACGGCGGGGACGTTGAATTCCTTCGCGACTTTGGCGAGCAGCGTGGTGTTGTTGATCAGGGTGGCGCGGTCGGCGTTCGCCACGCCGAAGAGCATTTGCGGCTGCTGGTCGATGAATACGACGGCCGAATCCGCCGGCGTGTAGAGTTTGTGGTATTGGTTCATGGTCTTGGTCCTTTCTATGTTTTTGCGGGTTGATGGTTAATTGAGGTCGAACAAAAGAAAATGCGCCCCTTTTGGGGACGCGAGTTTTAGCTCCGTTTCGTTGTCAACCGCCGCACCGTCACCGGCCAGGAGGTTTTCCCCGTCCAATTCGAGGTCGCCTTCAATCAGCTGAATCCAAGCATGGCGCTGGTCACCCAGCGAATGGCGAGCCGTTCCTTTCGCGGCGAGTTTGCCGATGAAAAGATGAACATCTTGATTGATCTGGATCGATTGGTTGCCGCCATCCGGCGAGCACACCAGCGTGAGCGCGTTCAACGGGGCATTGGCAAACGATTGCTGCGCATAACCGGGAGGCAACCCCTTGCGGAAGGGCTGTAGCCAGATTTGGAGAAAATGAACCGGCTCAATCGGCGCATTATTATATTCACTGTGGGCAATCCCCGTTCCCGCCGAGATGCGCTGAACTTCGCCGGCTTTCATCACGGCGACATGGCCCATGCTGTCCTGGTGTTTCAAGGCGCCGCTCACAACGTAACTGATGATTTCAAAATCACGGTGCGGGTGCGTGCCGAATCCCTGGCCGCCTTGCACGCGGTCCTCATTGATCACCCGCAGGCTGCGAAACCCGGTTTGCTCCGGGTCGTAGTAGTCCGCAAAGGAAAATGTGTGGTAGCTGTCAAGCCAGCCATGGTTGGCGCGGCCCCGATCTTTGGATTTGCGAATTTTTATCATGACTTTGTCTTTGGGTTGGCCAGGGGTCCGGACTGGATGAACTCCGGAAGGCCGGCATTGAGTTTTTTTGTGATGGCTGGAGATTTAAAAGGCCAGCCGGGATTCAGGCTCAAGAAACGTCCGGCGGAGCCGGCGCCTGTATGAACCGGCTTTGGTTGAAAATTCATGCGGCCACTTTACCAAACCTGGGGCGCTTGTGAATTGGACGATGGGATGAGGAGGTTCTCCTTCGAAAGAAGGAGACACAAATTGTGACGACCTGGCGCAATCGCGAACCAGGGAGGCTGAACCACCCGGTTAACCGGTGCCGTGCCTGGCGGTCACTGATGCAGCAGACCTTTGCGGGTGGCCACGGCAAGCGCCTCGGTGCGGCTCAGGACATTAAGTTTTCGGAAAAGAGACTGGACATGACTTTTGACGGTAACTTCGGTGATGGACAAATCGGAAGCGATGATTTTGTTTGGCTTGCCTTCCGCCAACAATTGCAACACTTCATGCTCGCGCGGCGTCAATGCCTCCGCCGGCAGCCGCTCGGCGAGTTTGGCCGCGATGGCCGGCGGAATATACGTCTTGCCGGCATGAACGTCGCGGATGCACAGAAACAATTCCTCACGCCTCACATCCTTGAGCAGATACGATCTGGCACCGGCGCGCATCCCGCGGTAAATATCCTCATCGCCGTCGTACGTCGTGAGCACGATGATCCGGGCGCTTGGGTCAATGGCCCGGATTTGAAATATGGCATTCACACCGTCCAAAACCGGCATCCGCAAATCCATCAGGGTCACATCCGGCCGATGCTTTTTCCAAAGTTCGACCGCCTGCTGCCCGTCCCCGGCATCCGCGACGACCGTCAAGTCCTGCTCCTGTCTGATGATGGCAACCAGGCCATCGCGGACAACCGTATGGTCTTCCGCGATCAGAATCCGGATTGACCCCCCGTTCCCGCTCCCCTGCTTGGCGGCTTTTGGAGCGGGGGCCGCAACCGCCTCGGCCGCTTTTTTCTTTTCAGGTTTGTTCATTTTCGTTCTCTGGCGTCAGGGTGGTTAAATTGGTCAAGACGACCATGATTTCGGTGCCGACGCCCGGCTTTGACCGAATGATGAACTGACCTCCCATCTGGTCAACCCGTTCCTTCATGCCGATCAAACCAAACCCGTCACTTTCGGCTTGAGGATCGAAGCCGTGACCGTCATCCACCAACTGGAGCCTGATTTTGTCCGCGCTGACATTCAGCGTCGCATTGAAAATCCGGGCATTGCCGTGCTTGACGGTGTTGGTGAGGGACTCCTGGGCAATTCGCAACAAACCCTCTTCATACTCTGGCGGTATCCGCCGCTGGTCGCCCTCTGCCCTGAAATCGGCGTTCAGGCCGGTGCCCTCCGTCATGCGTTTCAGCAGATCCTGCAAGGCCATGGACAGCCTGCCATCGCGGAGCGCGCGGGGCCGCAACGCGCGGACCGATTGGCGGGCCTCTTCAAGGCTTGACCGCGCGAGTTGACCTGCTCGTGAAATCCGGTCCGCCACCTCGGCCGGGTTTCCTTGCGCCGCCGCGCCCTTTGCCGCCTCGAGCTGCATAATGATTCCGGTAAATCCCTGGGCCAGCGTGTCGTGAATATCCCGCGCCAGGCGGTTGCGCTCGGCCATGATGGCTGTCTCCCGGCTGAGTTGGGAGAGACGGATCAATTGAATCGCCAGCATGGCTTGATGAGACATCGCCCGCGTCAATTCTATTTCCTCCTGTCGAAAGGGACGCATCTGGTTGAAGCGGGTGCTGAAAAAGCCGGTGACTTTCCCGGCCACCAGCATGGGAATGATCAGCGTTCCCTTCACCCCCAAAATGGAGAGACGTTGACAGACATTGATGCCCGGGACGTTGGGCGCGGAAACGGCGAAATTGTCATGCCACGGGCCGTTTGGGTCTTTCGCAACCAGAACTTGCAAGGGGCTGGCATCAATCCGGCAATAAACGCAAAAATTGCCGTCGCGGAAGAAATCAGACCAAACCGGATGAGGGTTGGCCCCAAGGCCTTCCTGCGGGATCAACTGCATTTTCTCCGATGCAGGGAGACGTAAAGTGTTCTCCTCCAAGCTGGCAACCTGTTGTATGCAGCCCGATTGACGGTCGTTTTCCCAAACACTAACGCCGGTTGCATCCAACTGCTGGCAAATTACCCGCAACACGTGCTCCAGAAATTTTTCCGGCTTTGATTCCTTTGTGATCACCGCCAAAGTGCCCGTGAGCGCCTCCAATTGTCCGCGCGCCAGGAGGTCCGAAGCGCGCAATGCTTCGGCCGCCTGCTTTCGCTCGGTAACATCCATCACCGTCCCCATCAATCTCACCACGGTTCCGGCTTCATCCCGCACCGGTTGGGAAATAGTTTCAATGTTTTTTCTCCGACCGTCCGGCAGAACAAATATGTATTCGAGCGGCCGTGGTTCGCCCGTTTCGAAGCTCTCGCGAAGACCACGATCGACCGCTTCGCGATCCTCCGGATGCACCCGTGCCCGAAACTCGCTGTAATGCGGCGAAGGCGGTGGATCCGGAAATCCAAAGATGCGGCAGGTCTCCACCGACCAGTCGGTGTTTCCGGTTGGATAGTCCAAAATCCAGCTTCCGGTCTTGGTGAGCCGCTGGCCTTCGGCAAGGTTCCGTTCGCTCGCCCGCAACCGGTTTTCCAGGCGTTTCTGCTCCGTGATGTCGCGCAGGATGACGGTGAACAACACTTCCTGGCCCAAGTCCAGCTTCGAGATGGAAGCCTCGGCGGGGAATTCGCTGCCATCTTTTCGACGGCCAAAAACCGCGCGGCGCTGCGCCATCAAACGTGAAATCTCGGCGGACCTGGCAAATCCTTCGAACTGTGACCGGTGTGCGTGAATGGACCTCTGCGGCAGCAGCAGGTCGAGCGGTTGCCCGAGGGCTTCGCTTTCAGCATAGCCAAACACCTTCTGCGCGCCTTGATTGAACAGCAGGATGCGCTGGGTGGGGTCCACGGAGATGATCGCATCTTCGGCGATTTCGAGAATTCCTTCAAACCGGGCTTTTGCCGCATTGAGTAAATCTTCGGATTTTTTCTTTTCCGTGATGTCCATGATCGCGCCGGTAAATTCCAATCCGCGCGCCGCGGTGTTCGCGGGCTGCGCCAACACATGGACATGCTTGATGGTATCGTCCGGCATCAGCAGCCGATGCTCAAAATCCAGGTTGGATTTGCGGTGGGTTGCGTCATCAAGCGCTTGACGCACCAAAGCGATGTCATCCGGGTGGATCCGTTTGAACACCAGCTCCAAAGTTGGCTTGATGGTCCGGTCGTAGCCAAGAATACAATAGGTTTCCTCGGACCAAACCAGTGTTCCGGTTGCAACGTTCCAGCCGAAGCTGCCGGTGTGGCTCAATCTTTGCGCTTCGGCCAGATACGTTTCGCTTTGGCGCAATTTGTCCTCGGCCTGGATGCGCTCGTGCATGTCCAGATCAACCCCCCACCACGCAACGAGGCGGCCCGATTCGTCGCGCAATGGCGTAACGCGGAACAGAAACCAGCGATACTCGCCATCGAAGCGCCGCATGCGCGCCTGGACTTCGCCCGGTTGCCCGGACGCCACAATGGCGCCCCATGTTTCCAAGAGACCCTGGATGTCATCGGGATGAAGCATGTCGGAATCCTTCCAATTCCATCCCCGCAGCTGCTCAAGCGAGAATCCCGTATAATCAAGCCCGCGTTGGTTTAGGAAGGCAATGGAACCGTCGGGCCCGGCGCTCCAAACAAACACGGGCAAAGTGTCGATGACCAATCGAAGATGATCGGCACTTTGTGGAAGTGCCTCCACGGAGTGCTTTTGCTTAGCGTCATCCGCAGTCTCATCTGGGCGTGAATTCATGATGCCTTGTAATCCAAGTTTGCTCATGATTTCACCATAAACGACGGTCTTGATAAAGCGTAAATTCGCGGCTGGAGCTTTTGCGGCGGCGATCCAATCAGGAAGTTTCCCCAACTTTTAGACTGGCCAGTTGTTTTCGTCTCTTTTGGCCGTTCCCCTCGGAATCTTGTGAATTGTTGTGGGCTGATGCTTTGATCGGGCGGCCCGGTTTACCGCCCACTTGCGCAAGGCGTTGATTATGAATGGAGTGGCCCAAGGGAATCGACCCCTCGTTTCTGGCATGGTGGTTTAAGGTGGTAGAAAATGTGCAATTTTGCTTGATATTTTAGGTGTTGTGCAGTAAGTTTACTGCACAAACTGCACAACATTATGGCCTCAATATATCGCAAACAAAACTCGCCGTTCTGGTTCATTCAGTTCATCGACAGCGACGGCGCCCGGCGCAACAAATCCACCGGCCTCCGGGCGGACAATCCCGGTGAAACCGTCCAGGCGCGCGCCCTGCGGGCGCAAATGGAAGCCAAGGAGCTAAACCGGACGGCCGGCGAAATCAGCGGCGGCGGCTGGGATAGCTGGGTGCCGCAATACCTGGAACGGCACTGCGAAAGCCCGCTCACCCTGCAACGGTACAAGGGCAAATGGTCGTGGCTGGCCTACTGGCTGCAAGAGAAGCACTACCATTCGCCCCGTGCCGTCACCTACCGCAACGCCTTGGAATATCTTGACTGGCGGACCAGCTACAAGAAAAAGACCGGCAAAACGGTTGGCCGCAACACCGCGATCATGGAACTGAAACTGCTGGCCATGATCATGGGGGAAGCGGTCCGGCTCGGCCATGCGGACGCCAATCCCCTGGTCAGTCTCAAGCTGCGGCGGGACAAATCGGCGAAAAAGCCGGAACTGACAGACGCCGAAATCAAGGAAATCCGGGAAGCGTTGAAAGGCGAGCCGGAATGGATGCAAACCGCCTTCGATATTTCCCTGCATACCGGCTGCCGGTTGCGGGAAACCCGGTTACCGCTCAACTGCATTGATTTTGCGGAGAACAAAATCACCTTCCCCTCACCCAAAGGCGGGGAAGACCGGGCGTTTTCGGTCCCGATGCCGACGGCACTGCGTCCGCTGTTTGAACGAATCTGCCAGGGCAGGCAAAAATTCACGGTGGAATTTCCGTTTCAGCCGTCACGCCGCTGGCAACAATTCTTCATCAAAATCAAAAAGCCGCATCTGTGTTTTCACTGCCTGCGGGTCACCTACGTCAACCGGCTGCGTCGGGCCGGGGTGCCCCGCGAAGCGGCCATGCGGTTGGTGAACCATTCGTCTGATTTGATCCACCAAATTTACCAGCGGGAGAAGATCTCGGACGTGGCGCAGTGGCGGGATGCGGTGCAGTTCGCCGCCTAATCACTATCCTTTCCGGTGCGGAAAGGGCGCGGCAGCGTGGAGGCCAGCGCAGCGTGGGAACGTGTCCAGAGGCCCTGCCTTTGGCGGCGGGGTTTGGGGATGGCAGCGGAGTCCCCAACAACACAAACGCGGCTGAACCGTTGCCAGTCCAGCCGTGCGGATGGTCCCGGGCGGGTCAATCCTCGTCCGGGTGGTTGGTGGTGGCGAACAGAGCGGGTTGCGCCTGCTCGGCCAGGCGGCGGGCGCGGTCGGCCTCGGCACGTTCACGGGCGATGCGGTCCCCGTCAAGCCCGGTCTCGGTCATCAGATTGAACATGGCCGGGGTGAAATCCGAATTCATGCTGCGGGATGGGCAGGCAGTGTTTGCGTCGTTTCATGGCAGGTGCACCGATCAAGCGGGGTTCATGTCGGCGGGGAAATAACTGCCGTATTTCCTGCGCGGGTCGAACGGTGAGGCTTGGTCCCGGAACAACCCGCACGGGTGCTGCCATGACTGGCGTTGCCGGTTCCAATGAAAGCCAAGCTCGGCCAAAACGCTTGTGACGGTCGGCGGCTGTTTCTCGGCAAACTGAATCCAAACCCATTTTCCGACAACCTCCGCCAGTTCAAAGAAATTGGGCGTTTCCTTGCGGAGCAAGGCCAGCAAGGCATCTGTCCCCAAAACCCGATTGGCGTTTCGCCGCGCCATATTGATCTTGGTGCGTTTAACCGCTCCGCTTGATAATTGCTGGACGGCGTTTGCTGGTGCTGCTGCTTCATCTGAAATTCTGTTTTTCATAAGCTTTTTTTTGATAATCGCCGTCCGTGTCTCGCCGTATGCCGCTTGCTTCACCTCGGGCGGAGCCGGGTTTTGAACTGACTGTGGTTTCTTCCCGGCGGGCAGGGGCCATGACAGCGAAAGCTGGGGCGTTAGTGGATAGCCCGGTTCGCTGGCGTGGCCCATGCTCTTCGTCGCCGGGAATAAACCGCCCCGTGACAGCGGGCAGGGGAACGGTGAAAAACCTGGCGGAGCAGCAAGCGGCATACGGTGAGACATGGGCGGCGTCGGTTTTAAAAAAAGGCGCCATGACAAAAACACTGACCAAAACCTTCTGGCCTCGCAGAGTCGCCGAAGGCTTCAAAAGGGTCGCGTGGGGCGCGTCTGTCTTGTCGCTCGGCCGGAACGGGGCCGTGTGGAGCGTCCGCCCATTTGTGGAGGCCCAGACGCACAGGCACGAGCATCGTAGCCGGAACAAATGGGGCGGGAAGCGGAACGCGGCCCCGTTTGGGCTGAGGGACAAGCTGACCTCCGGGGGCGGCGAGAGGGCGGCGGTTTTGTGAAGCGGTGGGCCGGAGGGTGGCAGGGGGCCGGAGCGGAACAAAACCGCCGCGCTCTCGCCGCAGGGGAAAGCCGTTTCGGCCTCAGCTTATGTCCCTCCACAGTTTTCGCGTTGATCAAGCCAAAGAAACATTGGTAATGCTCCCCCGTTAAAAAATTCATAATTCTGCTTGATAAAACCTGGAACAGGGGGATAATCGCCCTGTGATGGTGAAAACTAAACTTTGATGTAAGAAACATAATATACATTTTGCGTAGCTTTGGCTACAGGGCTGTCCTAAAACCGCTAATTTTTCCCCAGCTCTTCCAGAAACCAAGCCGCCACTCGGCGCGGCTTGGCGTGCTTTCTGGAAGGGCGCTTAGCGGTGCCTAGGACAGGGCGTGTCGAGTCCGCGCCCTTTAGTTCTATGAATGAAGTTGGGCAGAATGGGAGAAATGAAAGCAACCATAAAGATAAAACTTGTAACCACCAAACGGATTATCATGGCGGTTGGCTTGGTTTTAGTGCTTCCGCTGCTCCACGCGCAAATCGCGCCATTTGGCATTTCCAACAACAATCTCGCGCCGGTTGCGGCCGCCCCGACGGATTTCATTGACAGCATTGTGTGCCTGACCGCCGACTACAACTCCTTGCCGCTCCTGCCGGCGGGCCAGGCCCCGGTCGTTGGAACATTCTGGACAATCGTAAACGGTCCAATCACAACTGCTCTGCCTTTCCCCTGTCCGCCCCCCGGGGGCAACCATCCAACTTACGAAATTTCTCCGGGCATCTATCTGGTGGACGACACCGCCGGCGCCAATCCCGTCACCCCGGCGGATTTGGAGGCGCAGGCGATTGCCACCGCCAATGTGATCGCACAGGTGCAGACAGCGGCGGCTGGCCAACAGATGCAAGCCATGATGCGGGCCGCCGGTGACGGCCTACCCGGGGTTCCGGGTGGCGGCGGGACCGGGGGGACCGACGGCTGGAACGGTTCAATCAACTACCCTGTCTGCACCACCAACGATTTGTGGCTCCAAATCCTTGGCGCCACCAACGGCACGGTCGGGTTAGTCATCAACACCCCTTGGAATGTGACCGATGGCGTGTTTGACCTCTTTGCCACCACCAATTTGCTCTCCAGCACCTGGCAATGGCTCATGCGCACCGCGCCGGGCCAGACCAACCTGACCGCCACCGGGCTGTCAGAGCCCAATGAATTTTTTGTGCTGGGCACCATGCAACCGGCTGCGGACGGCAGCGGTTTGACAACGGCTTACGAAAACCTGGTCAGCAGCGCATTTTCCAGCGACGGTTACGGCACCCCCAACGCCTGGTATTTGCAAAACGACCTCAACCCCCTGACCCTTGGCATTGGCAATCAGGATCCGGCCTTGAACGGTCTGAGCAACTGGCAGGAATATCAATATGGCACCGCACCGCAGGGATCAACTGGCTTCACCATCTGGGTGGGCACCCCGAACGGAATGACCAGCATCCCCTGAAATCAAATGAAGACCAAATGGGCTTTAATCCTGGTGGCTTGGCTTTTTCACCTGATCCCGCATGACGCTCACGCTGGCGGGGCCTGCACCTGTGCGCGTTTTCACGATTGGTGGGACTTGGGCTGCTCGCAATGCTTCGCCGGGGCCGGCGGCCCGGGTTCCGGCCAGAGCGGGGCCGGCGGCAATCAGGCCCAATGCACCACCTGCACGGGCATGCCCCGCTGGTGGGTGAGCGAACCGTTTATCAATCTCTGCCTTTCCGACACCCCCTTGAGTTACACCCTCTCCTCCGGGCAGGAAATGGCCTTCCGCTTCTATTACCGCCAGCGCTCCGTCCTGCCGGGCGCGGATGAAGTCTCCGCCCTGCCCGCTTACCCGCTGTATAATCCCGATAATTATCCCAACGTGATCAATTGCGGCACCAACGCCTCCTGGGGCAACAACTGGACCCTGAGCGTTTCCGTTTGGGATCCCCAATGGGAAAGCGATTGGATGAATCCTGGAAATGGGAAAACATACTATCCTCCATCCGGATATCCGGTTTACAGCCGCGGCTATCAGGCCTACGTCTGGCGGCCGGAAGGCGGCATCAATTATTACAACATTGCCGCCGGCGCGCAAAACACCCTTGACCCGCAAAGTTTGGTGAACATCACCAGTGTGGTCTCCGGCCAGAATTATCCCGCGGTCTGCACCGAAATTGCTTCCGGCGTCTTCATCAACACCCCCAGGGCCGACGCCAACGGCATTTACTGGGGGGACACCGGGGTTGGCCTCAAACTGGTTTACCCCGACGGCAGCCAGGACGTTTTTGGCCTGACCGGCTATCCCATGATTGATTATGCTCGTGGTTACCCTTATACCCCGACCGGGGTTTCCACGACCCGCCTGTTGCTGACCCAGCGGATTGACCCCCAGGGGCGGATCACCCGCGTGGGCTATGAACAGATCACCTCGCCCTACTATGTTTACCGCGTCCGTTATGTGGTGGACCCGGACGGCCGCACCAACACCTTTTTGTACAACAGCGGATTTCAGTTGAGTCAAATCAACGACCCCTATGGCTGCAACCTCCAGATCGGCTACATCACGCCGTTCACCGGCGTGACCGTTCCGGGCAGCCTTACGGACGCGGCGGGCATGACGAGCTCCTTCGGCTATCAAGGCGTCAACGGCTGGCTCACCTCCCTGACCACCCCTTACGGCACCACCCGCTTCAATTATTACCAGGTGCAGGATCCCACCACGACCAATGGCTATTCCCAACGCGCCCTTTATGTGAGCGAGCCGGAGGGCGCGGCCCAATTCTATTTGTACCAGCACCAAAATCCCGGCCTGGTGCCCGCCAGCGAGCCGTCCCCGGCCAATGTTCCCGGCCAGTCCTTTGACGACGGCACGTCCGGTTCCACCCCACATCATGCGTTGACCTACCGCGACACCTTCCACTGGGGACGCCGCCAGTTCGCCGCCCTGGCCGCCAATGGCAATTTTATCGGGGCCATGAACGCCAGTTTGGCCGATCAATTTTCGAATCCCGCCTACAGCCAGAGCGAATTTGCCGCCGCTTTGACGGATTTAACCCCCAACAACTACAACCAGGCGGAGTTGAAACATTGGTTGCTGCTGGGCGGCGATGAATTCTCCATCACCGAGTCCGTCTCCAGCGAGCGCGACCCGTCGGCGGATGCCGCCGGGAACATCGCCGGCCTGTGGAATTGGTACAACTACGCCGGCAAGCCCTCCCCGGAATTGCTCGGCAGCAGCCCCCAGATCACCTGCCTGGCCCGCCTGCTGCCCGACGGCTCCAGCCAATACACCACCTGGCATTATTATCCCCTGCCGCCCGTGCCCAACGGGAACGGCCTGGTTTCCGACAGCGAAGCCAGCATTTCCCTCCCCAACAACACCCCGGGCGTCCTGACCAATTGGTTTTTCTACGCGGCCAACGGGATTGACCTGACCGGCCTGAGCAACTCCGCCGGACAGTTCGTCAATGCGGGTTACAATGGCAATCACCAAATCGTCGCCCTCACGAACGCCCTGAACCAGACGGCCACCGTGAGTTGGGATCCCAACACCTTCAACCTCACCGGCCGGCAGTGGTTCAATGGCCAAAGCGAGACCATCAACTATTACCCGCTGTCCGGCACCGCCACCAACACCTCCGCCCTGCCGCAGCAAATCAGCCTCTCGCCGCAGGGCCGGACGTTCACCTTCAACAATTATCAGGCCGGCCGCCCCGCCAGCATGACGGATGACCGGGGCGTGACCCTGGCCAGCAGTTACGACGGGCTCAACCGTCTCACCGGCACGGTGTTCCCGGATGGCACCTCCATTTCCAACCTTTATTCCCGGCTCGATGTCGTAGCCACCAAGGACCGCCTCAATAATTGGACCTGGTATGCGTATGACGGCCTGGATCATCTCATCACCGTCACCAATGCCAACAATGCCCTGACGATGTATAGTTGGTGCGGCTGCGGTTCGCTGACAGCCATTCTTGATGCGCTGACCAACCTCACGACCCTGAATTATGACAACCAAGGCAACCTGACCAATGTCACTTACCCAGATGCCAGCAGCCTGACTTGGCAATTTGATTTGGCCGGGCGCATGACCAATGCCTTTGATGGTGCGGGCCGCTCCCTTCAAATCGGCTACAATAACCAAGGGCTGGCAACCAGCATCACTGGGACTGGCGGGGCTTGGCAGCAAACCATCTATGACGCCCTCAACCGACCCGTCAGCGTCACGGATGACAACGGCATCACCGTGTCCAACCAGTTCGATCCGATTAACGAACTGGTGCAACGTACCTGGCCGGACGGCATCGGCGAAAACTACGGTTACAGCGCCGCCGGTTTGATTGCCTATACCAACCGTGACCGGCAGGTCACTCTTTATGGCCGGGACTTGGCGGGCAGGTTAACCAGCGTCACCAACGCTAATTTTGAAACCGACCAATTCGCTTACGATTCCTTGGACCATGTGATCTCCCTCATTGATGGACTGCACCATAAGACCACCTGGCAATACAACGAATTTGGTTGGCTCACCAACAAACTGGACGGCCTGAATCGGAACGCCTTCCGCTACGCCTACGATGCCGATGGCCGGCTCACCAACCGCTGGACCCCGGAAAAAGGCAACACCGGCTACGCCTGGGACAACGTGGGCAACCTGAAAACCATCGCCTACCCGGCGCTCACCCTCCGCTACGCCTACGACGCCCTCAACGAGCTTACCAACCTGGTGGATGCGGTTGGAACCACGGCCTTCAGTTACACCCCCGCCGGCCGGTTGCAGGGCGAGACCGGCCCGTGGGCGAACGACCTGGTGACCAACAGCTATGTACAGGGCCTGCGAACGGCCCTGAGCATCCTGCAGCCCGGCGGCGTCTGGTCCCAAACTTACGCTTACGACGCCCTTTGGCGCATGACCAACCTCGTTTCCCCGGCCGGCGCGTTCAACTACACCTACGCCTTTCAACCCGCCTCGCGGCTGGTCACCGGCGTCAGCCTGCCCAACGGGGCCAACCTTGCCAACAGCTACGACGCCCTGGCCCGCCTGCACCAGACCGCCCTGAACAATTACTGGGGCCACACCCTGGACGGATATACCTACGGCATGGATGCGGTCGGCCTGCGGACCAACATTCTACGCAATCTTGGGTTGACCAGCTCGGATGTCAGCGTGGGTTACGACAACATCGGCCAGCTTGTTTCCTGGACCGCGCAGGAAACCAACGCCACCCCGCGCCTGAACGAGCAACTCGGCTTCGGCTTTGATGCGGCGGACAACCTGCATCTCCGCACCAACAACGCCCTGCTGCAAAACTTTACCGTGGATGCCGCCAACCAGCTTGCCAGCGTCACCCGCGCCGGCACCTTCACTGAGAGTGGCGCCACGCCGGCCCCGGCCGCGAGCGTAACGGTCAACGGGCAATCGGCCCAAACCTACGGTGACTTCACGTTCGCGGCCGCAAATTTGCCTTTGTCCAACGGCAACAACAGTTTCACCACCATCGCCCAAAACGCCTACGGCGTGCGGTCCACCAACACCGTCACCGCCAACCTGCCCGCCAGCGTCACCCTGAGCTATGACAACAACGGCAACCTGACGAACGATGGAACGCGGTCGTTCGCCTACGATTGCGAAAATCAATTGACCAACATCACGCTGGCCAACCAGTGGAAAACTGATTTCGTCTATGACGGCCTGAACCGCCGGCGCATCGCCCGGGACTTCACCTGGACCAACAGCGCCTGGGTGCTGACCAATGAAGTCCATTACATTTACGATGGACTATTGGCCATCCAAGAGCGCGATGCCAACAACAACACGCTGGTCACCTACACTCGGGGCCTGGACTTAAGCGGGAGCATTCATGGCGCGGGCGGCATCGGCGGGTTGTTGGCGCGAACAGATACGAGTGGCTCGACCTATTACCACGCCGACGGCGCGGGCAACATCACCGCCCTGATGGACGGCAGCGAAAACATTGTCGGGCGTTATCTTTACGGCCCCTTTGGCAAACCCATCGGCCAGTGGGGACCGATGGCTGCGGTGAACGCCATCCATGCCTTCTCGATGTACCAACATGACGGAATCACGCTGTATCCCTTCCGGGGTTACGCTTCTGACTTTGGCCGGTTCCTCAATCAAGACCCCATTGGGGAAAATGGGGGCATAAACCTATATGGATTTGGGGCGAACAGCCCCATTAACTATGTGGACCCGTATGGGCTTTCCTGGTACAGCGACATCGGCAGTTGGGCAAATGGTGTCTATAACAACGTGGGTGATGCGGAATACAATTTTTATCATTACCTTTTCATCGGTGGCCCCGGTCCCGGGCCGGACCCCAATTCGGATTTGGCCATGGCCCAGCAGGCTGGGTACGGATTCCACCAGTTGTACGACCAGAATGGCAACCCGCTTGGAAACCCGGCGGCGGCCGTGGGCGAAAATGTGGTCAACAGCCTGGCCACGGCGGCGATGATGATGACACCGATGGGGGAGGAAGAAGCCGGGGCTGCAGCATTGGGGAAAGCTAAACAATGCGAAAATGTGGTAAAATCACTACCTGATGTTGTCAAGGCGGTTAATTCAAACTTGCCCCATGCTGTTGAACAAGCCGTCGAGAGAAATGTATTTAAAACCGCAGACGAGGCGGCAAAAGCATTGCGTGATTTGTCGCAATCAATAACTCAAAACGGATTTCCTGCCGGTACTTTGCCGGATACAGTATATGCTGACAGAGTGCTGGTGCCTGTTGGAAATAACGGCATGGCAGTTTATCAAGTGGGGGCAAATGGTACAGCGAAATTGAAAACCGTTTTAATTGCGCATTAGCGCTAATGACCAAATATTATGGCCAAAGGGAAAATTGAACTGAGAGTTTCTGAAGGAGATGGTGATGTGGCGTACATTTCGCTGCCAGATCATCCTGGCAAAGGAACTCCAGGAGTAGTCACCAAGCAGTTAAGACTCATCGCCATTTGCGGTGATTATAAAGGGCCGGACGTTTATTTGGATTTTGATAAGGACAATTGCTTAATTGGAATTGAAATTCTTGCTTAATAAGGCGAATATTTCAATCCAGCCGCACAAAAATAATCATGAGAGACTATCTAAAAATTTGGGCGGAAGAGTTGTTAAAACGCAAGCCCATTCGACTAAAATCAAGAATTTTAGTCACCGGCGAACGAAATCAACATCTTGGCCCCCGTTTTGAGTACGCCAAAATTCAAATAAGTGTTGAGCCGTCCGCTACTTTTGAAGTGGTTGACAAAATCCCCGCAAATGAAGAACTTCAAAAACTTGGCTATCTTGATTGGACTATCTTCGGCTTGTTAGACATCTTATTGACGGCCGAATCTTCTCCACTGAGCGCTATCCGCGTTACCTTGGAAAAAGCAGATTATCATGCCATAGATTCATCACCGACGGCGTTCATGCATGCCGGACGAGATGCTGGGCGGAAAATTATAGAGGCAATGAAAAATCTTTGAACTTCACAAGCCAACCATGGCACACGCGATGCCAAAAAAATTAAACGCCGGGGAGGGTTGGCTCCCAGCCGCCACCGATCAGTTTCCCCGGATAAACCGTTCACTGCGCGAAGGAGGTCTCGATGACGAACCTGTCTCCAGGAAGGAAAGCTCATCTGCTTCAAACTGAGCCTCCCACCCGCTTGCCCGCCTCGTACTGGTTTCCCAGTCAACTCCAGGGCGCGTTTCGGAGGGTGTTGCACCTCAACGCGCCCGGTTTGCTTTCGGTGAGGGATGCGACCCGCCCGGCTATGTCAGATCACAGAATAACGCCGTCCTGCTTTCGGCCGCAACTGCGGAACTCATCAAAACAAGTTTTTGGGTCCGTTTTTCAGCTTCAATGATCGTCCGGCAACTTTCCCAGCAGCGCCGACGCCGGATTAAAATTCGGCTGAATTTTCAATGCCCGTTGAGCGGCCGCCTTCGCCTCGTCGTGACGCCCGTTGCGCGCCAAAATCATCGCCCGCACGTAGGGGATGTGTGGATCGTCCGGCACACCCGCCTCCGCCTGGTCGAGTGTCTTTAATGCCTCCGCCAACTGCCCCAACTGGTCCTGCACTTCCGCCTGGGTGCAGAGGAACGGCGGCGACAGTTTGTCCCACGTAGTGGCCAGTTTGAGGTGCGTCAGCGCGTCCTCCGGTTGTTGGCGAGACAGCGAGAACAGGGCCGCCTCGAATTGCCCGGTGGGCTGGTCCGCCTCCAAATCCAGCATCCGTTGCAAGTCCTGACCGGCCCGGCTCTGCTTGTCCACCGTCGCCCGGGTCACCCACGCCGCCGCCACCCGCACATTCCGCAAGGGGTCCTGTAACATTGGTTGCAACGCGCCGGCCACCGCGTTGTCATTCAGCACCGGCTCCAAGGACCGCACCACCCGTTCCCGCACCAGCGGATGTTCGTTTTTTAGCTGCGCCAGCAACGCCGTCTTGACGGCGGGATCATCCGCCCAGGTGGCCAGAAAGGTGGCCGCCACCGCCCGCCAATACGGACTCTGATTGGCATCCCCCAGCAAACCGATCATTGGTTTTTTGGCGGCTGCGTCCCCATTTTCCGCCGTCGCCAGCCACCGTGCCCGGTCGCGGGTGGGCCGGTTCATCTTCGCGCCATACCACTCATCCGCGTATTTAACCGCCCAATCGGTGGATTGGTCCGCATGGCAGCGGTTGCAGGCGTTCGGGATGCCCAGTTCTTTGGTCAGCAGCGGGTCGGGGATGGTGAAGCCATGATCGTGGCGCGCATGCCGCTGCATATACACCGTCACCGGCAGGTGACAGCCCGCGCATTCGCCGCCCGAACCGGTGAGTTGATGGTGTCCGTGCGCGGCCAGGTCAATCACCGGGGCTTTGGGATAACCGCCCGCGTGGCAGCGCAGACACAGGGCGTTGCCCTTAAGTTGGGGCTGGTTGACATCGCGGGTGTGGCAATCCAAACAAGTCACCCCCGCCGCCTGCATTTTGCTGCCCAGAAACGAGGTGAACTCGTAATCCTCATCCTTCACCTGCCCGTCAGGATACCAGCGCCGGGAATCGTCCAGAATTTCCAGCGCATAATGGTCATAAAAGGAATCGCCGGGGGTGAAGTCCCCCGTCAAATCCGAGTTGCGCGAATGGCAGGAGCCGCACATTTCCAGGGTGCGGGCGGGGGACAGCGGCGTGACCGTCGGGTCTGGAGCGGTGGCATTGGGATATGCCCGCTTCCAGTCCAAATGAGTTTGCAGCGGGCCGTGACAGGCTTCGCAGCCCACCCCCAGGCCCGCCATGGTCGTGTGATAACTGTCCGTGGCGGCGTCGTAATTTTTCTTGAGCCGGGTGTTGTGGCATTCGGCGCATTGGGAATTCCAGTTCATGCCCCGGCCGGTCCAGTGGCCGTATTCACCGGGAAAACGGAGATCGTCGCCATAAACGTAAAACCATTGGTTTGATACAGGATCGTAAGACGCCTCCTGCACCTGATACCGGCCGCCGGGAAAGGGGGTCAGAAATTGTTCCAAAGGCTGGTGGCCGATGACCCGTTCCACGCGGTACGGCTGGAGATTGCTGGCCAGACCCAGGGTGATAATTTGAAATTGGCTGTCCTGAAGGCGGACGGCGGTGGTTTCCGCCCCGTGCCGGAATGAACGCGAAGGGACAAAGGCCGGTTGATCGGTGGCCAACAGCACGGGACGTTCCGCCAGTCCATGCGCCGACTGCGCCCAGCGTTGAAATTCCACCGGATGACATCCCCGGCAGCTTTCCGGGCCGACATATCCGGCAAAATCGTGGTTGGCGGTTTCCGCCCCAACCGCGTTTACCCCGACCAACAGCAACCCCAACCAAAAACAGGCTGAGAATTCCAGTAAATTCGCGCACACACGCCATGATGGAAAAGTTGCGGTCATCATGTCAATTCTGACTGTCATCCACGGAATGGCGATGGTCTTGCAGGGACACAATGGCCTTGTCAGGAAACCAAGGATATGATTTTAATATTCAAATGAATCGCGAGAATGAAGCCGATGACATTAAGGAAGCAGCCCGGCAAAAATTGCACGGCTTGCTGCTGGGCAAACCATTTTTGGAACGTTGGCAGCCGGTCATGACCGAACTTCAGTGGGTATTGTTGGGTCGGCTGAATGCCTCGGAGCACAGAAAATTACTGCCAGATTATTGCTATAATATATTTGATCTGCACGGTCGCACTTTGTACGGAAGCCTGTTTACAGTCCCGGAAACATTTCAGTGCAAAGACCCTCAAAAACTGGCGGATTGCAAAACCGTCGCGGAGGCGAAGCCGGTGCTTAACATTGATTGGGAGAAAGCCGGTTCAGTCAGCGCTGCCGGGCTTCGCACCTTGCAGTTTTCTGAACAGGAATTGGAGGGAAAACTGCTGGAACTTGGCATGTCTGATTTGTCTGAAAAGCAGATGGAGGAATTTGACAGGCTGCTGGCCAGCAAAACATGGTTGGATGAACAATTTTCCAAAACTCAAACTGGCGAATCAGGCAAATCGGCCGAAGAAATCTGTGAGACACTGATAAAAACACAAGCCGAAACAATCAGACACCTTGGCCCTTATCTTGAAAAAATCGCTTTTGAATGGGGGCCAGATGCTTTGGACGGACTTAAAAAGGGCGAAGCCAAGGGGACGACCGGATTTCTTGATGTCGAAGGCAATTTCAAGGGTGAGCGCAAATTAAAACATCCTGAGACGTACGAACTGCTGCTGATTGTCTGGCCGGAAATCGAGGCCATGCTTAAATCTGGCCCTCCAAAGCGAATGGAGGATTTATGGAATTGGCTGGCCCCGTTCAGCTATGCCGGATGGATCGAGATCACGGATTTGGATCAACTCGTCAGCCTGTGCCGGTCCATTAAATTGAAGCTCAGAAAACCTGGGGCTCCTCGGAAATCCAAATAATGTTGAAGTCAATTTTTCCCCCACTCCATAGTTGATTCACATGCGGCGTGTTAAAACGTCGGCATGGAAAGCAAACATAGCGGCTCGAAAGCCCGGCTCAACCGCATCAAAACGGCGGAAAGTCCGGATTTTGGTTCTGATTCATTTGGTCTGCCTTGCCTGAATGAGTGTACGCCTGGTCGTGGTCAATCGGCGTCAATTTTTCCGTGGCCGTGCTGCTTGGCCACAATTCGTCACTTCCTTTCCAAAACTGGCCCACTACTACGATGCCAGTTCCAAACTTACTCCGTATGCTTTCCAATGGAAAGTGCAGGAAAACGTGCAATTTCCCGTCCGTGCATCGGCTTCGGACAGGATTAACCAGCAATGCCGATAACAACGAAAGAGAAAACATCATGCAACTGAAAGTCTCAGTCATATCGGATCGGCCCGATGAATACATCGGGAAAAGAGGTTTGGTCAAAAACCAAGTCATCACCTGCCAGGACGTTGACCCGTCCGGCTACCGCCTCCTCATGCCCTTTGATTACACCATGAGCGAAGACGAGAAAGCCAAATATGCCGGCAAACTCCAGGACAAGCTGATTGTCATCGGGGTGCGTGAACTGACTCCGTTTGGCGGTCGTCTGCGCGCCCGTGGGGCGATTATCACCGGCCCGGACGGTAAAAACTGACAACAACCAAAATGAACCCCGAAATCTACGCCCTGTCACTCATCGAATGGCAACTGTTTGCGTCGCTCACGTTTAAAAGTGAAAAGCTGACGGATGCGGTGCGCCTCAAGATGTTCTTCGCCCTGATGCGGGAACAGGCGGACCATTTCGGGGTTCATTTCAAAGAAACGATTTGGTGCCTGCGGACGGAGGCTGGGGAAGCCACCGGCCGCCTGCACCTGCACGCATTAATCGCGGGTTTGCCCCCTCACGCGCTGACCCCCGCCAACTGTTTTTCCTTCATGCGAATTTGGGAACGACTGGGGGGCGGGATGGCCCGCGTAACTCTGTACAGCCCACTGCTTGACGGTGTGGGCTACGTCCTCAAAGGCTGCGAAGCGGAATACCAGCGCGCCGGCGGGGATTATTATGAGGCCCGAAAGTTTGGGGGAAACTGCGACGTCATGCTTTCCGAGTCGGTGTTCCGCGTATTGGCGGGCCGGCGGCAAATAGGAAAGAGGCGCCGTCAAGGACAACGCCAGGCGGAGTAAGACGAACTCCCTGTAGGCGGCCACTGTGCCGGCGATAACGGCGCACACCGCTGTCAGCGAGCGGTTGAAACCGGCCAGCAAAGAGCGCAATGGACCGGCCACGCGAACATGCGTAAGTCGACATTTACTTTTCAACTCCAGCCCCGCAAATGCTTGTAGGGGCCGGAGTTG